>Ga0310836_100242_pt1 | contig 57198 bp, 51 predicted proteins | sample SM_ome_4_FD_201310 | JGI IMG/M metagenome (GOLD analysis project Ga0310836, IMG submission 201310) | Sorghum-adapted microbial communities enriched on stacked mutant (SM) sorghum from Joint BioEnergy Institute, Emeryville, California... ... | reverse complement strand
GTACACTTCACCTTGAAGGTGCTCCTTTCCTTGGATGGTGTTGTTTTCGGTAAACCTCATTATACCAAGGATTGGAGCCCTTTTTTAGTTAATTGATGAGAGGGTACTTTCGAAATTCAGGATTATTATGAGTGATCATAGCATTCCCGAATGACAGGATCAGGTAATGATTGAATATATCTGTTTTTTTCTTCTGCATCCCTGTTCATCGAATGATTACCAAAGACGGGGGAGATTCCGTTGTCCAGGTTCGGTCACAAGGTTCCGTCAAAAGCGCTTCCGGGATTGATCCTCGGCGTTTTCCTGATCGCGGGACCACTCGCTTCGGCCGCTCCGACGATGCCGCCGGATGGCGCGAAGTCGTTCGCGGAGGAACTTTTTCGCCAATTGGTGGATGAAATGGTCTTCGCGGACCGTCCGGAGGATTGGGGCTTCCGGGAGGAAAAAGGGACCATCGCGTTCAGCGGGCTTTATCCGGTCTACAGCCTGAACGCCGACTTTGCGCGGGGGAAGTCGGATGAACTCATCACGGGCATGCCGCCGACATGGGTGGCGATCATCTTCCAGGAAGGTCAGCCGGTCAACGCCATTGGCGCGCTGCGGACCCAAGACGGCCGTTTCGTGCCGCAGGCGATCGGGTATCCTCCCGAACTGCCGCACGGACTGCTGAATCTGAGGGACGGCGAGATCGTCATCCACCTCCCGCCGGCGGACGAGTATTACGTCTATTCGGAGACGCCCGGCATTTTGACGAAAATGGGAGTCGCGAACGGAACATACACCCCCGACAATCCGATGACCGTAGAGGAGTTCCGGCGCATGTTGATGGAGCGGTACAAGCTTGCGGACGACCGCAGGAAGCTTTTCGGCCTCGAGTATGCCATCTTCTCCGTCGCCGTCATGGCGGTGATTTTCGCGGGCGCCTGGGTGTACTTTGACAGACGGTCGAAGGCCAGCTGATAATCCTCGCAAAACCATTCGGGAACACCATATCAAGGTAAGGCTCCAGTTCCTGTCGGCACTCAGGGACTAGCGGATGCATGGGACTCCTGGTCTTTGCGTTAAAAGCTAAATTATGGGTTTAAACAATTGGAAATATAGTAAGATAGAAGCAGATAATTTCTCACAACTTTTTGCGAAAGAGGTAATTAAGAACTAGGAAGGAATAGACTGTGATAGGGAGGTTGCTTACATATGATGTGAATTATGGCCTTGATAATCAATTGAATAATCAATACACTTGTATGGAGATGATGATAGTATAAGGGTGGATTCAATTTGGATATTTTCACAATTGGCTATGAAGGTGTAAGTATTGAAGAATGGAAGACAAGACTAATAGAAGCTGGTGTGACATTTATTGTAGATATTAGGGAAAGACCAATTAGCAGGAAAAAGGGATTTTCCAAAACTGCGCTGAGAGATCATCTTGAAAGAATCAATATTGGGTATATTCATTACCGAAATCTTGGATCACCTGGAGAAATTAGAAAACGATTAATGATAGATCGTGATTATATCACCTTCTTTGATGAGTATGAAAAGCATCTATCAATGCAAGAAGCACTGCTTCAAGAAATCGTCACTAGTTTAAAAGATCATCGACCGTGCTTAATGTGTTTTGAGAAGAACCATAGGCAATGCCATCGATATTCGGTTGCCAAGCGACTTGAGGAGAATTTTCCCAAGGAAGTGAGGGTTGTTCATCTTTGATGAACAGTAATGCTTGGAATAAGAAACGAGTACTCATTACAGTTAAGGCCTATCCACAGTTTTCCAAGAAATATATTGAGACGGTCTGTACAGCAGGAATAACGGAAGATGGGCAGTGGATTAGGATATATCCATTGCCTTTTCGTAATCTCCCCAAGGATAAGCAATTTTCAAAATACCAATGGATCGAAATTGAACTGCAAAGAAATGAAAACGATAACCGCGAGCAAAGCTATCGCCCCAAATTATCGTCAATTACAATTGTTTCTCCAGTCTTGTCTACCAAAAATAGTTGGTCAGCTCGTAATGATGTAGTTCTAAAGACAGTAGCACCGTCATTAGAGTACCTCAAAGAAAACTACCCTAAGACCTCACTTGGTATTATCCGTCCGAAGCAAATCCTTGGATTCGTAGCAGAGAAATCTCCAAAAAATGAAATGGAAGAATATCAGCAGTTAGTAATGAATTTTGGAGATGACGGTGCTGTTGAGATTACCTCACCCTTAAGACCGATTCCATATAAATTTTCATACATGTTCTTATGTGATGATGTAAATTGTAAAAAGCCGCATAAACTTTCGATTATTGATTGGGAACTCGGGTCACTTATTTACAATCTTCAAAAATCAGGAAGAGCTGATGAGGAAATTAAGAAAATGGTTGAAAATAAATACTTTGAATTTATGTGCTCACCTACAAAGGACACTCACTTTATAGTCGGAAATAAATATCCGTATCCGGACACCTTCATGGTACTGGGAGTTTATTACCCTGATGCAGTAAGGCAATTATCATTGTTTCAGTGACATTCCGACTTCTCACAGGACAAATTGCCAGTTACTTATGCTAAATAGCAGCCTGCTCCGGTGGAGCGGGCTGCTGTTGTATGGTTGGTACAGTTTACAGTATCGTCCCGTTCTAAAACAGGCGGTGTTGAATTTGCGTGCTTGACAACTTTTATCGTTTCACTCGTATGGTTTGTCTCGTGATATACTGGATGTCATGAGGGAGTGGTGAGAGAGATGGCCGGATTTGCCATATTGCTTGCTTTTCATTTGTTGGGCTTGTTGATCCAGAAAGGAACTTCGCTGCCGCTGCCGGCCAATGTGATCGGGCTGATCTTGTTTACGGCCTGCCTGTTCCTGAAAATCGTCAAGATCGAATGGGTCGAGGAGTCGGCGCGGTTTTTGCTGAAGCATATGCTGCTGTTCTTCGCGCCGTTTGTCGTCGGGACGATGGTTTATTTTTCGGAGATTCGGGAGTCGGCCCTGGCGATCATCGGCGGCCTGCTGCTCAGCACGTTGCTGTCTCTCGCGGCCACCGGCTGGCTGACAGAGTGGCTGGAGCGGAGGAAGGTGCGGCATGAGTGAGTGGACAAGCCACCCGCTGTTCGGCGTGACGATGACCGTAGGGGCGTATGCGCTGTCCTGCTGGGTGCGGGACCAATGGTTCAGGCCGCTCAACCCGCTGCTGGCCGCTTCGACCGTGCTCATCGTCTTTCTGCTGTGCACCGGGATTCCCTATGAGGACTACAACGTCGGCGGAAGCGTCGTATCCTTCTTCCTGGGGCCGGCGACGATCGCGCTCGGCACGCTGATCTACAAGCATTGGCCGCTGGTGCGCAGGCGGATTGCCGTGATTCTGTCCGGCTTGACCTTCGGCACGGTATTCGGCATCGGCATTACGGCGCTCTTGCTGTGTCTGTTCGGCGGCTCGCGGCAGCTGCTGCTGTCGATGCTGCCCAAAACCGTCACCTCGCCCGTGGCGGTGGAGATCGTGTCGCTGATCGGCGGCATACCGGAGATGGGCGCCGTCTTCACCGTGCTGACCGGGCTGACGGGCAGCGTGCTGGGGCCGGCCTTGTCGCGCCTGGCGGGGATTCGCTCGGACATCGCCGTCGGCACGGCCTTCGGCACGACTTCCCACGGCATCGGCACCGCCCGCCTGCTGCTGGAGTCCGAGATCAAGGGGTCGATCAGCGGATTCGCGATGGCATGCTCGGCAATTCTGACGCCGATCATTTTTGTGCCCATTTATTGGTGGTTGGACCTGATCAGTTGATCGGATCCATATTTTTTGGCAAGCGCCCGCCATTCACCCCTGATATCGTGAGCGCCAGTCCGGTGCCCGAAAGGGAAGGGGCAGTTGTGGTTCCCCGTCGAGCCGGAAGTATAAACAGGAAATGAGGGAATGTCCGCGTTGAAAGCCGCATGGGGCCGCCGCGACAGGCAACAACCTTGAGATTATGCGAAGGATCTTCTCGAACTTGAAGGAAGATTCGACGGATGCGACCGTTTTGCGCGAATTGCTGTTGAAAAGGTTCCAGGCCGTCCGCGACACCAAGATTGAGCTGATCGTCGAGGGACAGAAGCGCGGCGAGATCGTCCGGGACGCCCCTGACAAGCGGGGCTGTCGACGCTCGCGCTGGAGAATCCGGAAAAGAATACGACAAGCATTACCCGTACACCGCGGTCATCATGCGCATGGTCAAGCCTTGACGATGAGTTTGCGAGCAAGTGGTTACGGGGCCATGCCGCAACCTCCGTTTCCCGCGGGTCCGCAACATTACGGTTTCAGTTGATCAATGGGAACGAACGACTCCGCGATGGATTGGACCTGAGCTTCGGGCAGATATCCGTAATCATCCATGAAAAAGTACATCCCGTCCATTCGAAACCTGAAAAATCGGCTCCCGGGCGTATAGTCCTCTCCATACATTCATTCTCCGGTCGCTCCATTCGTCAGTTCAACTTGCCGGACAAGCTTACCCTCCGGGTCATCCCAGGCGTTCTCGCTTTGCATAAACTTCCTGTTCATCCTGGTGGTGCTGGCGAGCGGCTGGATCGGGGTATGGGTGGATGCCCGTCCCGGGAGGGCCGGAAGGCAACACGCCCGGGATGGGACTGTGGCTGATCCTGCCGTTCTTGACGATGTTCGCGCTGCGATTGGCGAACCGCGACTGGCGGGATCCCGGCGTGCGATTCAACCTGAGGGGCGGGCTGCGGTGGTCTGCTGTGGCCGCGCTGGTCTATCCCGCGGTGATGTTGATTGTCGTCGGACTGGCCTTGCCGACCAGCGGCGCCGGCGCGGCTTGGGCTCTTCGGAGACGAAACAATTGGAGAATCAAGCGTTCCCCGGGACTGCGCCATTGATCCGTCCCGCCGCTTCCCCCGCGCGCTTTGCGAACCCGGGAATGTAGAACAGCGGATAGAGCAGCAGAAACAGATTCGGCACCCACCAGCTCAGGTTGAAGTCATTCCGGATGACCCAGAACGCGATGGCCTGCAGTCCCGAGCAGAACGTGAGCACGAGCGACACGAGCGCGAGGCTCCTCCATTCCGGCCGGTTCCTTCTGTAGAAATACAGGCTCGCCAGGCCGGTCGCCGAAATGAACAGGTCCAGCGGCAGGAACGACCAGTTCCAGGCCATGAGAATCGGGTTGTCGTAATCCTTGAACAGATACTCCTTCGGGATCAGATGAACGGCGGTAATCACCCAATAGACGATAAACCCGATGTCCGTCACGAGAAAAAACCACCTGAGACATCTCAACTTCCCTGACTCCTTCCACCGCAAACTCCGAGTACAACGGTTGACGAGCTTGGTATAAATACGGTGGATTTGCTCCTTAAGATTCAACTTTCAACGCGAAGTTTGCAAAAAAATTCCCGCCTCCGAAGTTCCGCCATCGCTGAATGGTACGGTTGATCGGATTTGGTACGGAAAAAGAGCGTACTTTTCAGCCGTAACCGGAGTCGACCATAAATCGGAAACGAGACAAGAACCGATGATGGGAGGACATGATATGACCGATACATTGGCAGGCAAAGCGGCGCTGGTGACGGGAGGCAGCCGCGGCATCGGGGCGGGGATCGCGAGAGCGCTGGCCCGGGCGGGAGCGGATGTCGCCATCACGTATGTCAGCGCCCGGCCGAAGGCGGACGAGGTGCTTGCGGACATCCGGGCGGCCGGACGTCGCGGGCTGGCGATCCAGGCGGACAGCGCCGCATCCGCCGAGGTGGAGCAGGCCGTCAGGCAGGCGGCCGAAACGTTCGGCAGGCTCGACATTCTGGTGAACAACGCGGGCATTTTTCCATACGGGCCGATTGAAGATGTGACGGATGAAGAGCTCGACCGGACGATCGCGATCCACGCGAAATCGGTGTTCGCGGCCGCCCGGGCGGCCGTGCCGTACATGCGCGAAGGCGGCCGGATCATCAGTATCGGCAGCTGCCTGGCGGAACGGGTTCCGGGCCCCGGATTCACGCTGTACGCCATGAGCAAATCCGCGCTTACCGGATTGACGAAAGGGCTTGCCAGGGATCTCGGTCCCCTCGGCATTACGGTGAACGTGATCCATCCGGGGCCGATCGACACGGACATGAACCCGGCGGACGGCGAGGGCGCGGACGCGGAGCGAAGCCTGACGGCCCTCGGCCATTACGGCACGACGGACGACATCGCCGCCATGGCGCTGCATCTGGCCGGCCGATCCGGCCGATTCATTACGGGAGCGTCCTTCGCGGTCGACGGCGGTTACGCAATATGATGGCCTGGATGCTGCTGATTGTCGCGGGCTTGCTCGAAATCGTGTGGGCGATGGCCCTGAAACAGTCCGCGGGATTCACGAAGCTGTGGCCGAGCATCATCGGCATTTCGGTCGCGGGCGTCAGCCTGTACCTGCTGTCGCTGGCGCTCAGGTCGCTGCCGGTCGGCACGGCGTACGCGATCTGGGTCGGGACGGGCACGTTCGGCGTGGCGGTCATGGGCATCGTCGCGCTGGGCGAGAAGGCGTCCTGGCAGAAGTTCGTTTTTCTGGCGCTCATTATCGCCGGGATGATCGGACTCAAATGGATCGAGGCGTCACCGGAGCCGGAACCGGAAACGGCGCCCCGCCAGACCCTTGCTTCCTGACCTGAACCCGCATGATTCATCTCCCTTCACTTGCCGCAAACCCTGCCCGAGGCCCGGATTAAGCGCATCGCCGGAGAGAAAAAATCTCCACGGGCCCCGGCGGCAGCGGCAAATCCTTCAATCGCGCTTCCCCTCTCTGCTCCGTGACGAATCCGCGGTTGCAGCGCTTCCCGGAAACCGCCGGGCACCACGACTTTTGAACCGGTGCGAACGACCGGCAGGTCATGGCGATTCCCCCCACTCACCCTTCGGCATCATGACACTATTCAATAATGGATTACATGAAAGCATCGCGACGGCATCCAATGAGCAGGCCATCGGCATCAACCAGATCAACCAGGGCATCATGCAAGTGTCCCAGGTCGTGCAGCAGACCTCGGCGAACCTCGAGGAAGGCGCCGCGACGAGCGAAGAGCTGTCGGCGCAAGCGAATCTGCTGAACGACCAGGTGAGAAGGTTCAAACTGCGCAGAAGCCATAACGGATATCCGCAATCCGTGAATGTCCGGCAACCTGCGGCGATTCCGCCGGACACCGATCCGGAGCCGGTCATGGCTGCCAGCCAGACGAAAATCGCGCTCAGCGATCATGAATTCGGCAAATATTCGTCGTGAGCGGGAAGAGAGCCTTCCGGCTCTCTTTTCCGTTGCGGAGCGGGGCGATTCCATGATCGGCATTTCAGACAAAGAGTTTGAACGCCTGGCCGCGTATGTCAAGAAGAGCTTCGGCCTTCAACTGAGCAAGAAGAAGAAGATGCTTGTGCTCGGAAGGCTCGGCCGCGTCCTGCAGTCGCTGAACTTTCGCAGCTTCAACGAGTATCTGGACTACGTGACGGGCGACCGCTCCGGCCAGGCCGCCGTGACGTTGATCAACCGGCTGACGACGAACCATACGTTTTTCATGCGGGAATCGGATCATTTCGACTACTTCCGGAACAGGGTGCTGCCCGAGATCATGCCCCGGCTGAGAGACAGGGATCTGCGGGTGTGGAGCGCGGGCTGCTCCACGGGAGAAGAACCGTACACGCTGGCGATGCTGATCGATGAATATTTGGGGAACGCGCGGCCCGGATGGGATACGACGCTTCTTGCCACCGACATTTCGGAGCGGGTCCTCCGGGAGGCCGTCCGGGGCGTCTATCCGGCCGAATCCGTCGAACTGCTGCCGAAGCGCTGGCGGCTCTCCTATTTCGTGCCGTGCGCGGAAGGCCAATACGCGGTGGCGGGACGCATCCGGAACGAAGTGGTGTTCCGCCGCTTCAACCTGATGGACCGGTTCCCGTTCCGCAAGGGATTCCACGTCATTTTCTGCCGGAACGTGATGATCTACTTCGACGAGAACACGCGCATGCAGCTGATCCGCAAGTTTTACGACAGTCTTGTGCCCGGAGGCTACCTGTTCATCGGCCATTCGGAGACGATCAGCCGGTTCGAATTGCCGTTCAGGTACGTGAAGCCTTCGATCTATCGCAAGGAATGAGGAAAGGGGCTGCCCGAAATGAGCGTGCGCAAGACGATCAGGGTGCTCGTCGTCGATGATTCCGCGGTGTTTCGTCAGCTGCTTACCCGGGGCCTTGCGGCCGCAACCGGCATCGAAGTCGTCGCCGTGGCGGCGGACCCCTACGAAGCCCGGGACCGCATCCTGGAGCACCATCCGGATGTGATGGTCTGCGACGTCCACATGCCGAGAATGAACGGCATCGAATTTTTGCGGAAGCTACTGCCGCAATATCCGCTGCCGGTCATCGTGATGAGCGCCTTCAGCTCGGCCGTGTTCGACGCGATGAACGCCGGGGCGGTCGATTTCATTCCGAAGCCGGACGCCGGGCTGTCCCGGCTTGAGAAGTTCACGGAAGAGCTGGCCGAGAAGATCCGGATCGCGTCCATGGCCAGAATCGTGCGGCCCGCAAACCCGCCGGCGAGCGAGGCCATGCCGAACCCGGCGAGGGCGAATCCGTCCCGGCCGGAGCCGAAGCTCATTGCGGTCGGCGCTTCCACCGGGGGAACCGAAGCGATCTATTCGCTGCTCAGGGCGTTGCCGAACCGCGTGCCCGGCATCGTCATCGTCCAGCACATTCCCGGCAAATACTCGCGCATGTTCGCCGAGCGGCTGAACCAGTCGCTGCCGCTGCGCGTGAAGGAAGCGCAGACCGGCGACAGGGTGGAAAGCGGCACCGTGCTGATCGCGCCGGGCGACCGGCACATGCGGGTGAAGCGCTCGGGCGAGGGCTACACGGTGGAATGTTTTCCCGGGGAAAAGGTGAACCGGCACTGCCCCTCGATTGACGTTCTGTTCGAATCGGTGGCGCGGGAAGCGGGGAACTGGTCGATCGGGATCATCCTGACCGGGATGGGCTACGACGGCGCCCGGGGCCTGCTCGCCATGCGGCGCAAGGGGGCCAGGACGATCGGCCAGGACGAAGAATCTTCCGTCGTGTACGGCATGCCGAAGGTCGCAAACGAGCTCGGCGCGGTGGAGAAGCAATGTTCCCTGTACGATATGCCGCGCGTCATCGCGGGCATGCTGTGAGTGAATTTTCGAAATTTGCCGCATTTTAGGTTTATTTAAACTGGACTTTGTAGAATGGGGGCGATTGGACGGATTAATTGAAAGGAGAAATGCCGCATGACCGGACGGTTGACCGTTGCGCAGAAGATCGTCCCGTATATTGCAACCTTTTTTTTCATGCTCGCTTGTTTATGGTTCGGCACCGACCGAGTAAATGCGGAAGGAAGCCGGGAGCTGGTGCAGACATCGGCGGGGGAACCCGATGCCTACCGGCCGTATCTGGGATGGCGTCCCTGGAGCACCAACTTCGGCATACAGGACCGGACGACCTTCAACGTATATGTGAAAGCGGGAGAAACGATCTACCTCGGTTCCAGCGTGTCAGCTTCGTATCTGGATACGGATGACGGGGAAACGGAGGGTCAGCAATGGGATATTGTGGTGACCAGCCCGTCGGGCGTTGTGCATCGTTTGGACGTCGTGAACGGGGGCAAGGGCCACATCAACACCCTGGCGAAAGAACAAGGGCCGGCTCCGCTTAATTATGCGGGAGGCTACGATCCGCTCGTCATCAATGCCAATGAGACCGGCTGGTGGTCCGTTGAGTTCCATGGGGAAAAGAACAATCTCTCCCCCGACACATTGGACCCGGTCGCCCGGAAGGTGAACGAACCATGGAGCGCGCAGAACGCCAATATCGCCGCCTGGGATGTGACGGTCGCCGATTCGGACAAGAACGAGAAGAAAGGCCGGATGTACAGCAACCTTCTGTCCTTGAGCATGGGCAGCGAAACCGCGGCCCTTTACTCCGAGATTTATGTGCTGACGAAGGACGGCTATTTGTACAGAATGGATCTCAACGGCATCCAGCCGTACGGATTCATGCTGTTTGCCAACAACCGGGGATTCGTCGATATGACGACCGGCGAAACGCTTAATCGTTCCGTCAAGTTCGAATATTTGAACGGTTCAACCCAAATTAATCCGATCTACAACCTCGCATTCCAGGATCCGCTTAAGCCGGATGATATCGATGTGACGCACCGGATTTTCCTGAATCCGCCGAGCGCGGATTTGCCCGATGACTGGTTGGAGCGGATTCCGGTGCCAAGGCCGGATGAAGTCGCCTTCGCCGGACGGACGGACAACAAGGCGGTGAAAGGCGAAGGGGGCAAGTTTCGGTTCGCGATCGACGAAACGCTGGACGCATCGCAGCGGTTTGCATTCCAACTGATCATTGATGCCGACAAGGATGGCGTTTACGAGGCCGCCGGGGATGACGACATTGTCATATACAGCGTCGCAAAGCCCGGCCTCAATGAAGTCGAGTGGAATGGAAAGTACAAGGATGGCACGGATTTGCCGCTCGGAGATTACAAAGCCAAGATCATGATGAAGGGCGGCGAATACCATTTTACGATGTTCGATGTGGAACATGCGAGCAACGGTATCATCATTGAAGCCTTGAATCCGCCCGGCACCTACCCCGTCGGGAAGGATGAATTTACGATCTACTACAACGACACGAACTACGTGACGGGCAGCGGCGAGAATATGAATCTGAACGGAGTCGGCGCGCCTTCGCCGCGCGACGCCAGCGACGGGGTGGACAGCAGCGCGGGCGCCCACCGGTTCACGAACAGCTATGGCGACAACAAGGGGATCGACACCTGGACATACTACCCGGGGCCGGAAGCGGAAATCCAATTCAGCGTCATGAACGGGCCGACAGCGAACGATCCGGGGCCTGTCGAGGTCGATGAAGACGACTCCGTGGTAATCGAACTGAGCGGGACGGATACGGAGACGGCGCCGAAAGATTTGACGTTCGACATCGCGGCCGATCCGGATCACGGAACGGTCACCTTGATCGGGAACAAAGTGACTTACGCGCCCGACGCGGATTATAACGGATCGGACAGTTTTCAATTCGTGGTCATCGACGAAGACGGCGTGGAAAGCAAGCCCATGACCGTAAGCATCACCGTCAAGCCGATCAACGACAAGCCTGTGGCGGCCTCGCAGAATGTCAATACCGATGAGGACGAACCGGTCACCATCACCCTGAGCGGGACGGACAAGGAAACGGACACAGATGATCTCGTCTATCAGATCGCGGATCAACCCGGGAACGGCACGGTCTCGATCAACGGTCGAACGGTGACCTATACGCCGGATGACGATTTCTTCGGCACCGACCAGTTCACGTTCACCGTGACGGACACGGGTGACGGCACGGACGGACCGCTGACGAGCGATAAGGCGACGGTGACGATAACGGTCAGAGGAATCAACGATCCTCCGGTTGCGAGAAGCAAGAATGCGGCGACGGCGGAAGACACGCCGGTATCGATCCAACTGGAAGGCGAAGATGCGGAAGATGATGCGGACGATCTGATTTATCAGGTGGTCAGCGCTCCGAAGAACGGCACCGGCGTGCTCAATGGCAGGGTCTACACGTATACGCCGGATCCCTATTACAACGGCAGCGACAGCTTCAGCTTCACGGTAACCGATTCCGAAGGCGCGGTCAGCGCCCCGGCCGTCGTCACCATTCAGGTGGTCGCCGTGGACAACAAGCCGCTCGCCCTGGATGACGCGGTCGATACCGACGAAGATACGCCGGTCGGCATCGAGCTTAAGGGCTGGGATGCCGAAACCCCGGCGGACGATCTGGGATATGCCGTCGTCTCGGGGCCTTCCCACGGCTCCCTGAGCGGAACGGGGCGCAACCTGACCTACACGCCGGATCCCGATTACAACGGCACCGATTCGTTCGCCTTCACGGTGACGGACAGCGTCTATACGAGCGATCCGGGGACGATCACCATCACGATCCGGGCTGTGAACGACCGGCCGCAGGCGGAAGATCTGAGCCTGACCACGCCGCACAACCAGGCGGTGAATGTGACATTGGACGGCTCGGATGCGGAGACGCCGGCCGGACAATTGATCTTTGACATTGTCCATGGACCGCAGCACGGCAAGCTGAGCGGCTCCGGCAGGGATCTCGTGTATACGCCGAATTCCGGATTCAGCGGCACGGACCAGTTCACCTACACCGTGACGGATCTCGGCGACGGGGCGGACGGGCCGAAGACCAGCCTGCCCGCCGCGGTGACGATCACCGTGTCCGCGCCTCCGAGCCAGCCGGCCGATCCGAAGCCGTCCGACCCGAACCCGTCCGACCCGAAGCCGTCCGACCCCGATCCGGATGAAGAGGAGATCATCATCGACACGGGATTCGGCATCCGGGTAATCGAGACGAAAATCATGAGAACCCATGCGCCGGACGGTACGGCCCGTGATGAAGTGCTGCTCAGCGAGCAGAAAATTACGGAAGCGATGCTGCGCCTCGACGATGCCGGGCTGGATACCGCGCTTGTCGTCCTTCCGGACGAGGAAGACATCGTCGTCGACACATATGTCGAAGTTCCGAAAGCCTCGCTGCAAAAATTTATCGACCACGCGAAACATCTGGAACTGCTGTTGGAATACGCCAAGATTGAAGTTCCGTTCACATCCATGGAGGACTTTGGCGAGGACCTGTACTTCCGCATCGTTCCGATCAAGGACGAAGGGTCGAAACGGGCCATCCTGGAGCGGGCGGGCAATGAAGGGGCAATCGCCGCAAACGGCGGCAACGAATTCCGCATTCTGGGCAGGCCGATGCGGATCGAGACCAACATGCAGAGCCGGCCGGTGAAAATCACCCTGCCGCTATACGACGCCTTGCCGGATGACGAAGCCGCGCGGAAGCAAATTCTGGACAACCTGGTCATCTACATCGAACACAGCGACGGGACGAAGGAAGTCATCCGCGGCACCGTCACCGGATACAAAACGGGCGACGACCTCGGCATCGAGTTCGTCATCGACAAGTTCAGCACCTTTACGATGATTTACTGGACAGGCGCGAACGATGACTTCGCGGGCGGCGGAGACGGACGGCTGCCGTTCGAACTTCTCACCGGGCAGTCCGGCTATCTGGCCGGGTATCCCGACGGCTTGTTCCGCCCCGACCAGACGATCACGCGGGCGGAGATGGCCGTCATTCTGGCGAAGAACCTGCGCGTGACCGAACCGGATGGCGTCTGGCGGGCATTTCCCGATGTCCCGAAAGCCTACTGGGCACATGAATACATCAAGGAAGTGTCGGAGGCCGGGCTCATGATCGGCTATCCGGACGGCAGGTTCGGGCCGGACAACCCGATCACCCGGGCGGAAATGGCCATGATCATGCTCAGATTGAGCGGCCTCCGGGAGAAAGACGGAGAACGCTTCTCCGACACGAAGGGCCACTGGGCGAGCGGCGCCATCGCATCTCTCGCCGAGGCCGGTCTGGTGAGAGGGCTGCCGGACGGCTCGTTCAAGCCGAACCGTCCGCTCACCCGCGCCGAAGCGGTCGTCATGCTCAATCGCGCGCTTGGCATCGCGCCGCTTGCAGGCGACATCGAGCCGACCTGGCCGGACGTGCCGCCCTCCCACTGGGCGTTCCGGGACATCGAAGCGGCCGCCGAGCGGAAGGTGCAGCTTAATCCCTGACCGGCGCGCGCATCAATCCCAACCCCTCGTCTTTCCGGTTAATGCGTGAGAGGCGGGGGCTTTTTTTTCTACGGCTGACTAATTAGCATACAGGGCCATAAGTTTGGTCTCATACCATTTTGTAGCGCGGCATGGAAATTTCAGCCGCTTCTGCTCGGCCCCGCGCGCCGCTGTAGCGTGGTATTCACGCTACAGCCGCTTCTGCTCGGCCTCGCGCGCCGCTGTAGCGTGGTATCCACGTTACAGCCGCTTCTGCTTGGCCCCGCGCGCCGCTGTAGCGTGGTATCCACGTTACAGCCGCTTCTGCTCGGCCTCGCGCGCCGCTGTAACGTGGTATTCACGTTACAGCCAATCACGTTACAGCAGATTTCGGCACTGCATTTGTTTGTTAATTGGTCAGCCGAAGTTTTTTTTCATCCAATCAGCAGATGTTTGGTCATCTCATACAGCCGGAGCGCGTTCGCCTTGTCGAGCGTCGGCAGCGACAGATCGACGGGCCGGTCGCGGTCCCGGGCGATGAGCGGCTGCGGCGGCGGATCGTCCATCAGCCGGATCATCGGCTGGATGCTGCGCTCCACGGGGCGGGCGAACAGGCTGCCCATGAGCCGCATGACCGTTCTCCAAGGCTGCTTGACATGGTTCGTGCCGCTGTTCGTGTAGCCCGGGTGGAACAGCACGAAGCGGGTTTTGCCATGCTTGTGGTGTTCCGCATAGGCCACTCCGAGCAGGTCGTTGGCGCGGCCCGCCTGCAGCGTCGCCCGAATCAGGCTGTACCGATGCTGCAAGGTCAGATCGTCCCAATGAATCGCTCCCTTCGTCATGCCGGTGCCGCCGAAGCTGACGATCACCGGCCGCTCCGCCCGCTCCAGCAGATCGGTCAAACCGTAACTCAGCACGAACCGGCTGACATAATACAGCGCGAACGTGCTCTCATAGCCTTCCGGAGTTAATGTCCGCCGCGGATAGGACCGCATCGCCGTGAGCACGAGCCCGTCCAGCTTGGGGTGGATCGCCTTGACCTTGTCGATGACAAGGCGGTTGTCCGCGAGCTTCGTCAGATCGGCCTGGATGAACGCGGCACGGCCCGAGGCGCCGAGACGCTCCGCTTCCTCCAGAAACTGCTCCCCTCTGGCGCGGTCGCTGCCGGTCACCGTCACCCGCGCTCCCCTGCGCAAATAATGCATCGCGAGTCCCCGGCCCATGCCGGATGTGCCGCCGGAGACGAACAGATCGTCCATCAATCCCATCCCCTCGATCTGATTTATTCGATACTTGTCGACTAAACGACATTTATATAAGATATGCTAGAATGGGACAGACTCCCGATCAATCCGCAAAACCGCGATGGTGTCGACTAATAGACAGTTCGAAGAAATTGGCGAAATTCCGGACGAGGTGAGAAAAGGCATGGGACGTGTGCGAAGCAACGATCCCCGCGTCAAACGGACGAGGGCGATGATCCGGCAATCCTTCATGGACTTGCTTGCGGCCAAAGATTTCGAGGACATCACCGTGCAGGACATCGTGGACCGCGCCGAGCTGAATCGCGCGACTTTCTATAACCATTATCAGGACAAATACGAGCTTCTGGACGCGACGATGGCCGACCTGTTCGCCGAGACGCTGGCTTCCTGGATTCCCCGGGAGGCGAACCTTCAGGGCGCCGAACTGGTGCGCCGTCTGATGCTGGCCGTCTGCCATTGGCAGGTTGAAACGACGCGGCGTCTGAATGCGCGGCGGACGCTGACCCACGCCATGGAGGAAAGCGCCAAACGGCAGTTGCATGGCGTCATTCTGTCCTGCCTGGACCAAGCGCGGCCGCCGCGAGTGGACAGGCGGCAACTGGAACGGATCGCGACGATGATAAGCTGGTCGATCGTCGGCGTCGTCGTCCGATGGAGCTCCCGCCGGGAAGAAACGGCCGAAGCGCTGGTTGACGAGACGCTTCCATATTTGACGCCTCTTGTTGAAAGACTGTTCGCAAACTTTTAGAGGTATGGAAATCATTTACACCCGGTCATATTCAGAAGTCGTAAGCTCTTGAAATGGTCGGGAATTTAATCATCTCAATTATTCTTAAGGTTTTAATAATGTCGAACATTGTATAATTTATCCATTGACTACGAGATGAGTGTACCAGCATGGGCGGTGTCCATCGGCGATTTACGAGAAGATTCTTTTACCTGCTCTTCATCCTGTTACTGGCATGCCAAATGTCGTTTCCGATGTCCGCTTCTGCCGATGATGATGGTTTGGTGACGACCGAATTCCCTGCAGAGCTGACCCAAGAACAAAGTTTCCAATCCCCGGACTTTGGAACTGTAGCTGGCTATAATGAGGACTCTTTATTTCAGATTCCAGGAGATCAATTCAAAGGGAAATCCGGAGCAAATTTCAACTTTTATGCGGTTGACTTAACGCCTGCCGAAACGGGTACATATACTATCACCGTGAAAGAGGCGCATCTGACGCCTCGGGCCACGGAGTATGGATATATTGATGAAAATGGAGATCCGGTAGGCGCGGATGACGATACCGCGATTTTCCTTTAATCCTCGTTCGACCCCGTTCATCCGCTGACGGGTCTGATCGCGGGAAACGACGATATGGTAGACGCCAGAGGTTCCGATGTCCCCACCCACAGCGCCGACTTCAACTTCAGGTCCCAATTGACGCTCACATTGAGCGCAAAATGTAAAGTACACACTGGTTGTAACCAGCTATCAGAATGGTGTATCGGGAAAGCTGAAATTTGATATTGTCGGGCTGGGGGCCGTAACGGTTTCACCGAATCCGCATTCAAAAGGGTATAGCTTGCTGACGGTCTCGGCAAGCGATGTGACGGGAGCCGGCACGGACGGCAAGTCGAAGATTACGGTCAATGAGACTCTTGGAGCCGGCAACAAATTCGTCTACAAAAACTTTGGTGCAGCATCCGTTCAGGTACCGAACGTCGGCGACTCCCTGGCGGATTACACCGATCTGCCGGGTGACGGCATCATCGAGGCGACTCACGGGGACAACATCGCCATTGCCGAAGTGGATACAAACGGCAAAGTCGTGAAGTTCGGCCAGACGACGGCGGATGAGCCGGTCACGGAAGAGCCCGAAGAACCCTCTCATGGGCTGACGGTAACGGCGAGCGATCCGACGGGACCGGGCACGAACGGCAAGACGAAGATCGCCGTGGCAGAGACGCCGGGGGCCGGCAACAAGCTCGTCTACAAGAACTATCTGACATTTACGCCGATTTTGCCGACGGTCGGGACCAAATTGGTCGGCTATGATGATCTGCCCGCGGACGGCATCATCGAAGCGGCGGACGGAGACAACATCATCGTTGCGGAGCTGGACAGCGAAGGGATCGTTGTTCGGGTCGGCGTGGGGCAGGCGGTCGTCGTGAACGAACAGGCACCCCGGCCGCCTTCAAACAATCCGCCTTCCCAGCCGGCGGCGCCTGCTCAGCCGGCGGCGCCTGAACCCGCGTCCGGCGTCGATGTGCTGGTGAACGGCAAGGTGGAGAACGCGGGAACGGCGACGACGGCGGAAGTGAACGGCCGGCAAGTGACAACCGTTGCATTGGACCAGGAGAAGTTGGAAAACAAGCTCGCCTCGGAAGGCCGGGGCGCGGTGGTCACGGTTCCGGTGAACGCCGAATCCGATGTTGTCATCGGAGAACTGAACGGCCGGATGGTCAAAAATATGGAAAACAACGGCGCGGTTCTGGTGATTCAAACCGCAACGGCATCCTACACGCTCCCTGCGCAGCAAATCAACATCGACGCCTTGTCCGGTCAGATCGGGAAAGCCGTGGAACTGCAGGACATCAAAGTGCAGATCGAGATCGCCGAGCCCGCGGCGGAAACGGTGCAAATGGTGGAGAGCGCGGCAGCCGACGGATCGTTCGAACTGGTCGTGCCGCCGCTCGAATTCACGGTCCGGGCCGTGCATGAAGACACGGTGGTCGAAGTCGCGAAGTTCACCGCATACGTGGAGCGGATGGTCGCGATTCCGGACGGCGTTGATCCGGAGAAGATCACGACCGCCATCGTCGTCGATCCGGACGGCACCGTACGGCACGTGCTGACAAGGGTCGAGCTGATCGACGGCCGGTACTACGCGAAAATCAACAGCTTGACGAACAGCACGTACACCGTCATCTGGCATCCGGTGGAGTTCGCGGACGTGACGAACCATTGGGCGAAAGACGCCGTCAACGACATGGGATCGCGCATGGTCATTGACGGTACGGGGAACGGACGGTTCGATCCCGATCAGGACATTACCCGCGCCGAGTTCGCGGCGATCCTCGTCCGCGCGCTCGGGCTGAAGCCGGAGGAAGGCGCGGCGCCGTTCGCGGATGTCCGCTCGCCGGATTGGCACAGTGGCGCGATATACACGGCTTCCGAATATGGATTGATCGAAGGCTATACGGACGGCACGTTCCGGCCGCACGAAAAGATTACGCGGGAGCAGGCGATGACCATTCTCGCGCGCGCCATGGCGATTACGGGGCTGAAGCGGGAGCTGCCGCCGTACGATCCGCTGGCGGTATTTGCCGACGCCTCCGATGTATCGGCATGGGCACGAAGCGGCGTTGCAGACAGCCTGCTGGGCGGTCTTGTCACCGGCAAGGACGGCGGAAAGCTGGCGCCGCAAGACCATATTACGAGAGCGGAAGCCGCGGCTGTCATTCAACGTTTGCTGAGGAATTCGGATCTCATCTGAATTTCAACCCGACAGCGCAAGGCGGGCCCAAGCGGGCCCGCCCTTTTTATTCGGTCCGCCAGGCTTCTTAAGGTTTCATTAATGTCCCGTTTCGTATAATCCGGAATAAAGCGGAATGTGTCGAATCCTGGAGGCACAGCAACCGCAATTGGCGATCGACGCGGCGTAGAGGGCCCACAAGTCCGGGTAGCGGCGGGGACGAACTATCCCGTGAAGGAAGTCTTCGGCTCGGGTTGTCATCACCGCGTGTTCCGGAGGAATACGTCGCCATCTGCGGTTCCCGGCCGAAACATAGAAACCGTCATGGGCGGATACGGGCGCCTTCTCCGCATCGGGGTTATCCCCGCTCATGCCGCACGCGGCGCGGGCGGGATAACCTTTTTTCCTCTCTTTCCGACAGTTTTCGAGGAGTTGGAGCTTTGATATTGAATATGTCATGGAAGAGTCAGGCGTTCTCATTCCACGTGCGCGCAAAGGAGACAATTCAATGATTCGGGTGCTGCTCGTTGACGATGAAGAAGATGCGCTGAATCTGATGGAGATTCTGCTGGGTCGGATCGAAGATGTCGAAGTGGTGGGCAAATTTTCAAACCCGATCAAGGCGCTCGAAGCATTGGAAACGACGTCTGTGGATGCCGTTTTTATGGACAACCAGATGCCGGGCATGACCGGCATGGAGGCGGCGCGGATCATCCGCCGCAAATCGCCCCGCATGCCGATCGTGTTCACGACGGCGTATGCGGAGTATGCGGTGGAAGCGTTCGAAATCCGGACGACGGACTATTTGTTGAAACCGATTACAACGGGTCGGCTGCGGCAGGCAGTGGCGCGCATTCGGGAAGCCGTGGCCGCATCCCGATCTCTGCAGGAAGAGCCTCAGCCCCCGTCCATCCGGTGCATGGGCGGGTTCTCCATCGCGCTGCCGTCGGGCGGCGACCGGCAGATCGCATGGAAAATCAACAAGGAAAAGGAAGTATGCGCCTTCCTGATCCACCACGAAGGGAAGCCGGCGGATACCGAACTGATCGTGGAATCGATCTGGCCGGGGCACGATGTGAAGAAGGCGAAGACCTACCTTTACACCTGTCTGTCCTATCTGCGCAGGACGCTGCAGGAGCACGGCGTTCCCCTCAGCGTGGAGAAGGTCGGCAGCGGTTTCGCCATCCGGCTGAACGGGGCGGCGACCGATGCGGCGGCATTCGAAAGCTTGCTGGACGAAATGCTGTCGGCGGAGGAGCCGGACAGGCGATTGTACGATCAGGCCATCCGGCTGTACAGGGGCGAATATATGAAAGGCTGCGATTACGGCTGGGCCGCGGCCAGGCAGGAAGCGATCAACGCGAAATATATCCGGTCGCTGCGCGTCATGCATCGTCATTTCCGCGTCCGGGGCGAACCGGCGCTTGCGGCGGACTGCCTGCGGCGGGTGCTCGAGATCGCTCCGGAATCCGAAGCGGACGGGCGCGAGCTCATCCGTCTGAACCTGGAAACGGGCAACCGGCATGAGGCGCTGAACGTCTACCGCCGGCTGGAAGAAGTCGTCCGCGGGCAGTTCGGGCTCGAGCTGGAAGAAGAGACGGTCAAATTGCGCGATCAAATGGGATGGTCTGGATGAACGGACGATGAGAACGAAACTATCGGCGGCGGCGGTCACGCTGGCCATTGTGGCGGCGCCCTACGGACTGTTCTTCGTTTTCTTCTCGCCGGGCGGCAGGCAGACGCCGAGGGCGGAGAACGGTTTTCTCGATCTGACCGAATGGCGTTTCCGGGACGAAGGCGCTGTTCCGTTGGACGGCGTGTGGGAGTTTTATCCGGACAGACTCCTTGCGCACGGCGAATTCGGGAACGGTCTGGCGCCGGAGCTGATCGAAGTGCCGGGATCGTGGGTCGGCAAGATGCGGGCGCTCGGGCAGGCGACCTACCGTCTGCGGGTCAAGGTGGACGGGGCCGACGCCGTGTACGGGCTGAAAACGTCGTCGATCCAGATGGCCAACCGGATCTTCGTGAACGGCCGGGAGATCGGCGGCAGCGGCAATCCGGAGGGCGCGCGGAGCACGGATGCGGTAAACCGTCCGTACGCGGCCTGGTTCCCGCTGCAGCCCGGTTGGAATGAAATTGTCGTGCAGGCCGCCAACCGTCATTTTCCGGCAAGCGGCGGCATCAACGAGTCGATCTGGCTGGGAGACTTTGAATCGGTTGCCGATCTGCAGAGCAAGGCGCTGACGCACGACTGGGTGGCCGTAACGGCGTTTCTCCTCATGGGGCTGTACTTCATCGGGCTCTACTCGCAGCGCAAGGACGACCATTCTCTGATCGTCTTCGGACTGATGTGCGTCTGCATCGCCGCCTTCACCAGCACGCGCGGCGAGCGGGTGCTGTTCGGCGTGTTCGGCAATCTGCCGTTCTGGCTGTATCTCCGCATTCAGATGGTGTCGGCCATCGGCGCCGGCATCGGATTTCTCCTGTATGTGTACACGGCTTTCCGTCCGCTGTGCTCCCGCCTGCTGGTCCGGATCGGGCTGTTCGCCGGGGCGGTGCTCATGGTGTGGACGGTCGCTTTCATTCCCCGGTACGCGACGGATCTTTTCCGCCAGCTGGTCACCATCTACGCCACCTTCCCAATGCTGTATGCCGTCTATGTGTTCGTCCTCGCGTCGTTCCGCAGGGCGGAAGGCAGTCTGTATCTGGTCGTGGCGGCCATCGCGCTGAACGTCTACACATTGGTGCAAAATTTGAACGTCTATTTCGGGGTGCCGGTCTTTTCGGTGCCGCCGTTCGAGCCGTTCGTGCTGCTGCTCATGCTGGCGCTCGTCATGTCGCTGCGCTTCTCGAACGCGTTCCGGAAGATCGAGGAGCTGAGCGTCCGGCTGCTGAAGGCGGACAAGCTGAAGGACGAGTTCCTGGCGAGGACGTCGCACGAGTTCAAGTCGCCGCTGCACGGCGTCATGCATATTTCGAGGTCGATGCTCGACAACACCGCCCAGCCGCCGACCGCCGAGCAGCGGGAGAAGCTGCGGCTCATCACGGGCATCGTCGACCGGCTGACGCGGCTGGTGTACGACATTCTGGACTTGTCGAAGATGAAGCAGGGCGAGCTGGCCCTCGACCTTCGGCCGGTTGATGTGCGGTCGGCCGTCGAAATGCAGGTGCGCATATACTCGTATCTGTGCGAAGGCCGCAACATCCGGCTCGAGAACCGCGTCCCGGAGCGCTTGCCGTACGCGCTCGCCGACGAAAGCCGGTTCGGCCAGATCATCGGCAACCTGCTCGACAACGCCATCAAGCATACGGAGAACGGGAGCGTCGTTGTTACCGCGTCGGAAAAGGGCGGCAAGATCGAAGTGTCGGTCCGGGATACGGGGGAAGGCATTGAACCCGAGCATCTCCCGCACCTGTTCGAAGCGTTCCGGACATTCGACGAGACGTCGGAACAGCGGGGATTCGGGCTCGGGCTGGCAATCGTGGGGCAGCTCGTCGAACTGCAGGGCGGCACGATATCGGTCGGCTCGACGAGGGGCGTCGGAACGGCGTTCACGTTCACGCTGCCGGTTGCGTCCGGCGGCAGGATGGCGGAAGCGGACGCGATTTTGGCGGTGACGGGATCGGGTTCGCGTGCAGGTTCGGGATCACGTTCGGGTTCGGGAGCGGGATCGCTTTCGGTTTCGGGCGACGTTGCGGTCAGAACGCCGGAGTATGCGCTGGAGACGCCTTATTTTCTGAACCAGCGGGGGAAGCACACGATTCTGATCGTGGACGATTCGTTCGTGAACCTGAAAGTGCTGTTGGACGCGCTGGAGCCGCTGGGCCACAACGTCATCGCCGTCAAGAACGGCTGCGAAGCGCTCGAGCAGCTCGCGAGACCGAACAAGATCGATCTCGTCGTGCTCGACCTGATGATGCCGGGCCTGTCCGGGTATGAGGTTTGCCAGGAAATCCGCAAGACGTGGACGCTGCCGGAGCTGCCCGTGCTGATGGTGACCGCGGCGATCGGCCAACAGGACAAGGTGGCGGCGTTCGAGGCGGGCGCGAACGATTTTCTGCCGAAGCCGTTCGATCTGGCGGAGCTGAAGGCGCGCATCGGCAGCCTGCTGGCGATGAAGGCGTCGCTCGCCAAGGCGGTCGATCTGGAACTGGCGTTTCTGCAGTCGCAGATCAAGCCGCATTTTCTGTACAACGTGCTGAACAGCATTGTCGCTTCCAGCTATACGGACGCGGAACGGACGCGCAAGTTGACGACGGATCTGGCCGATTATCTGCGCGGAAGCTTCCGGTTCAGCAACGCGGATCACCGGATCACCTTCGCGGAAGAGTTCGCCCTGATCCGGACGTATGTCGAAATCGAGAAGGCGCGTTTCAAGGACCGCTTGCGGTTCGAAGCGGACATCGAGGACGGAATGCTTGAGGTCAGCCTCCCGCCCCTGCTGCTTCAGCCGCTTGTCGAAAACGCCATCCGGCACGGGATCGGCGGCCGGGTGGAAGGCGGCAAGGTCCGGCTGTCGGCGTGCAAGGCGGGAGACGAGTACCGGTTCGTCATCGAGGACGACGGCGTGGGCATGGCGGGCGCGACGGGGGACGGGCTGCCCGGGGGCGGCGTGGACGGCCGTCATGGCGTCGGCCTGCTGAACATCAACAAGCGGCTGAAGTACGAATACGGCACGGAGCTGCTGATGGAAAGCGAGCCAGGCCGCGGGACGAAGGTGACGGTGCGCATTCCCGCGGGCGTGTAAGGCGGGCGGCGCGTTGGGGCAGCGTCGCTGCGCTTTGTGCCGGCGTTAACGGAACGCGCAGTGCCGTTAGCGGCGCTGCATTAACCGCGATGGCGGGCATTAACGGAACGCGGTACCGTTAATCGCCGCCATGGGGCGGACGCGGGTGGCCTGCGCCGGCGTTAACGGAATGCGGTACCGTTAGCGGCGTTGCATTTGCCGCGATGGCGGACATTAACGGAACGCGGTACCGTTAATCGCCGCCATGGGGCGGACGCGGGTGGCCTGCGCCGGCGTTAACGGAATGCGGTACCGTTAGCGGCGTTGCATTTGCCGCGATGGCGGGCATTAACGGAACGCGGTACCGTTAATCGCCGCCATGGGGCGGACGCGGGTGGCCTGCGCCGGCGTTAACGGAATGCGGTACCGTTAGCGGCGTTGCATTTGCCGCGATGGCGGGCATTAACGGAACGCGGTACCGTTAATCGCCGCCATGGGGCAGACGCGGGCCGCCCAATGCCGCCTTTAACGGCACAAGGCGCCGCTATCGGCCCCGCAGTGACCACACGGACGCTCCATAACGGCACCAAATGCCGTTAATGCCAACGAGCCCCCGCGCGCATTGCCTAACCACACATGATCAACAGCCTGCCCGGGCCAAGCAGCCCGGTGCCGAGGCTGTTTTTTCTCGCTACCCGCACGCATCCGGTCGGGAGCAAGAAAGCGAACGAGCTGGGGCTCCACGACATGTCGGGCTACGTCAGGGAATGGTGCTGGGACTGGTACGAAGATCCGGCCATCGAAACCGGTCTGTTCCGGGTGGTGCGCGGCGGCGGCTGGATCGGGGATGTCCACACCGTCGAGATCGCCTTCCGGGGCAAGTTCGAGGCGAGCGGCATCGGACCCGACCAGGGGTTCCGCGTCGCCCGCAACGCCGATCCGGAGAAAGCGGTATGAAGCGGCGGAAGGCATCCGTCGGCGGGCGTCCAACGGCTGGCGAAACGCGGTTCGTTTTCAGCTCATTTTAAGCTCTCCTTAAGCTTTCCTTCAGCTTCCATTCAGGGTTGTCATCCATAATCTGTGCCAGCAGCGCCTGGATGGAAAGGATGGACAATGGCGGATGAAGCGGAAATGGCGGTACATGGCCGTCGGGTTGGTGGTTGTTGCGATCCTTGCGGGCGGGTGGCTGTGGCTGCAGCAGCGGGAAAAACCGGCGACCGGCGCGATGACGCAGGTGACGGCGACCGTCCAGCGGGGCACGCTCGCCGCCGCCATCTCGGGAACCGGCAGCATCGAGCCGGCGGAGCGGAAGGCGATCGCGGCGGCCAAAGCGGGCACCGTTGCCGAAGTGCATTTCAAGGACGGGGATCTGGTCAGGAAGGGCGATGTGCTCGTCACCTTCGAGCGCGAAGACGACAATGCCGAGCGGCAGATCGAGAACAAGGAGATCAGTCTGGAGAAAGCGAAGCTGGACCTGGAATCGCTTCAGCTTCAATACAAGAACGCGATGAGAGCGGACGAAAACACGGAGCCGATCATGCTGAACATCCGTTCGAAGGAGCTGGACATCCGGCAGCTTGAGCAGGAAATCGCGGATCTCAAGGAGCAGGATGCGGGTCCCGATCCGATCAAGGCCCCGATCGACGGCAAATTGACCGGCTTCGACGTGGAAGCGGGAGATCTTCTCCGCGAGAACGCGGAGCTCGGCGAAGTCGTCAATTTCGGCCGACTAAAGCTCGTGGTCCGTGTCGACGAGCTGGATATCGCGAAGGTGGAGCCGGGGCAGCGGGTGGAAGTGCGGGCCGACGCGCTGCCCGACCGGGTGTTTGAAGGCACCGTGGCGGAGATCGCGGACGAGGGCGCGACCAGCAACGGCGTGGCCACGTTCGATGTGACGGTGCTGCTCGCGGAAGCGGACGGACTCAAGGCGGGCATGAGCGCGGAAGCGACGATCACGACCATGGAGAAAAAGGACGCGCTCTACGTGCCGATCGAGGCGGTGCAGTCCGTGCGCGGGCAATATTTTGTTTTCGTGCCCGGAGAAGAGGAGAATGCCCGGCCGGAGGGCGAAACGCCGGCGGCCGGCAGCATCGGGGAAAGACTGGCGGCGAGGATGCAGCAGACGGGCATGAAACGGGTGAGGGTCGAGGTCGGCGTTCACAACGAAGATTTCATCGAGATCGTATCCGGCCTGGCGGAAGGGGACACGGTCATCCTTCCGATGGCGGTGTCCGGAGAGACGCGGCAGAATGTTCCGGCCGTGCGAATGGGCGGCTTCCGCGGCGGCGCCGGATTCCCGGAAGGCGGATTTCCCGCCGGCAGAGACGAGGTAACGCGGGGCGGCGGTATGGGCGGCGCCGTTCCCGGAGGCCCCGTTCCCGGGGGCGGGATCTCCGGCGGCGGATTTCCCGGAGGCGCCGCTTCCGGCGGCCCCGTTTCCGGAGGCGGCCGATGATGGACGGGAAGACGGAGCGCCCGCTTGTCCGGGTGGAACACGTCAGCAAGGAATACGTGATGGGCGGCGAAGTGCTCAAGGCGCTGGACGGCGTGTCCCTCACCGTCGGCTACGGCGAGTTCGTCGCGATTATCGGTCCATCGGGCTCCGGCAAGTCGACGCTCATGAACATATTGGGCTGTCTGGACACGCCGACCTCGGGCAAGTATTGGCTGGAAGGGGAGGAAGTGAGCCGTCTGTCCGATAACCGGCTGGCGGAAATCCGCAACCGGAAGATCGGGTTCATATTCCAGAACTTCAATCTGCTGCCGAAGCTCACCGCGCTCGAAAATGTGGAGCTGCCCCTGATCTACCGGGGCATGAAAAGCGCCGAGCGGCGGGAGCGGGCGCTGGAGGCGCTGCGCATGGTCGGACTGGCGGACCGGACGCGCCACCGGCCGTCCGAACTGTCGGGCGGACAGCAGCAACGCGTGGCGATCGCCCGGGCGCTGGCCGGGAATCCGCCCGTCCTCCTCGGCGACGAGCCGACGGGCGCGCTCGATTCGAGAACGAGCGGCGAGGTGATGGAGCTGATGCGGGAGCTGAACCGGGAAGGGCATACCATCATCCTCATCACCCACAATATGGATGTCGCGGACCAGGCGAAGCGCGTCGTGCGGATCGCCGACGGGGTGCTGGAAGAGGAGGACGGTGCGGCATGCATTTCGGCCAGGGACTGAAGATGGCGTTCAAAAGCATCCTGAGCAACAAGCTGCGCTCGATCCTCACCATGCTCGGCGTGATCATCGGCGTCGGCTCCGTTATCGCCCTGGTCGGGATCGGGCAGGGCGCGAGCAAGCAGATCGAGGAGCAGGTGCAAAGCCTCGGCACGAATCTGCTGACGGTCAACATTATGGGCCGCGGAAGCGCCTCGACGCTGGAGTACGGGCAGGCGGTCCAGTTCGTCGAAATCGAAGGCGTGGAGTACGCGGCGCCGTACAGCAGCAACAACGCGACGTTGAAATACGGAACAACCAGCGCCAGCGTAAACGTGGTCGGCACGAACGCGGATTACTTCCTCCTTCGCGGATACGAGCTCGCCGCGGGGCGGTTCATCACGCAGATCGATCTGGATTTTCATGAGAAGGTCGCGGTTCTGGGGTCGGCGACGGCGGAGGAACTGTTCGGTTTCGAGAATCCCGTGGGCGAATACGTGCGGATCAACGGGATGCGCTACAAGGTCGTCGGGCTGCTCGCGGAGAAAGGAAGCTCCGCGTTTGGATCGTACGACGAAATCGCCGTCATTCCGTTGACGACGGCCGAGCGGACGTTTCAGAGCAAAGGCGTGCGAAGCGTCTACATCCAGGCCGAATCGATGGATGCGCTGGATGCGGTCCAGGCGGAAGTGGAGGCGAGGCTGGCGAAAATATTCCGCGGGAGCGACAACGCCTACCGCGTGTTCAACCAGGCGGACATGCTGGAAACCGCGGCGTCCGTGTCCGGCACGCTCTCGCTCACCCTGGGCGGCATCGCCGGCATCTCGCTGCTCGTCGGCGGCATCGGCATCATGAACATCATGCTCGTCTCGGTGACGGAGCGGACGCGGGAGATCGGCATCCGCAAGGCGATCGGCGCGAAGAAGCGGGATATTCTGATGCAATTTCTGATCGAGTCTGTGACGATCAGCGCGCTGGGCGGCCTGATCGGCGTCGGAACGGGGTTCGCCGTCGGCCGGGCGGTATCGTCGCTCATCCGGATCGCCGTCGTCCATTCCGGGGAGATGATCGCGCTGGCCATCGGATTTTCCGTCCTGATCGGCATCGTGTTCGGCATGTACCCCGCGAACAAGGCGGCGAACCTGAAGCCGATCGACGCGTTGCGCTTCGAGTAAGCCGGGACGGGACCGGGTTGCCGGATCGGGCGGGCAGGCAGGATGGACCGTTGGACGGGAGATTGACTTTGATCCCCGGCAATGGTAAAATAAGAACATACATTCGTATCGGTGGTGTTGTTCATGAGCAACGTCGACGCCAGGCTGGATCGGATCGAAGGCTTGCTGGGGGATCTCATTTATACGGTTGGCTTGTTGAAGAGCCAGTTTGAAGATGAGAAGGAGAAGAACGAGAAGCGGTTCGAGCAGTTGATCAGCCAGATGAACAACCGGTTCGAGCAGGTCGACAAACGCTTCGAGCAGGTCGACAAACGCTTCGAGCAGGTCGACAAACGCTTCGAGCAGGTCGACAAACGCTTCGAACAAGTTGACAGACGCTTCGAGCAGATTGAACAACGGATCGATCGATTGGAGTCGCGCATGGATCGCCGCTTTGACGATTTCATGCTGGAATTGGGCAAGAACAAGCAGGAGCATGAATATATGGCTTCCCGTCTCTTCCGCGCCGAGATGGAACTGGATCAGTTGAAGAGACAGATGGCCGGCGTGAAGGACGAATAGGGCTGCGGCTCAGCCGCCCGTCAACACAGCCGCCCTTGAGAGGTGTGACAGCCTTCGGGGCGGCTGTTTTATTTAAGATTAAGGCGCTTGTCTGGAATGAACGGGAGGAAGCCCTCCGTCTGCCGCAGGTTATGGGGCAGGCGGGAGGGCTTCCGCGCTTCGGGCGCTTCGGACGCTCCGCGAGAAGGAGAACGCCGCGGCCAGCAGCGCGAGAACTTCGAAGGCGGCGCCGGCCCATCCGAGCTCGCGCACCGACAGAAGCTCGGCGATCAGGCCGCCCGCCGCCGCGCCGACCGCGATGCCGAGCTGCAGAACGGAGTTGTTCAGGCTCAGCACGAAATCGGCGGCGTCGGGCGAGATCGAGACCAGGTAGTATTGCTGGGCCGGCGTCGTCGTCCAGGCCGCGCCGAACCAGATCGCCAGCGCCGCGAATGCGCCGGCGACCGAGGCGGAGACGAACGGCAGCGCGAGCAGGGCGGCGGCGTGGACCAGCAGGCTGAACACGATCGTGCGGGCGGTTCCCCACCGGTCGGCGCCGTAGCCTCCGAGCCGCGAGCCCGCCACCGAGAACAGGCCGCACACGAGCAGCGCCGTGCTGACCAGGGCGGTGTCGACGCCGGCCGTGGTGCGCAGGAGCGGCGACACGTAGGTGAACACGAGCTGGTAGCCCGTGATCCAAAACAGCGTGACGAGCAGCCCGCTCACCGTCTTCGCATCGCGCAGCGCGGCGAGCTGCCGCCCGAGCGGCGCCGGTTCGTCGGCGCCGGAAGAGGGGATGAGCTTCCACAGGGCGATCCAGAGCAGGAAGGCGAGCGCCGCCAGCAAGGCGAAGTTCGCACGCCAGCCGGACGCTTCGCCGATCAGCGCGCCGAGCGGCACGCCGAGCACGAGGGACAGACTGAATCCCATGATGACGGTGCCGATCGCGCTGCCGCGCTTGTCCGGAGGAGCGAGGCGGGCTCCGACGGTGAGCGAGACGACGACGATGACGCCGGCGCCGGCCGCAAGCAGCGCCCGCGACAGCAGCAAGAAGCCGAACGAGCCGCTCGCGAAGGCCGTGATGTTGCCCGCGATGAAGACGGCGTAGGCGATGAGCAGCAGCGTTCTCCGCTCGATCCGGGAGGAGGCGGCGATCAGGATCGGCGTGCCGATCGCGAACACGAGCGCGTACATGGTGACCGACTGGCCGGCGAGTCCGACCGGAATCCGGAAGTCGTCGGCGATCATGTCCAGGATGCCGGCGATCACCATTTCCGCCGTCCCGACCAGAAATCCGCCGAAAGCCAACAGATAAATGATGAAGCGTTGCTTCAAGGTTGTTGCCACTCCTTGTTTTGATATTTCTATAAACATCGAAATAGTGGGGACAAGAAAACGGCCGCTCCGACCTTTCAAGCGCGCGCGTCCGTGTGGCGTTGCGCGAGACCCCGGGGCACGTAGCGCTCGAGCATTTCCGGCCAATGTTGTGTTGCGCGAGATCCCGGGGCACGCGGCGCTCGGGCATTTCCGGCCGATGTTGTGTTGCGCGAGATCCCGGGGCACGCGGCGCTCGGGCATTTCCGGCCAATATTGCGCTACGCGAGACCCGCGGGCACGTAGCGTTCGAGCACCTCACGCCGGACCCGGTAATAGTGATACGTTCCTTCCTTGCGCGACAGCTCGATCAGGCCGCAGTCCGCGAGCTGCTTCAGATGGTGCGACAGGGTGGAGCCGGACGCCACGTTCAGCCGTTCGCCGATCTCGGTGCAGCTCAGGTTGGCGTGCCGGGACAGGAGCAGCACGATGCTGAGCCGGGTCGGTTCGCCCAGCGCCTTGTAGATTTTCACCGCTTCTTTCAGGTTCGGTTCGGGCGCGTTCATCGGTATGCACCATGCTTTCCGGTCAATGGTTTGATATTTCTATAATTATCAAATCAAATGGCGAGTGTCAACGACGGTCTTGCGAAGCCCGGTCCCGACCGAGCCGACGGGCGGTTCCGATCCGGGCTCGGGCGAGCGTGCGGCATGGTCCGGGCCCGGCTGAATTCGGCGCGCGGGTTGCCGGGTTCCGGCTCAAGCGCGTTGGGCACGGTCCCGCTCAGCCCAGGCCGCTCTCCGCCCGGTAAGCCATCGTCCGCTCCAGCAGATCGGCGATGGTCGCGCGGGACAGCTCCTCTTTCATCGCAAGTTCCGCTTTCCCGTAAAAATCAGTCAGCGCGGACCGAATGCTCCGGCCGATCGGGCATTCCGGGTTCGGTTCGCTGTGATGCAGCTCGAACAGCGGCTTCCGCTCCACCGCTTCGTACACATCGCGGAGCGTAATCTCCTCCGGCGGCTTGGCGAGGTTCCAGCCGACGCCGGCGCCGTGCTGCACGGTGACCAGGTTGGCGTTGCGGAGCAGCGTAAGAATCCGGCGGATGAACACCGGGTTGGTGTTGACGCTGGCCGCAATCCGGTTGGAGGTAACTGAGTCCGGATTTTTCTTCGCAACCTGGGCCATCCAGGTGAGGATGTGAAGCGCTACCGTATATCGGCTGACGACCGCCATTTGGCCTCTCCTCCTTAAGTATCCTCCATTATAGATACGCAGGAAAGAGGCTGTCAAACGGCCGGCCCGCGCTTATTCGGCCGTGGCGGTCCGCCGCTCCCGGACGCGGCTCGCCGCGAACGCGCCGAGCGCGAGCAGCTCGCAGACCCCGCCGATATAGCCCAGTTCCGCGACGTTGCCGTATGACACGGCAAGGCCGCCGATCGCGGCTCCCAGCGCGCTGCCCAAATAGATGGCCGAAGGATTGAGGGATACGACAAGGCCCGCCGCTTTGCCCGACAGTCCGATGAGCCGATGCTGCTGTGCCGGGTTGAACGCCCAGGCGCTGACGCCCCATACGGCCATCGCCGCGATGCCGATGGCCAGCGCCTGCCGCGGCGGCTGTCCGGAAGCGAGCACGGAGAGCGAGGCCAAAGCCGCAAGGAGGGCGACGAGCGTCAGCGGAATCGTGCGGGCGGCGCCGAACCGGTCGGCGGCGAATCCGCCCACGGTGCTGCCGACCAGGCTCGAGACGCCCCAGATCAACAGAACCAGGCTGATCGTCCGCGGCGTCGCGCCCAGCCGCCCGAACACGTCGGCGATGTAGGTGTACACCGCGAACGCGCCGGTTCCCCAGCATACGGTCGTCAGCAGAGCCGTCCAGATGGCCGGGCTCCTGAGCGGAGCGAGCCGGTCGCGAAGCCGGACGGTTGCGGCGGCGTCTATGACGGGAAACCGCCAGCGGACGAGGGCGGCCGCGATCAGCGCGAGGATGCCGACCATCCAGAATGTCGTCCGCCAATGGAACGTGTAGGCAACCCACGTGCCGAGCGGCACCCCCATGGCCAGCGCGACCGTCTGGCCGCCGATCACGACCGCCAGCGCCTTGCCGCGGTGTTCCGGCGCGACGAGGCCCGCCGCGGCCGTCGAGGCCGCGGGCACGAACAGCGCGGCGCCGATCGCGGCCAGCACGCGTCCCGACAGGAGCATGCCGTAATGGCTCGCCATGCCGCACAGGACATTGGCAAGGGCGAACAGCAGCAGCGATCCGATGAACAGCGCCCTTCGCTCCACCCTCCCGGTGGCCATCGCCAGCAGGGGAGAGCCGGCCGCGTAGGCCAGGGAGAACACGGTCACGAGCTGCCCCGCCGCCGGCAGGGACACGCGCAGGTCTTGCGCGAGCATCGGCAGGACGCCGGCGATCATGAACCCTTCCGTCCCGATGGCGAACGTCCCGAGCGCGAGAATGAACAAACGGTAATTCAAAATTCCAGGCACTCCTTTCCCCGCTAATGTAACTGTATCAGTTACATTAGCGACATAAAAAAGAAATTTTAGTGTAACCATGTTAGTTCTATTTGGAGCATCTGTCAAGAGACCGGACGCGCCGGCGGCAATGTTGCCGATGCCCGGCCTTCCATGTCAGACGCCGGGCCTTTCCTGTCAGGACGGTTCCGCCTCCGTCCCCTTCGCGTCGTGCGCCGCGAGCATGCGCTCGAATGCCGAGCGGATGACGCGCCGCTCCTCGTCGCTGAGCATGCTGACGAAATAGGCGGCGATTCCCCGCTCATAGGTCGGCCACGCTTTCAGAAACGCCCGCTTCCCCTCGCGCGTGAGCACCGCATACGTGCTTCTGCGGTCCTCGTCGGTCCGTTCCCTTCGCACGAGTCCCTGCTGCTCGAGCCGCTCGACCAGCCGCGTGATGCCGCTTGCGGTCAGCACCGTCCGCTCCTTCAATTCGCCCATCCGCAATCTGCGGTTCGGCGACTGATACAAGGCGACCAGCACATCGTACCAGGTGAACGGAATGAGCCGGTCATCCGCCAGATCCTGCTCGATCCGGCGAATGACGCTCGCATGAAGCCGGACGAAACTCCGCCAGAGCGCAAGTTCTTCTTCCCGCAGCCTTTTCATCGCCATCCTCCTTGCCGCATTCCGCCGTTATCGGGACGCCGGGAACCGCATGTCCTGACGCGCAAAATCACTGGCGCCCCTTTATTGTACCGAAAAAGTATTTGACTGCGCAAATAAATCGTGGCAATATTATTTGCGTAATCAAATATTGATTATTCAACAAGAGGAGGAAAAGCCGATGGGTGTGGTGTGGGGACTGATGGCGGCGTTCGCTTTCGGTACGGCGGATTATGCCGCCGCCCGCTCCAGCAGGAAGATCGGGGTGTATTCGACGCTGATGTGCATGCAGATCGTCGGCTTCGTGCTCTTGTCCGTCATGCTGCTGGCGACGGGCGAATGGCGGGCGGTGTCTTCCGCGCGGGGCGTCGCCGCCGCGAGTCTCTGGATGTTCGTCGATCTGCTCGGGATTCTCGCGCTGTACCGGGGGCTTCATGTCGGGCAGGCGTCCGTGGTCGCGCCGATCGCGTCCAGCTTTTCCGTCGTCACGGTCATTCTGGCGCTCCTGTCGGGCGAGACGGTGGGCGGAATCGCGCTGGCCGGGATCGGGCTCACGGCGGTCGGGGTAGTCTGCGCGACGATCGCGCCGTCTTCCCCGGGAAGCCGGACGGATTCCCCGTCCCGGCTCGCGGCCGGCGCCTTGTGGGCGATTCTGGCCTCCCTGCTGCTCGGTTCGGCGTTCTTCGGCCTGCGCACGCCCGTGGAAGACATCGGGGGATGGGCCACGGCCTGGATCGGTCGGCTGCAGGCGAGCATCCTGTTGCCCGCGTCGCTGTGGCTTGCGAAGCGCAAGCCGGCGTGGCCGAAGGAGCGGTGGGGCTGGCTGCTGGTGCTGGCGGTCGGCACGCTCGACGCCCTGGCGCTGACCAGCTACAATACCGGCCTGACGCTGGAGCGGACGGCGATTGTCATTACGGCCGCTTCCCTGTTCGCCGTCGTGACGCTGCTGTGGGGGGTAGGTTTGGGCAAGGAACGGCTTGGATGGAACCAATGGGTCGGCGTGCTGCTCACGTTCGCCGGCATCGGCATGGTCACGCTGTAACATTTTAAGGAGGGAAAAAACATGGTGAAACGCGGATTGTATATCAAGGCGAACCCGAAGCGGGAGGAAGATTCGAACAGTCTGCGGGTCGGCCGCCATCTGGTCGACGCGATCCGGAGCCGTTCGGATGAGGTCGTCCTGGAAGAGATCGACGTGTACAGCCATCCGATCCCGCTGATCGACGGCCATTTCCTGTCCGCGAGGGAGAAGATGGCGGGCGGCGCGGCGCTCGAGCAATTGGACCCGGAAGAGCGCGCGATCGTGGAGCGCGTCCACCGGTTCACCGACGCGTTCATCGCCGCCGATTTCTACATCTTCGCATACCCGCTGTGGAATTTCGGCGTTCCGCCGCTGCTCAAGGCGTATATCGACACGATCAAGGTGGCGCGCAAGACGTTCCGCTACACGCCGGAAGGGCCGGTCGGCCTGCTGAAGGACAAGACGGCGATCCTGATCCAGTCCAGCGGCGACGTGTACAGCCGCGGGCCGCTGGCGCCCTTCGAGCATGGCAGCCGATATCTGCAATCGGTGCTGTCGTTCATCGGCGTGGACCGGATCACGACGATTCTGATGGAAGGGATGGATACCGCGCGGGAGGAGCGGGAGTCGAAGCGCAGGCGGGCGATGGAACTGGCCGATCTCGCCGCCGCGTCGCTTTTTGCGGAATCCGGTTGACGGATCGGAATGCGGGAAATCCGCGGACAAGAGCATGGAGGCTGCCGGAAGGCGGACTTTTTTCTGTGATCGGCAAGGCGAATCATGTCGAATTTTGACAAAATCATGACGCGCTGCTATAGTAGAATCAACAACCTAACGAACGTTAGTTCACATGCAAAAGGAGTTTTCCCGTGTCCACCAGACAAGCGATCATCGAGGCGGCGGCCCGGCTGTTCGCCGAGAAAGGCTACGAAGGCATGACGATGAAGGAGATTGCCCGGGAGGTCGGCATCAAGGCGCCGTCCCTGTACGCCTTCTTCGACAGCAAGGAAGACATTCTGCTGCACATCTACCGCAACGTCATGTCCGAACATTTTCAATTGGCCGCGCTCGGTCTGGGCGACCGGGACAAGCCGGTCAGGACGCAGCTCTACGATCTGCTGCACGCGATCATGGTATTTCAGCTCAAGGAAAAACTGCCCATCCGGATTTTCATGCGCCTCCTGCTCTTTCCGCCGGCGGTGTTCCAGATCGACCTGAAGGGCGAGTTCGTGAAGCTGGAGAGCAGCGAGAAGGAACTGTTCAGCCGGATGTTCAAGCGAGGCATGGAAAGCGGCGAGATTCGGGAGACGGATTGCGGCGCGCTGGCTGAGCTGCTGCTGTGCATCATGGACGGCCTGTTCTGGGAAATGCAGCGGTTCGACGAGGAGACGTTTTGGAAGCGGTTCCATGTCGTGTGGGAGCAGTTCTGGAACGGGATCAAGGCGGGCTGAGCCCAAGTTTCTGACGCGGAAGGGATCGGCGATGCGAATCCGATGGATCATCAGCTTCTTGTTGGCCGCAAGCTTGTCCTGCTCCGCCGCGCACGCCGCCGGACCGCGTGCGGAGGACGGCGTGCTCGATTTGCGCGGCTCGCCGCTTGCGGAATCGGGTCCGGTGACGCTCGGCGGCGGCTGGCTGTTCCATGACGGCGTCTTTCTCGCTCCGGACGAGCCTGCCGAGGGCGAGCCGCTCATCCTGCAGGTGCCGGCATCCTGGAATGCCCAGCGGCCGCAGAAAGACGGAGACGGCTACGGCACCTACCGCCTGACCGTCCTGCTGTCCGACCGCGACGCGGGCGCGACGCTCGGGCTCGACCTTCCGCCGATCGCTTCGGCTTACATCCTGTACATCGACGGCGCGCGGGCCGCTTCGGCCGGCCGCATCGGCGCATCGGCGGGCGAAATGGTTCCCGCGGCGAAGCCGCAGACCGTCTATTTCACGCCGGACGGCGCGCGGGTGGATCTGCTCGTCCAGGTCTCGAATTTCACCCAGCGGAAGGGCGGCATCTGGAAAGATCTGAAGCTGGGCGCGGCGGAGGACATCGGGCGGGAGAGCTTGAGCCGCATCCTGTTCCAGACGTTCATCGCGGCGGGCCTCTTGCTGATGGGCGTGTTTCATGTCGGCTTTCACGCGATTCAGGCCATCCGGAACGACTGTTCCGCGCTCTGGTTCGGGCTCGCCTGCCTGCTGCTGTTCCTGCGGACGGTGTTCACCGGCGACTTCCTGGCCACGCGGCTTGTGCCGTCCATACCGTGGGAGACGGCGGTGAAGGCGGAATATCTGTCGGTGTTCTGGGGGATCAGCTTCCTCGTCCTGTACTTCCGCCATCTGTACCGGGACAACCTGAACCCGCGGCTCAGCGTCGGAATCGCCGGCGCGATGATCGCGGTCACGCTGCCCGTGCTCGTCATGCCGGCCCGCGTCTATACCGAGTGGATGCTTTACTACTCGATTGCCGTGATCGTCCTGATCCTGTACATCCTGTACGGGCTGGCGCGCGCCGCCTGGAACCGGCGCGCGGGCGCCGGCGTCAACCTCGCGGCCGGCCTCGTCTTCCTTGCCGCCGCGTTGAACGACGTGCTCTATTACAACGCGGCGCCGAAGGCGCTGAAGTCGTCCGATCTCGTCACGCTCGGCCTGTTCCTGTTCGTCTTCACGCAGATGTTCATGCTGGCCCGGAAGTCCGCGGTCGCTTACCGGGAAACCCGGCGGCTGAAGAACGAGCTGGAGGCCGCGAACGCGAATCTCGAACGGCTCGTCGCGTCGCGCACCGAAGCGCTCAGCCGGTCGAACGAGAAGCTGAAGCGCTCGGAGCACGCCCGGTCCGAACTTCTGAACAACATCACGCACGAGCTCCGGAACCCGCTCACTTCCATCATCGGCTACCTGCGGCGGGTGATCGACGGCGCGGCCGGGCGCCTGCAGGCGCGGCACATCGAGATCGCGTATCAGAAGGCGCTGCTGCTCGACCATATCGTCGATGATCTGCGCAAGCTGGCGCTGCTCAAGCGGGACGACATGCCGTACGCCTTCCGCCCCGTGAAGCTGCGCGCGTTCTGCGAGGCGCTGCACCATTCGTACGACTGGGAGCTGCTGGACCGGCGGATCGAGCTCAAGTGGAACGTTCCGGACAGCGAAGAGCTCACCGTCAACGTCGACCTGCCGCGCATGGAGCAGGTGTTCGCGAATCTGGTGGGCAATGCGCTGACGCATACGAATCCGCGGGACAGCATCGTGATCGCCGGCCGTTTTTTCACAAGCCCGGGCGCCTGCGCGATCAAGGTGAAGGACACGGGGACCGGCATCGAGAAGAGCGAGCAGCACCGGATTTTCGAACGATTTTACCGCGGCGGGCAACAGGATACGGCGGGAAGTCCAGGAGGAACGGGTCTGGGGCTGGCGATCGCCAAATCCATCGTGGAGGCGCACCGGGGCCGGATCGGGATGTACAGCGAGCCCGGACAAGGGAGCACGTTCTACTTCATCTTGCCGGTCGGGAAGGAGGCTTAACGATGTCGCATCGGGTACTGATCGTCGATGACGACGCGGAAATTCGCGAATTGATCGCCATGTACGCGAAGGAGCGGCAATTGCAGCCGATCGAGGCGCAGAACGGGGAGGCGGCGCTGCGGATGTTCCGGGCCCATCAGCCGGATCTCGTGCTGCTCGACATCGGGATGCCGGACATGGACGGGTTTGCGGTCTGCCGCCGGATCCGGCAGGAATCGGATGTGCCGATCATGTATTTGACGAGCAGGCAGGAGAGCGAGGACATCGTGAACGGGCTCGATCTGGGCGGCGACGACTACATCGTGAAGCCGTTCCATCCGGACGTGCTGGTGGCGCGGATCAAGGCGAATCTGCGCCGCTCGCGGACGGACGGGGCAAGCCGCTGCCAGCCGCTCGTGTTCGGGGATCTGGTCATCAACCGCGAAACCTATGAAGCCCATTGCCGGGAACAGCCGATTCCGTTTCTGGCGAAGGAGATCAAGCTGCTGATCTATCTGGCGGAACGGCCGAGGCAGGTGTTCCACGTCGACCAGCTGTACGCGGGCGTCTGGCACTCGGCCATCGGGGACGCCCGGACCGTCATGGTTCACATCAGCAACATTCGCCAGAAGCTGGCGACGTACGCGCCGGACACCGTCCGCATCGAAACGGTGAAGGGCATCGGCTATCGGCTCGTTCCGTGATATCTCCGGATTCGGAATCCGGAGTTTTTTCCGCATCTTGGGTTTATTTAAACTTGCGCCTATGCGATGGTCTGGAATCCGGTTCGATTCGCCGACGCAATCGGCCATTGGGCCGAGGACGCCATCCTTGACATGGGCGCCCGCTTGATCATGGGCGAAGACGGCAGATTCGAGCCGAACCGGCCGATGACCCGCGCCGAATTCGCGGCCGTCGTCGTCCGGGCGCTGGGGCTCAAAACGGCGAACCCGGCGGACGGGGATCTTCCGTTCAGCGATGTGAAGCCGCGGAACTGGCCCCGCACGCGGTCGTCACGCGGGCCGAAGCGGCGCTCATGGTGCGGCGGCTGCTCGAATCTTCGGAACTGATCTGATCCGCAACCGGTGAGAAGGCAACTCGTCGGCGGCAGAAGCTGCCGGAGTTGTTTTTTTCCGAATATCGGCCTGTCGGGATGGCGCGTAATCCTTTCGCCGGCATGACCGCGCCCGGCCCCGCAAACGGCAAATGAAGGTTCAGGAAATGTTCAGACCCGGGTGGCAGAATAAAAATTTAGAGGTATTTGCCAGGTTTGTGCCCGTGTACACGGTTCATGCGCTCCTCTAAGCAAAACGCGGCAGGCATACTGGTCCCCGGAGGAGAAACGTCATGCGGTTTGAAATTCTCCTGAGACAACTTGAACAGACCGATCTGTCCGAGGAACAGAAGCAGACCTTGAGACAGCTTGCCGACATCCGGAGGGCGCTGGACGACTCCGTCATCGTGACGATCACGGACGCGCGGGGAGTCATCACGGAAGTCAACGACAAGTTCGTGGAGATTTCCAGATACAGCCGCGAAGAACTGATCGGCAGCACGCACCGGATCGTCAATTCCGGCTACCATCCCCGGTCGTTCTTCGAGGAGATGTGGAACACGATCCGTTCGGGGCGGGTGTGGACCGGCGAGATCCAAAACCGCGCGAAGGACGGGTCGACGTACTGGGTAAGCACCACGATCGTGCCTTTTCTGGACGAGAACGGCCGGCCTTATCAATACATCTCCATCCGCACCGACATCACCGAGCGGGTCAGGATGGAGAAAGCGCTGCGGCAGGCGATTGAGAACGATTTTCAGGGGATCATCAAGCAGCTCGCGAATGTGATGTTCAAGATCCGGATGGACGAGGACGGCAAGTTCCGCTTTGTCCTGGCCGAGGGGAAGATGGCGGAACAGCTTCATTTCACGACGGAGAAGGTGCGGAACCGGGAGATCCGCGAGCTGCTTCCGGCAGGCGCGGCGGATGTGCTGGAGACGCACGCCCGGTCCGCCCGCGAGGGAAGCCACGTCCGGTTCGAGCTGAACGTCTGGAACCGGAACTTTCTCATCCATCTGTCGCCCATTCTGAAGGATCGCGAAGTCGAGGAAATCGTGGGCACCGCGATTGACATCAGCGAGCGGCACAGGGCGGAAGCGAAAATGAAATACATGGCCTACCACGATCCGCTGACCTCCCTGCCGAACCGCATCCTGTTCATGGACCGGATCGAAAGCCTGATCGCGCACGCCCGGACCCATGGCGGGCGGTTCGCCGTCATGTTCCTCGATCTCGACGGGTTCAAAGCCATCAACGACACGCTGGGGCACGCCGCGGGCGACGAACTGCTACGCCTGGTCGGCGGCCGCCTCACCCGCTTCATCGGTTCCCATGACATCGCCTCCAGGTTCGGGGGCGATGAATTTGCCATTCTTCTGCCCGGAGCGGACGAGCGCAAGTCGCGCGAATGCGCGAAGCGCATACTGGAAAATCTCGGACAGCCGTACGTCTTCAACAATCTGGAGCTCCATATCAGCCCGAGCATCGGCATCAGCATGTATCCGCGGGACGGCGAGACGGCCGACATGCTGGTCAAGCATGCGGATGCCGCCATGTATCATGCCAAGGCGCAGGGGAAGAGCAATTTTCAGTTTTTCAATCCCGCCATGATCGAGGATAGGCTGCGGAAACTGCGGCTCGAGTCCGATTTGCGCAAGGCGGTCGAGCAGGGGCGGTTTCGGCTGCATTATCAGCCGCAGGTCGATATCGCGCGGAACCGCATCATCGGGATCGAAGCGCTGATCCGCTGGGATCATCCCGAATCCGGGCTGCTGCCGCCGTCCGAATTCATTCCGGCTGCCGAGGACAACGGGCTGATCATTCCGATCGGGCAATGGGTGCTCCGGGAAGCCTGCCGGCAGAACAAGGCGTGGCAGGACGCCGGCTGCGTGCCCGTCGCCGTGGCCGTCAACATCTCGAGCCGCCAGTTCATGGCCGGCGGCTTCGCCGCCATGGTCCGGACGGTTCTGGAGGAGACGGGGCTCGATCCGCAGTATCTCGAGCTGGAGATGACGGAAAGCCTCATTGCGGACGTCCGGTCCGCGAAGGAGATCGTCGCCGAACTTCAGAAGATCGGCGTGAAAGTCAGCATCGACGATTTCGGCTCCGGCTTCAGCTCCCTTCGCCTGCTGAGCGAACTGCCGATCCACAAGCTGAAGATCGATCAGGCGTTCATCCGGGAGCTGAACGACCGGAACCGGTCGCTGGTCAAAGCGATGGTCACGCTGGCCCGCAATCTGGACCTGGAAGTGCTCGCCGAAGGCGTGGAGACCGACGCCCAGCTTGAGTTTCTGAAGCGGCTGGATTGCGCGTGGGTGCAGGGCAACCGGTGCTGCGGGCCGATGGAACCGGAGAAAATCGAAGCGCTGCTAAAGGGATGCGGAGCGGACGGTCATCTCGCGGCGAACGGCGAGGGATGGTGAAGAGGGATGGCGACGCCATCCCTTTTCTTGACGGCTTGAGCCTGTCCATCCATAATGGATGGAACAGGGATGCGGCTCAAGTCACTCCGGGGCCGAAGGCGAACGGGAGAGCGGGCCGCGCAAGAATCGCCGGCCGCCATCGAACGCCGGCTGACGGAACCGGACAGCGGAAAGGAGATTCGTCCATGATCAGACCCGAGAGGAAGTTGTCGCCCGCGGAGCGCGATGCGCTGCTGCGGACATTGAAAGCGCGATTCGAGAATTTCGCCGGCCGCCATGAAGGCATCGCGTGGGCCGATGTCGAGGCCCGGCTTGAGGCCGCCGATCCCGGCAAGCTGTGGTCGCTCCATGAAATGGAGCGGACCGGCGGCGAACCGGACGTCGTGGGGCGAGACCCGGAGACGGGCGAGTATTGGTTCGTCGACTGCTCGGCCGAGAGCCCGAAGGGCCGCCGCAGCGTCTGCTACGACCAGGCGGCGCTGGAGTCGAGGAAGGAGCACAAGCCGGCGGACAGCGCGACGGGCATGGCCGAAGCGATGGGCATCGAGCTGCTGACGGAAGCGCAATACCGTTCGCTGCAGGAGCTCGGGGAATTCGACAAGAAAACGTCAAGCTGGATCAAAACGCCCGGGAAAATCCGCAGGCTTGGCGGCGCGCTCTTCTGTGACCGCCGCTACGATACGGTGTTCGTCTATCACAACGGGGCCGAGTCCTACTACGCCGCGCGGGGATTCCGCGGGCTGCTCAGAGTATAGACGGCTGTTTCGCGTATCGGATGACGGAGGCGCGTGCGCAGATCTTTTTTTTTGCATGGGCGGGAGAAACATCGTTCCCGGATTGGCTTGGGGGGAGAACACCGTGAACAGGCAAACGGCGGAAACGCTGACGTTCCGGCAGGGCGTCGCGGATTGCATTCCGACTTTGCTGGGGTATTTGCCGGTCGGTTTTGCGGCCGGGGTGATCGAGGCGACGGCGGGCATGAGCCTGCCGGAGATCGGCTTGCTGGCGCTGTTTCTGTACGCCGGGTCGGCGCAGTTCATCACGGCGGGCATGGTGATGGCGGGGGCGCCGGTCGCGTCCATCGTGGCGACCGTTTTCTTCGTCAATCTGCGCCATCTGCTGATGAGCGCGGCGCTCGCGCCGAAGTTCGCCGCCATTTCGCCGCTGAAGAACCTGCTGATCGGGGCGCAGCTCACCGACGAGACGTTCGGGGTGGCCGCGGGCAAGCTGAACGGCGGCGAGCGCCATGCGGACAGGTGGATGTTCGGGCTGAACATGACGGCCCATGCGAACTGGATCATCGTCAATTTGCTCGGCGCGCTTCTCGGCGGGTGGATCGCGGATCCGGAGCGGTACGGGCTGCACTATGCGCTGCCGGCCATGTTCGTCGGCCTGGCGGTCATGATCGTGACGCAGCGCAAGCAGTATAAGCGGGATCTGCTGGTGATCGCGTGCGCCGCAGGCGGTTTCGCGCTGGCATTCATCTGGCTGCCGGGCTATATGGCCGTCATGGCGGCGGCGGTGCTGGCGGCGTGCGTCGGGGCGGTGACCGAGCGATGAACGTGAGCCGCGAATTTCTGTGGTTGCTGGTCGGAGCGGCGGTCGTGACCCTGATACCGCGGACGCTGCCGCTCGTCTTGCTCAGCAGGTTGAAGCTGCCGGACTGGGTGATGAAGTTTCTGAAGCATGTGCCGCTTGCCATCATGACGGCGCTGGTGGCGCAGACCGTGCTGACCGAGGGCGAGGGATGGCTCTCGCCGGAGAAGCCGGAATGGGCGGTGTTCTTCCCGACGTTGGCCGTCGCGCTGCTCACCCGCAACCTGATGTGGACGGTGGTCACCGGGATCGTCTGCGCGGCGCTGCTGGGCTGGCTGCTGTAAGTCTTGTTCTTCGCAAGCAAACGATAGTTGACGCTGGCGCAACGATCGAGCCGGCCCGGATCGCCCGGGCCGGCTTTCCGCATTGCTCCCGGCCGGTCCGGTTTATTTAGAAGTTGTTCAGTCACTCGAAGTATATTCATAGTGTTATAGGATTTTTGAACCGGTATGAACTGGTTCCAAGGTAGGATTCTCATTTTCTTCCATGGGGAGAGTGGATCGATGAGGGCGCGTATTCGCCGGTTGACGGCGGCTGCCGTTTTTGTCGCGGCGGCTGCTTTGGCGCTCATCTGGTTGTTCGGAACGGAAAATCCGATCGCGCCGAATCATGAGCCGCCGCAAGCGGCATCCGCATCCCCGCAGGCCGTCGAACGGTACCGGGGAGAGATGAGCGCGGCGTATGCTTTCGTGCCGACGACGGACCGGGTGCTGTCCCTTGCGCTGCACGGCATCAGCGACCGGGACGGGATGAACCGCATCCTGGACGCGCTGGACGAATCGGGAACGAAAGCGACGTTCTTCCTGCCGGGGATGCGGCTCGCCGAAGAGCCGGAGATCGCGCGCGAAATCGCGGAGCGAGGGCATGAGATCGGCAACCTGACCCTGAACGGACTCGATATGCGCGGACTCGAATATGAACAGGTCTACGACGAGATTCATCTGGCGAATGAAATCATCTGGAGAGCGGCCGGCCTGTTTCCCCGATATGTGAGCACGCGCAACGGCGAGTACACGGACGATGTCCGCCTGGTTGCCGCGCAGCTCGGCATGGACGCCGTCGTATCCGGCAACCTGCGCATCGGCGCGAAGACGGCCGGCGAGGATCTGCGGGAGCTGATCCGTTCGCGCATGACGCGAGGCGGGATCATTGAGGTGCTCGTCGACCAATATCCGGATCCGGAGGCGGCCGTCCGCGCCGTCGTCGAAGCGGCGGCCGAAATCCGGTACGAGCTGCTGCCGCTGGGCAAGCTGGCCGAGCGCGCCGAGACGCTGAAGCCGGCCGAAGAAATCCCCGGATACGACGCGGCGGCCGTTCAACCGGCGTTCGGGCGGGCTTCCTTTCAGGTCGTTCAGAAAGCCGTGACCGATGAGCGGGTCGTCAGTCTGACCTTCGACGATTGGGGTTCCGACTTCACCGTGACGAAGACGCTGGACATTCTGGAACGCTACGGCGTCAAGGCGACGTTCTTCCTGCGGGCGGGCGGCGTCGAATACAATCATAATCTTGCGCGGGCCATTGCGAGGGCGGGACATGAGGTCGCCAATCACACTTATTCCCATGCCGATATCACGACGATGACCCCGGAAGCGCTGCAGGAAGACCTCGTCCGCGCCCACCGGGTGTTGACGGAGGCGCTGCAGGAACCGCCGTCGATGCTGTTCCGGCCGCCCAAGCGCGCGTTTGACGAGAAGTCCGCCCGGGTCGTGGCCGCGGCCGGTTATCCGCTGATCGTCAATTACGACGTCACGGCGTTCGACTGGGACGCGAACCGCACGGCCGCGGACCTGCTCCGGACGGTCCGGGAAGAGACCGGGCCCGGCAGCATCATTCTGCTTCATATTCTGGACGGCCTGTCCACGAACGAAGCGCTGCCCTCCATCATCGAATATTTGGCGGATCAGGGATACACGTTTCTCACCGTCTCGGACCTGTTGGCGAAATATCCGAAAGAATTGGAGATGCAATCATGATGACCATGGAAGCGCAAATCACGGATGTCTATGAAGAACTGATGGCCGGGGCGGCGAAGGTTGCCATTATCGGGCTGGGTTATGTCGGCCTTCCGCTGGCTGTGGCCCTGTCGGGCGCGGTCCGGGTGATCGGCTACGATCTGGACGCGGGCAAAATCGAGCGTTACCGGCGGGGGATCGACGAGACGGGCGAGATCGGCGACGACGCGCTGACGGGCTGTTCCGTGGAATTCACGTCCGACGCGGAGCGGCTGCGCGAGGCGAAGGTGTTCATCATCAGCGTGCCCACGCCGATCACCGGAGGACGCATGCCGGATCTGAGCCATCTCGCGAGCGCCAGCCGCATGGTAGCCCGCGCGCTGAGCCGGGGAGCGCTCGTCGTCTACGAATCGACGGTATACCCGGGCGTGACGGAGGAGGTGTGCATCCCGCTGCTGGAGGAAGGCTCAGGGCTGAAATGCGGCGAGGATTTCAAGGTCGGCTATTCCCCGGAACGGATCAACCCGGGTGACATGGAGCACCGGCTGGACACGATCGTCAAAATCGTATCCGGCGTTGACACGGAGACAGTGGATCTGCTTGCGCGCATCTACGGGCTGGTGGTGAAGGCCGGCGTACACCGGGCGGGGAGCATCCGGGTGGCGGAAGCGGCCAAAGTCGTCGAGAACGCCCAGCGCGATCTGAACATCGCGTTCATGAACGAGCTGGCCATGCTGTTCCGCGAGATGAACATCCCCACCCGGGCCGTGCTGGAAGCCGCGGGAACGAAATGGAATTTTCTCCGCTTCACGCCGGGATTGGTGGGCGGGCACTGCATCGCCGTCGATCCCTATTATCTGACCTACCGGGCGGAGGTCGCGGGAATTCCCTCAAGACTGTTGTCCGCCAGCCGGCAGATCAATGAAGGCATGAGCGAATATGTCGCCGGCCAGATCGTCAAGCGGCTCATCCGCGAAGGCTGCGATCCGGGCCGGGCGAAGATCGCCATACTCGGCATGGCTTACAAGGAAAATGCCGCCGACATCCGCAATTCGAAGGCGGCGGACATTGTCCGGGAGCTGCAAGCTTACGGGATCGCTCCCCTCGTCTCCGATCCGCTCGTCGATCCCCGGCAGGCTTACGATGCGTACGGCATCGAGTTGGTTCCGTTCGATCGTATCCGGGATGTCAACGCGATCGTGCTCGCCGTTCCGCACCGGCACTTCGCGCTCCTGGGGGTCGAGGCGTACGACCGCATGTTCGCCGCCGACAAGCCCCGGTTCTTCTTCGACGTCAAAGGGGTCTTCCGGCCGGAAGTGTTCGAGATGAGCGGGTATTCCTATTGGAGTTTGTGATCGACCGTGCAAGGCGCAGCAACTGTTCAACGCAATGAGCCTTTCCGATCCGTAGCGCGAGCGGAAGATCCCTCAGAGATCGGGACCGCGTCCGCCGGGCAGCCGGTCGAAGCGGGGCAGCCGATCGAAGCGGGGCAGCCGGTCGAAGCGGGGCAGCCGGTCGAAGCCGGGAAGCCGGCCGAAGCCGGGCAGCCGGCCGAAGCGGGGCAGCCGAGCGAAGCCGGGCAGCCGGCCGAAGCGGGGAAAGCCAAACCGGCCGAAGTCAAGGAAGTCCTGACCGTTCCGAAATACGACCGCCGTCTCCTCTCCTATGTGCCGGACCCGGAGCAGATCCGCCTCCAGACGGACCGCAGGGGCGTGGCGGTCAGCGGCGAGCGCGATGACCCGGCCTATCTGGAGAAGCTCCGGTTGCTCGGGCTTCGCTTCGAAGCGGATTTTCCGGTCCGTGTCGTGCTCGACGAGGACATGTTGATGCACGTGCGCAGCCGCAAGTATCGGCACAAGCGCGGGCGCGGGCGCAAGCCGCCGGCGATGACGGCGCGGGCGGTCGACATTTCGGCGACCGGCATCCTGCTCCGCCTGCCGGAAGATTCGGTTCCGTTCGAAGTCGGCAAGACTTACCGCCTGCGATTCGACATTCCGCCGGGCACGATGCCGGAAGGCTTCGAGTCCAGGGTCGATCAGGAGGCGAAGGCCGTCCGCAGTTTCGTCCGCGAGGAAGACGGCCGGACGCATACGTTCGTCGGGTTCCAGTACGCGAAGCCGCTGACGGAGTATTTCCGCAAGCGGCGCTGGGGCTATTCGCTGTACATGAGCAGCGGTTTCCTGTTCATCGCGGCGCTGCTCGTCCTGCTGATGCGGACGGAAAGCCTGATCTACTTGCGGTTTCATGCCGACCTGTACCTGTACAGCATCGCCGCGGCGCTGTTCCTGCTCTCCCGGTATCTGTTCGGCATGCTGTACCGCGAAGTTCCGATCAATCCCTCGTATACGCCGGGCGTGACCGTCATCATCCCCTGCTTCAACGAGGAGGAGTGGATCCAGAGGACGATCACGAGCTGCATCAACCAGGATTACCCGCTCGACAAGCTGGAAGTGATCGTCGTGGACGACTGCTCGACGGACAGGTCCGCGGAGAAAATCCGGGAAATCATCGGCATGATTCACCAGACCTCCGAACGGTTCCGGACGAAGGAGCGGCTGAGCGCCATTTTCCTGGAGAAGAACAGCGGCAAGCGGGTGGCGCTGATCGAAGGGGTGAAGCGCGCGAAACACGACCTCGTCGTGTTCGTGGATTCGGACAGCTTCCTCGAGCCGACGGCGATCAAGCATCTGGTGCAGCCGTTCCAGGACCCTAAGATGGGCGGGGTCGCGGGCCGAACGGATGTCGAGAACAAATACACAAACCCGATCACGAAGCTGCAGGCGGTGCGCTATTACATCGCGTTCCGCATCATCAAGGCGGCCGAGGCGTATTTCGACTGCGTGACGTGCCTCTCCGGCCCGCTGTCCTGCTACCGGAAAGAGCTGGTGCTCAAATACGCCGATGCGTGGATCAACCAGAAGTTCCTCGGCCATGAGGCGACGTTCGGCGACGACCGCAGCATGACGAACTTCCTGCTGCGTCATCACCGGACCAGCTATCAGGACTCGGCGATCTGCTCGACGATCGTGCCGTCGCGCATGAAGGTGTTCCTGAAGCAGCAGATGCGCTGGAAGCGGTCCTGGCTGCGGGAGTCGCTCCGCGCGGGCGCCTTCATCTGGCGCAAGGAGCCGTTCATGTCGCTGTTCTTCTACGTCGGGCTGGTCGTGCCGATCGCCGCGCCCGTCGTCGTGTTGTACAACATGGTCTATGTGCCGGTTCTGCACGGGGTTTTTCCGACCACCTTCCTGACGGGGATGCTCCTGATGGCGGCCTTGATGAGTCTGGCGCATCTGCTGTTCCGGAAGAGCAAGCTGTGGCTGTTCGGGTTTGTTTTCGTCGTGTTTTATGAGTTCGTGCTGCTGTGGCAGATGCCGGTCGCCTGGGTGACGTTCTGGAAGTCCACCTGGGGCACCCGGGAGACGCCGCAAGATGTCGAAGCGCGGAGGAAAAAAGAAATGCGCAGGAAAAAACGGTTGACGGGTTGAGCGGAGCGATGGCGAGAAGATGGAAACTGGACGTGCGCAGGAAGAACAGCCGGAAAGCCGTCAGAACGGTGCTGCAGATTATCATCCTGGCGCTGTCCGCTTACGCGCTCTACCACAAGCTCGCGGATACGCGGCGGTACACGGAGCCGGACCGGTCGGCCTGGACGAACCGCGACGGCTTCATCGCGCTGTCGTATTTCGGCGTCGACCGCCGGGGGGCGCCAAAACTGATGGCGAAGGACCAGCTCGACCGTCAGTTCAAGGCGCTCCGCGATCTCGGGTTCGTAACGATCTCCCAGCAGGACATCATCGACTTCTACGAGAAGGGCGAGCCGCTGCCGGAGAAGGCGCTGTTTCTCTCGTTCGAGGACGGCCGCATCGATTCGAGGCTGTACGGGCAGACGATTCTCGAGAAATACAACTTCCGGGCGACGTTCAACACCTATGCGAACAAGATCGGCAGCAGCGAGCTCAAGTTCGTCCAGCCGGGCGAGCTGCTCAGGATGAAGAAGACGGGATTCTGGGAGCTCGGCACGAACGGATACCGTCTGACGTACATCAATATTTTTGACGCGGACGGACGGTACCTGGGCGTGATCGACGAGAGCGAAATCTCGGACAAATCGCACTTCGAATACTACAATCACTACCTCATGGACTATATCCGCGACGAGCACATGATTCCGGTCGAGACGCGCGGCGAGATGGCAGAGCGGATCGCGGAAGACTACCGGCTCATGGACAAGCTGTATACCCGGGCGCTGGGCGAAGTGCCGCCCCTCTACATGATCATGCACGCCAATGCGCTGTACGGCGGCATGAACGAGCGGGTGGCCGAAGTGAACGATGAACAGATCCGCAGGCTGTTCCGGATCCATTTCAACCGGGAGGGGCAGGCGTTCAACGGCAGGGACGAGGATGTCTACAACCTGACGCGCGTCCAGCCGGCGCCCTACTGGTCGACGAACCATCTGCTGATGAAAATCCGCGCCGATACCGGCTGGGATTTGCCGTTCGCGAGGGGAGATGCGGAACTGGCCGATCAATGGACGGTGATCGGCGGCGCGGCGGAATTCAACGACCGGGATATCATCGTCACCTCGCCGCCCGGCGCGGAAGGGCTGATTGTGCTGCCCGCGTCCGACGGGCTGTCCGATTTCCGGTGGAGCGGCAAGCTGGCCGGCAACGTCATCGGCAAGCAGTCGATCTATTTCCGGTATGGCCGGGATGGCGACTCGTATGTGCGCATCCGGCTGGAGAACAACCGCATCCATGTGGACCGGAAAATGCCGGGCAAGGAGGAGGAGCGCGTCTTCTCGCAGCCGCTCGGCGAGATCCGCTGGTCCGGCGAGGACGTGGCGTATGACAAGGCGAGCGTCTATTCGCTCTCCCGGGCCCTCTCCGGACGGATCGAGGAGCCGGACTATCCGATCAATATCCGCCATACGCGGCAGCTCGAAGTCGTCGTGCGGGACGGCCGAATGTCGCTGGCCGTGGATCGGACGGCGCTGCTGGACGGATTCGACCTCGAAGGCGTGCCGGAAGGCGCGATCGGCCTTGCGGCGGAATGGAACGAGCAGAACCGCAAGGAAGACATATATGACGCGGTGTTCCGGGATACGGCGATCTTCAGCCTCGGTCCGGGCGGAGAGACGGCGGAAGGGGACGAGGAGACGGCCGTGGAGCGGGTGGTGTTCACCAGCAAGTATTCGGGCTGGAAGGAATGGATGCATCGCATGGAAAAGTTTCGCGATGATGTGATCGAATGGGCGATCGAAACGTTCTAGGAGGGTCCATGGGACAGCCGGTGAAGCGCGGGGCGAAGGCGGCGATGGCGGTGTTGGCGTTTTTGGCCATTGCCGCCGCTGTCGCCATTGGAGCCGTTGTGTATCTGCAGGGGGCGGACAAGCCGGGCGACGGGGAGCGGGCGGCTTCGAATCTGTCGTTTACGGCGTGGATCGCGGACTGGCAATGGAAAGAAGGGATCGAAGATTTCCGGGTCATCGCGCCGCGCCTGGACCGCGTCCAGCTCTTCGGCGTCTATTTCGACGACCGGGACCGTATCCATGCGACGGAGGGGCTCGATGCGGCGGTTGCCGCCGTGCGGGAAGCGGCGGGGCCGGACGGCGGGAACAGGGTCCGGGTCGATCTCGCGATCGTCAACGATATCGTGCACGCGGACGGGACGACGACGCAGAAAGTTCCGGCGCTTCTGTCCCGGTGGATGGCATCCGGCGAACGGCGCGGCGCGCTGATCGAACGGATCGCGGAGCTTGCCGAAGCGTACCGGGCGGATGGCGTCGAGATTGATTTCGAGCGCGTCCGGGATGAGGATTGGGAGCGGGTCATCCTTTTTTTCGGTGAGCTGCACGATCGGCTGCGGGCGTCGGGCCGGCAACTGCGCATTGTGCTGGAACCGCGGGCGCCGGTCGAGCACTTCGCGTGGCCGGAAGGGCCGGAGTACGTCATGATGGCGTACAACCTGTACGGCCCGCACAGCGGTCCCGGGCCGAAGGCGGACGATGCGCTGATCCGGCGTCTTGCGGACCGCATGGACCGGCTGCCGGGAAATCGCGCGCTCGCGATCGCCGCGGGCGGGTTCGACTGGTCCGAATCGGGCGGCGCGGCGGCCGTGACCGAGCGGCAGGCGCTCGAGCTGGCGCGCCGGAGCGCGGGAGAAGGCGGCGTGTCGCGGGATGAGGCGAGCGGGAGCCTGCATTTTGAGTATGTCGATGACGACGGGGCGCGGCATACGGTCTGGTACGCGGATCGGAACACGCTGGAGCGCTGGATCGAAACGGCGAGGAACGCCGGGATCAGCCGAATCGCCATCTGGAAGCTGGGCGGCTTTGAGCGGTCCACGCTGGACGGATTGGGCGGCGCGGCGTAGCGGGGGTCGGGTGTGACGGAGCCGGCTGTCTGCATGCCCCGGAGGCCGATCGCCGGCTGTCCGCATGCCCCGGAGGCCGATCGCCGGCAGTGACGGACTTCTAACATATGGCGGCTGCCGATATGCGGGGTGTTCCGGGGGCGATCGATGGCGGCAAGTTATTGCGGCTGGCCGAAGATTTTGACCATTTTGACGAGCAGCGCCCTGAGCGTCTCGAGCTCCTCTTCCGTCATGCCCCGCTTCACCCGTTCTTCCACGCCGACGGCGAAATGTTGCGTTTCCTCGGCCAGTTTTTTCCCCGCGTCCGTCAGAAAAATCTGCTTGGACCGGCCGTCTTCGGGACTGTTCCGGCGCACGATCAGCCCTCTGCTTTCGAGGCCGTTCATCAGGCTGGTGACGCTCGGCCGCTCGATCATCAGAATCTGCTCAAGCTGCGAAGGCGTGATGCCCGGATAGTGGAGGATGACGCCGAGGGCGCTCCATTGCGTATGCGTAAGGCCGGTGGGGCGCAGCAACTGCTCGATCTCCCGGCGAAGCGTGATGTAGCTCGTCTTCACGAGCCGTCCGATCGGCCCTTGATCCCATCGCCATTCCGAGTGCGGCATGTCCGATCCTCCGTTCGGTCTGTGTAGTTAGAATTCTAATCATAGAATATCCGATAAGCGGCGATTGTCAACCGGAATGAATGGCGGGCGTGCCGCCGGGCTTATAACTTATAATAAGGGGAAGTCCGAATGTGGAAAGGGAGGTACACACCGGCATGAAGCAGAACAGAGAACGCGGGCAGGACGGCAAGGAGGGCGCGCCGGACGGCTCATTTTTGCCGAAGATCTTGCCCAAGAGCGGTGCCGGGAAGGAAGTGCTGCCGGATCTGTACGCTTTCCTGAGCCGGATTGTGAACGTGTGCTTTGTCGGCCATCCCGATGCAGGGGACGGATGGGTGATGGTCGATGCGGGCATGCCGGGCTCCGCGGGCGTGCTGGCCCGGGAGGCGGAGCGCCGCTTCGGCGCGGCCGGCCCGCGCGCGATCGTGCTGACGCACGGCCATTTCGATCACGTCGGCGCCGCGGCGGAGCTCGCCCGGAAATGGGATGTCCCGGTCTACGCCCACCCGGCCGAACTGCCTTATCTGACCGGGCAGTCCGGCTACCCCAAGCCCGACGGTTCGGTCGAAGGCGGACTGATCGCCCGCCTCTCCCCGCTCTTCCCGCACGGGCCGGTCGATCTGGGCGGCCGCGTCCTGCTGCTTCCCGAAGACGGCAGTGTCCCGCATTTGCCGGGCTGGCGCTGGCTTCATACGCCCGGCCACACGCCGGGACACATCTCCCTGTTCAGGGACGGGGATCGCGCGCTGATCGCGGGCGACGCCTTCGTCACCGTCAGGCAGGACTCGCTCTGCCGCGTCATCATGCGGCGCAAGGAAGTGTGCGGACCGCCGCGGTATTTGACGACCGACTGGGACGCGGCCCGGGATTCCGCGCGAAAGCTGGAAGCGCTCCGCCCGGCCGTCGCCGTCGCCGGCCACGGCCTGCCGATGGCGGGCAAAGAACTGGCGCGCGGACTCACGCGGCTGGCGAAGGCGTTCGACCGCATCGCCGTTCCGGCGTATGGCCGGTACGTCAACCGAAACCCGTGAGCCGCCGGCGGATATGAAGCCGCCCGCGTCCGGCGGTCGCCGGCATGCGATCCGGCCCGGCCGTCACCCCGCGAATTCCGCGACCAGCCGGTTGAATGCTTCCCGCTCCTCCCAGAACGGCGCATGGCCGCTGTACTGGAACGCCGCGAGCCGGGACTGCGGGATGCGCGCATGCTGCTCCAGCGCCTGCGCGAACGGCACGACCCGGTCATGGATGCCGTGGATGATCAAGGTGGGAACGGTGATCGCGGCGAGATCGCCGGACAGATTCGCGTCCCTGAGCAGCCGGATCATCGCCGCCGTGGACCAGCCCGCCGCCTGCAGTCCGAGGCTGATGAACCATTGCCTGAACGGCTCGGTCGTATAGCGGAAGAAGAAGGTGTCCGCCACATGCCGCATCAGGTTCGGCCGGTCGCCGCTGTTTACGGCCAGATATTGTTTCGCCGTCTCCGGCGTGAAGGAAGTCGGCGCGGCCGCGGAGATCAGGACGAGCTTCGACACGCCGTAACCGCTGTGCCGGGCCATGTAATGGATCGAGATCGCGCCGCCCGCCGAATGGCCGGCCAGGACGACGTTCTGCAACTGCTTCTGTTCGAACACCGCGCGGATGTCGTCCGCCAGGCGGTCGTAGTTGTATCCGCCGAACGGTTTGTCCGAATTGCCGAATCCCCGCCAGTCGATGCCGATGACGCGGAATCCCATGGCGGGCAACACATCGAATTGATATTCGAACTGCTTGTGGCTCAGCGGCCAGCCGTGGATGAATACAATCGTCTTGCTGCCCGAAGGGTTCAGCTCTTCGACGTACAGTCTGACGCCCGGCTCCACGGTTACGTATTCGCCCATCTCCATTCCTCCCGGACAAAAGTCGCCGTCACTTCAGCATACTCGCCGGGAGAGGGAAACATGCCCGAATGTCAGAACGGTTTTGCCACCATCAGAAAGAGCACGGCGACGGGCAGCAGGACGGCGGCCGTTCCGAACACGTACCAGTTCAGCAGCGCACGCGTGTAGGCGCGCGGTATGACGCCGGTATCCAGCGCCTCCGCGCTGTGGCGGATCATGCTCCGCTGCAGGGGCAGCAGCACCGCCACCCAGATTACGCCGGTCAGCCCGAAAAGCAGCAGGGACAGGGCCAGCCAGTCGAACGCCCCGCCATAGCCCGACCGCTCCGCCATCGCCGCTCCCGAGCCGACGATCAGCAGAATGCCGGGCAGCGTGAAGGCGAGGTCGGCTTTCATGACCGTTTTCGCCGAGAAATGGACGATTTCCGCGCTCCTCGTCCGCTGCGCGAGCCAATGCCAGAACGCCGCGGTCACGATGTTGCCCACGAGCAGAACGGCGCCGGCAATGTGCAGGAAAAGCAGCACGGCCATCTTTTTTTCACCTCCGCAAGGGTGGACTCAGGATTCCGGCCGCAGCCAGCTCAGGATTCCGGCCGCAGCCAGCTCAGGATTCCGGCCGCAGCCAACGCTCGATCAGCCCGATGAAATCCCGCGCGTCGAAAGCGTTGCCGCCGCCGGCGAGCAGCGCCCCCCGCACGCGCAGGCCGAGGGAGAGCAGAACGAACAGCTCGGCCGACTTGTCCGCGTCCACGGATGCCGGAATGACGCCGGCTTCCTGGCCGGACACGATCCACTGCTTCGACAGATGCAGCGTCTGCCCGTAGAATCGCCGGAGCGCGTCCCGCACTTCGGGGCGGCCGCTTCTGCCGAGCAGATGGACGAACACCCGGTTGCCCGCGTCGTCGGGGTCTTCCAGTTCCGGCAAGCTTTCGGCGATGCTGCGGAACGGAGCCTCGAACGACTTCTCCCGCTCCTTTGCCGCGTTGAATCGCCGATTCGTCTCTTCAACCCGCTCCTCCAGAATCCGGATCAGCAGATCATCCTTGCTCTTGACGTGGTGGAAAATGCCCCCCTTGGACAGCCCGGCCCGATCCATAATGTCGTTCAGCGTCAGGTGGTCGCATCCTTTCTCCATAATGAGCGACCGGGTCGCCTCCAGCAGCCGCTCCCGCGTCTGTTCCCGTTTCGTTTCCCGATTCAATGGCTGCGGTCTCCTTTCCCGTCCGTGCAATTTCAGTTTTTTTATTTGGATTTATTGTAACAGACCGACCGACGGTCTGTAAATAGACATCCATGAAAAAGGCCCCGATTTGATTCGGGGCCTTCACTTGCGGCTCGCATCAGAACGCGGGCACGACCGCGCCTTCGTACGTCTCCTCGATAAACTGCTTCACTTCGGCCGAGTTGAGCGCGGCCGCCAGTTTCCGGATCGCCTCGTCGTCCTTGTTGTCCGGGCGCGCCGTCAAAATGTTGACGTAAGGCGAGTCGCTGTCCTCGATGAACAGCGCGTCCCGCGTCGGCACCAGACCGGCCTCGAGGGCGTAGTTGGTGTTGATGACGGCCACATCGACGTCCGGCAGCACGCGGGGCAGCGTGGCCGCTTCCAGCTCGACGATCTCGAACTTCCTCGGATTGTCGACGATATCCTGGACCGTCGCCAGAATGCCGACGCCGTCTTTCAGCGTGAGCAGATTGTTCTTCGCCAGCAGCGCCAGCGCGCGCCCGCCGTTGGTCGCGTCGTTCGGGATGGCGATTTTCGCGCCGTCTTTCAGCTCGTCAATGGAGGAGATCTTTTCGGAGTAGGCGCCGATCGGCTCGATATGCACGCCGACGACCTTGACGAGATCGTACCCTTTCTCCGCGTTGAACTCCTCGAGATACGGCACATGCTGGAAGTAGTTCGCGTCAAGCTGTTTCTCGTAGAGTTGCACGTTCGGTTGCACGTAATCGTTGAACACGACAATTTCCAGATTGACGCCTTCCGAAGCCAACTTCTCCTTCACGAACTCCAGTATCCGCGCGTGCGGTTCGGGCGTGGCGCCCACTTTGATCGTGACCGGTTCGGCGGCCGGCGTCTCGTCCGTCGCGGCGGGGGTATCCGTCGTCGCGGACGAATTGCCGGAAGAAGACGCGTTGTCCGCGGAGCTTGCGCCGGAATTCGTTCCCGCGCTTCCGCTTCCGCCTCCGTTTCCGTTTCCGCCCGAGCCGCCGCCGCAGGCGGACAGCGCCGCAAGCGCGAGAATGATCAGGATGAGACCGATGGTTTTCTTCATTTTCTCTCCACTCCCTGTAATCTGTTTTATCTATTGGTTCCTGGACAGCCGTCTGACGAGCCGGTCGCCGAACGACTGCAGAAGCTGCACCAGGATAACCAGCAGCACGACGGTTACCAGCATGACGTCGGGCCGGAACCGCTGGTAACCGTAGCGGATGGCCAGATCCCCGAGGCCGCCGCCGCCGATGACGCCGGACATCGCCGTATAGGAGACCAGATTGACGGCGGTCACCGTCACGCCCGCGATCAGCCCGCCCCGCGCTTCCCGGAGCAGCACGCGCCAAATGATGAGCAGGCGCGGCACGCCCATCGCTTCGGCGGCCTCGAGCACGCCGCGGTCGACTTCCCGCAGCGCGATCTCGGTCATTCTGGCGAAGAACGGCGCGGCGGCGATGACGAGCGGGGGAATGGCCCCCTTCACGCCGATTGAGGTGCCGACAAGCAAGCGGGTAAGCGGCATGACGTAAATCAACATGATGATGAACGGCACCGACCGGGTGATGTTGACGATCAGCGACAGCAACCGGTATACCCAGATCTGCTGCCAGAACTGGCCGGGGGAAGTGAGGAAGACCAGCACCCCGACCGCAAGGCCGATCGGCACGGACAGCGCGACCGACGCGCCGAGCATGACAAGCGTCTCGCGCGTGGCCTGCCAGATGAGCGGCCACGGAACTTCGTCAAACGGCATCGGGCGTCTCCACCTCCCATCCCTGCTCCCGCAATCGGCCGATCACGGAAGCCGTCTCATCGGACGGCCCGGTCAGCCGAATCGTCAGCCGGCCGTAGGGGACGTCGCGGATGCGGGAGACGGTGCCGTGCAGGATGACGAATTGGACGGACGTGCCGCGCACGGCCTCGGACAGCGCCGGCTTGTCCGAGCTGGCGCCGGAGTAGAGCACCCGGACGACCGTTCCGCCGGATTCGCACCCGAACGCGTCCCCGCCGTCCGGATCATCCGTCTGCCGAAGCAGCTCGCGCGTCGCCGGATGCCGGGGCCTGAGCAGCAGATCGAGCGTTGCGCCCGACTCCACGATCCGGCCCCGGTGCATGACCGCCACCCGGTCGCAGACGGAGCGGACCACTTCGATTTCATGGGTGACGAGCAGAATGGTGACGCCCAGCTTGCGGTTGATCTCCTTCAGCAGCGCCAGAACAGAACGGGTCGTCTCCTGATCGAGCGCCGAGGTCGCTTCGTCGCAGAGCAGCACGTCGGGCCTGCCGGCGAGAGCCCGCGCGATGCCGATGCGCTGCTTCTGCCCGCCCGAAAGCTGGGCCGGATATTTGTCCGCATGCGCGCTCATGCCGACCGTCTCGAGCAGCTCGTCCGCCCTGCGCCGGACTTCCTTCCGGGACAGCCCTTCCAGGCGCAGCGGGAACGCGACATTGTCGCGGGCGGTGAGCGTCGCGAGCAGGTTGAAATGCTGGAAAATCATCCCGATCTTCCGGCGCCGGACCTGCAGCTCGCGCGTGCCCAGCCGGGTGAGCTCGACGCCGCCGACGGTGACGCTGCCCGAATCCGGACGGACCAGCAGATTGACGCACCTGAGCAGCGTGCTCTTGCCTGCGCCGGATTGTCCGATGATGCCGAAGATTTCCCCCTTCTTCACTTCCAGAGATACATCTTCGATGACGGAGACGGCGTTTTGCCCGGAGCCGTAGGATTTGCACAGGTTGTCCAAAATGATCAGACCGATTCCTCCCACCGAGTGAACGCAAGGCAAATGTAGAATATCATATTGGATTAGTCGGATAATAATTACAGTATATTGAGCTTCATTCCTTGTCAATGGCCTGCGCAAAAAAAACTACGGCAGACCAATTGACGCCGAAATCTGCTGTAACGAGGATACAACGTTACAGCGGCGCGCGGGGCCAAGCAGACCTGGCTGTAACGTGGATACCAACATTCCTGTAGACGCTAAGAAACAGCGTTCGACAAAAGCAAGGGCGCCTCGTAAGATGGGGGTATAACGGGTCAGACAGCCCAAAAACCCATCAAGGAGGCGCTTATCATGAAGCGTACACGAAATGAAGTCACAAATCAACGGATTGAAAAAATTTCTCCGCATGACCTGGTCGTGGGGATCGACATTGCCAAAGACCGTCATGTGGCG
>Ga0310836_100237_pt1 | contig 58080 bp, 58 predicted proteins | sample SM_ome_4_FD_201310 | JGI IMG/M metagenome (GOLD analysis project Ga0310836, IMG submission 201310) | Sorghum-adapted microbial communities enriched on stacked mutant (SM) sorghum from Joint BioEnergy Institute, Emeryville, California... ... | reverse complement strand
AAAAGCCGGTACGTGATCCTGCGACTCCAACAAAAAAGGCGGAACCTGCGCCACCCCGCAAGCCCGCCGCCAACCATCCATGGAGGTTGGCATGGAGTCCAAAGCAGCTTCAGCGTAACACAAATTTTGGACCTCTGTCAATAGATTGGACACATGGAATCGAGAAAATTACGCAACATAATCGTACATTTGTTCGCATTGAATGGGTGTGAGATACCCGATCGCCGAATGGACTCGTTTGCGATTGTAGAAGAACTCGATGTATTCAAAAATCCGACTTTGGGCTTCCTTGCGGGTTCTGAACTTCTCCAGATAGACGAGTTCCTTTTTGAGCACGCTGTGGAACGATTCGATGCAGGCGTTGTCATAGCAGTTGCCCTTGCGGCTCATGCTGCATTTCATCCCGTATTTCAAGAGCCGTTTTTGATACTCATGAGATGCGTATTGGCTGCCGCGATCGGAATGATGCAGGACTTCGCCTTTCGGCCGTTGACGGTTGTAAGCCTGATCCAGAGCTTGCAGGACCAATTCCTTGGTCATTCGCTCGCCGGCGTGCCAGCCTACGATTTTACGCGTATACAAGTCCATCACGCTCGCGACATAAAGCCATCCCTCGTCTGTCGGAACGTACGTGATGTCTGCCATCCAGATTTGATTGGGAGCTTGTGCCGTGAATTGTTGGTTCAGCACATTGTCATGCACCGGCAGATGGTGTTTCGAGTTCGTCGTCGCCTTGTATTTCTTGACGGTGCGCGACTTGAGTCCCAACTCCTTCATGATGCGGGCGACTGTTTTCTCGGATACCCGAACACCTTGCTGGCGCAGGACTTGAGTGATCTTCGGGCTGCCGTACAGGCGACGCGAGTCCACAAAGATACGGCTAATCTGTTGTTCCAGTTCTCGGCGACGTTTCTTTCGCTCGCTTTCCTGGCGTCTGGTCCATTGATAGTAACCGCTCCGGGATACGTTCAAAACCTTGCACATCTCCGACACCGGATACTTGGAGCGGTGTTTGTGGATAAACGCAAAGATCAGTTCCGGTCTTTTGCGAAGATGTGCATCGCCTTTTTTAAAATCTCGTTCTCCATCTCGAGTCGGCGGATTCGTTTCTGCATTTCGAGAAGGGTTTTTTCTTCGATTTTCAAGTTGCCGCTGCCGCGAAACGCATTGACCGGATCCTGTTTGAATTCGTTGATCCAGCGGTACAGGGTATTGTCGGATACGCCCAATTCCCGAGCAGCCTGCGCCACCGGCTTCCCCTGTTCTTGAATCATTTTCACGGTTTAAAACTTTTCCTACAGTTGGTTCAACTCTCCTGCAGGCGCAGAAGAGGGGTAGATAAATCGAAGGATGAAATGGTATTATAAAGCCATATCGCTTCGATTTATTTTTAATCGAATTGTTTCTGTCATGCGATAGAGGCATTTCTAATCCTTTGCAATGACGCCTAACCAAGCGTATCAATCTTGAAAAGTGCGTACTGCACTCTTGAGAATTGATGCCCTTGGTTAGGCGTTATTTTTTGCCTAATAAATTCTACCGAGGGAGGAGATCCAAACATGGAAGAATTTCAACTTGCATTATTTGATGATGCGGAAGTTTGTGCGCAGACGACCACCGACATGCCGGCCGACACACTAAGCGGAATGGACATTCTGTCCAAGTTTGAAGCGGTCACAGTTGAAAATCTCTCGTATATCTCGAAAGAGGATCAGTCGTTCTGTGACAGTATGCAGCGGGAGTTTGACGCAGCCGTAAGTGTAATGCTGATGGCAAAACAGCTGTTTCAGGATCATGATATGAAAAATGATTTTTTGTGCAGCTCCGACGAGTTGAGGGAGCTGAATAAAAAACTGGAGAAGGTCATCGATCGCTTTATCTACAAAATTGCGAGGTACTTCCAGCAAACCTATTCCGTCACCATTGATTTGGAAAAATTCCGGAATTATGATCACACGGTCACTTACCGTGACATTTTGGATGAGATCGTGCAGCAGTTGAATGGCATGAATTTCGCGGAGAAGGCTCGTCATGAAATCATTAACGCAGTTCGTAACTCCATCTACAACCATAACAAGGTAACGGTCAGATCATTAAAAGTGTCAATATCCGATTACCTCTATTTTGAAGAGTGGTTTGGAAAGTATGGAAACAGGCGGGAAGAAAGGCTTTTGAAGTTGCTTAAAGCAGTGGAACTATTTGACTCTGGTTCCACGAAAGTTCGCGATTCCCTTGCGTATCTAAATGAAAGTAGATATCGGGACGATTGGTTTGAAGAAATCGTTGTTCCCGATGGGCTGAAACTGCATTCGATTAAGTTCTATAAAAACGGCAAAGTAGACATTCGGTTCAAGAGCCACGAATACGCAATGGAATTTGCCAGAGAATACCTGAAGTATTGCTCTTGATTCGTTAAAAGCAAAGTGACACAGGAAAACGGTTGATCCGTTCTTTCCTGTGTTTCTGCGTTTATCCCTTGAGGAGGACAATATGAAGTATCCACATTCCGGTATCATTATTCCAATGGAAAAACGGAAGGAAATCAATGAGAAAATTCTTTATATGATTGATTCCAAAAAAGATTTTGGCATAACCCCTGCAGAGATCTATCAGGCTTATACCGGCGATGGCGGGTTGCACGGCCTTTCTCGGTCGGATTTCAGCAGTTACCATGCGTATGCCGAAGCTAAGAAAGAAATGGAACAGGGACAATTTTTTACGCCGCCGGCATTGTGTGAGTTCCTAGTCGGCATTATTCAGCCTGGGCCGCACGATCTTGTTGCAGATTTGACCTGCGGTATGGGGAACTTCTTCAACTTTGTGCCGGTCGAATCCCATGCATTTGGTTGCGATCTGGATATGAAGGCGGTTAAGGTAGCCAAGTATTTGTATCCGGAGGCAAACATAGAATGCACGGATATTCGATTGTATGACCCTGGCGTAAAATTTGATGTTATTTTTGGAAACCCGCCGTTCAACCTTCGGTGGGACTACAACAATAAGCGATACCTTAGCCAGTTGTTCTACTGCCTTCGCGCCCATGAATTGTTGAACCCGGCAGGATTTCTTGCGCTGGTTGTGCCCTGCAGTTTCTTGAACGATGATTTTTCGGACTCCGGCATGATCGAGATGATGAATGAGCGCTTTTCTTACGTCCTTCAACTTGACCTGCCGGCCGATGCGTTCAAGGTCTACGGAATCGAGGAGTATCGGACCAAAATCATGGTATTCCAGAAACGAAGCGATCATTTGGCGGCGATACCTTATTCCCATAAGAAGCTGACGGTCCCTGCCTACGATTCAGCTGAGGCTAACCAGATCTATGAGCAGTACATCAGGCCGCTGCTGGAACAGAAGGAAAAAATCCGGCACAAGCTCTTGTTTGAGAAGAATAATCAGAGCTTGGAGGACCAACAATTTACTTACAAGGTGAAGAAACTCCTCTTTGACATCAAGCGGCATCCCGCTATTTCAGAGCAGTATGCAAAATGCGTGGATTACGTCAATCGTTATTACACCCAAGAAAAACCGAAAGAAATGACCGTCCAAGAATGGGAGAAAAAGCGCCTGACGAAGGGCAAGGTACTGGCCTATCTGCTTCGGGTACTCAGAAATCAAAACGCTGAACATCGAGACGAGATCCGCCTGGTCAAGCAAAACTACGGCCTGAAATTGAAGGCTTACAGCCCCAAAACGCAAGCCGTACTGAACAAAATGAAAGGTAAGATTCATGTCTCGTTCAATTCAATGATCCTAGATAATGAGTATCCCTTTGATGACCAGGCGTATGTCGGACTTTTCCGTCGGAAGCGAGCTGAGTATGAGCGGCAAAGCCAGGCTTTTGATTGCATGGATCGTGACCGTGAGATTGACGCTTATTTGGATGGATTCCACCTTTACGACGCTTCACGTCATGAGATCATTCAACTCAATGCGATGCAAAAGCACGATCTTGGCCTTGTCATGCAAAAAAGGTGGGCCGTTCTCAACTGGCAGCAGGGGAGCGGGAAGACCATTGCGGCGATCGCTTGGTACAAGCGCCTCTTGGATAAGAAAGCCGTGCGGAATGTGTTTGTCGTCAGCACTGCGCTTGCGATCCATCTGACATGGGAACTGAAACTCGGTCATTTCGGTGAGGATTTTACGGTCATCCGGTCTTTGAAGGATATCAACGCTATTCGGCCTGGCCAGGTCGTATTGGTGTCTCTGGATCGTCTGCAGAAATACCAGTGTCAAGTCGCCAAGTTTGTCCGGATTCTGGGACGGAAAGTTGCGTTGGTTATGGATGAATCGGATGAGCTGACGAATCCTCACGCGCTTCAGACGAAGGCTGTGCTTGCTTGTTTCCGGAAGGTACCATATAAACTGCTCACAACCGGCACGTTGACTCGCAACAATATCACGGAGTTATATCCACAACTTGAGCTGTTATACAACAACTCCATTCATATGCTGTGTGAGTGCGAGTTTATGTACGAGCAGTCCAAGGATGGTGAGATCCGTAAGGTCGCCAATCCGTATTACATGAAACCATTTCCGGCATATGGAGGCTATGCGCATTTTAATCGTTGCTTCAATCCTGATAAAGTGACGGTTTTTGGGATCAAGAAGCACAACCAAGATATTCTCAATAGCGATAGTCTTTCACGTTTGATCAGGAAAACCCGGATTACGCGGAAGTTCGAAGAGGTAGTTGGCAAAAAGATCTATAAGCATTTCACGCATCGAATTGAGCAAAACGATGCAGAGATTCGCGTATATGAGAAGATTATACGCGAATTCCATCACATGCTGCACTACTTCAAAAGCACTGGGAATGATCGGAAAGACAACATGCTGAAGATCATCCGCCAAATTCAATTACTGATTAAGTCTACTTCTTGTGCGCATTTGCTGGATGAATACGAGTCGAATGAGCTGCCGAACAAATTTGACTACATTCGTTCGTTGGTGGAGCGGTTTCAAGAAAAGGTGGCCATCGGCACCGTATTTATTGAAGCAGCTGTTGAATATCACCGATTTCTGCAAAATGAATTTCCGGATCGCCCTGTTTTCCTGATCAAAGGCGACATCCCGTTTAAGAAGCGCACGCAGCTTATCCGTGAATTTGAAATGACGCGTAATGGGATTCTGATCAGCACACAACAAAGCCTTAAATCGAGTGTAAATATCCCGTCCTGTAATTTTGTAATTGTCGAGAGTCTGCAGTGGAATATTCCAAAACTCGATCAGTATTGTTTCCGCTTCGTTCGCTACAATAGCACGGAGCAGAAAGAGATCCATTTGGTCACGTATAACCATACGATTGAGCAGAACCTGCTCGCGTTGCTCATGGCCAAGGAAAGGATCAATGAGTACATTAAGACCTTAGATTTCAAGGAAGATGCAGACATCTTCATTGAATTTGGTATTGACCTTGATGTCCTCAATAGCCTGATCGAGAAAAAGATTGACGAGAATGGGAATATCCATCTGACCTGGGGAACCCAGCGGGTTTCCTAATGAAAAAAGCGGAAAGACCGCCAAGCAGGTGGCCTTTCCGCTTTTTTATTTGTCTATGAATTACAGGCAAACCATGGCGGCCGGAGTCATGATCCGCTTATATTTTACTCACCATAGTAGTTTTTAAAGTAGTCAATGATGAAGCGGGTTCTTGCTTCTTCAGGTGTGTAGTGAATGGTCGTACTGCCCCATGTTTCTTTGTATCCTTTGTATTGCTTTTCCGCACCGACTTCGACTCCGTGTTTGTGCAATAGCAGCAGTTCCAGCGGAGAGAGACCTTCGAATTCCGGGTACAACTCAAAGTCCTTGTATTCTTCTTCGATGCCATCGAAGAATTCATACACCAGATGAAGTTCATGAGGGACTTCCTCTTGTAATTTCTGGACAATACATTTGGCCACATCATGTTTTATTTTGGAAACTGGTCCAAAGAAATGGTCGCTGTTAAAATCAAGCCGAAAGAACCGTCGTAGTTGATCCTGATCTCTAAAATCAAACAACATAAGCGCCTCACCTAAAAACTCGGCCAGAAAATCCAGATGGGAGTGATACATTCCACTTGATTTGAAATTATTTGTATGATTCTTAAAGAATGCATATCCCTCATCAGAATTGTACAGCCATTGAAGTTCGGAAATACTGACCGCCTTGCGAAGGAATTTGTAAGTAAACACAGCTTCAATAGATGTGGATGAAGTTTTTGGTCTATCAGGCTTATAAGCGCAGTCTGGATCGATTACCAAGGTTACTGGAAGCTGGAAAAATCGACGTACTTTAGAATGATAATCGTCGGGGACAGTTTTTGATACCGAGAAAGGTTCCGCAAGACGTAGGTATGCTTCATCATTTCTAGCCAACAGTCGATCCATTTTTTTCAATACAGAGTAGTAAAGGTCCAATATTGACAGCGGTTCTTTTTCATTTTTTTTCTCTGTAATGTGTAGGTTGCCGGAAGGGGTATATCTAATGCCTAGGATGCGATAGGATTCGTTTTCAAAATGTGCACTTGTGCCATTTGGAGCGGGCTGAAACATGTCCGATAGTTTCCCGTTTTCATGTTGCTCAACGATCCAGAAGTGTCTGTCAAGCTCGGGCAGAAGGTATTCTCTATCATACATATGCTTTGCTTCGTAGTAGATTGGATCGACCCGGTAATCAAGTTTACGGTAAGGGATACCACCAAGTCTGCAGAGAAGCTCCTGCCGAATTAGTTGAAAATTTTCCTCGGTTGCATTCTCGGCCTCAAAAAACCAATCTCTAATGTAGTCTAGAAAACCTTTTACTGAAGGCAATTGACGAAACCAGTAGTCTAAGTTTGTTTCATCCAGGCTTTTGAATAAAACATATAACATGTTAATTTCGGGATTTCGTATCACTCTGTTTTCAATGAAGGTTAGACAGGGGTGTTTTGTTGATATAATATCAGGATATTTTTTTATACCGTGGCGAACTAATCGCTTTTGATCTTCGGGATAATAAATATGGAGATTATTAATCATATCCAACCACTGTTTCTTGGTAATTTTCGATATAGGGATGTTTAGATGAACAAGCCTTTGTTTCATAAGTGCCAATCTTTCTTCTGATACCACGATTTGCTGATCTTGAGCCATCTCTTGTTCAGCAGAATTCGCGACTTCTTTTGCAATTTTGATTTGACGCAGAGCTTTATCACGAGCAGCATTCATTTTGTCGATAAATAGATTAATTTTTTGCCGCGTATTGAGGTCTTTGATTTTGGCGTCACGCACTCGTTCAATCATGGACTTCAAGCCTGCCAATTCATGAAGCTGCCATTCAAACTCAAGATTGGATTCAAGAACGCGACGATTGAGGAATTCCATGAACTCAAGCAGATTTTTAATAAAGTCTTCAGCGTGTTCCGTGGGAATTTCGACTTCTTCCTCGCTCAGTTCCCATCCTATAGTATTGGCAAAAGGTATTGGTTCCCCACTCAGGATTCGGTATAGATTGAAATGGCGTCCCTGGGTGAAGTAACGATAATAAAGCTCTTTCCAGACCTCCCGCTTCTTCATTTGATGAATGGGAGCATTTGTTTTGACGAGAAACTCTAGCGAGCGAAGGGGCAGTCCGGAGTATTTGGTCGCGTTAATTTTCAAGGCAGCATTCTTCAATTACAATCGCCTCCTATACACATTCGGTCTAATTATAGCAAGGGTCATCCCTATTCTCGATTTTTCAAGGCTTTCCGAACGATGAACATTATGCTATCATGGCAGTATATCCTTTGTCTTTCAATGGGCCTTTTTCTCCCGGCACGCGCTCATGGGAGTATTTTAATTAGGAGTTAACACCCTATTAGGTGGATTAGGTTGTAATTCCACGATTCGTGGTTAAGCCTAAATTCACTTAATGGGGTGTTTTTTTATGCCCGTTGTGGACAATATTAATTCATCGAATAAGGAGTGAGCTGAATGGCTGGTAAATGTAACGATGAAATCTACTTTGAAACGATGGCGGTGATGGATCCGAAAAAACCAGATGTACGAGTCGAACTTGAATGGATTGGCGAAGGATACGAAGGAGACTACGATCCCGAGGATCCGGAAGATGTTCCGTTGCTTAGGTTCACGGTCTACCGGAGGGAAGGGGACTGGTGGGAACAGGTGTCAGATGCGTCGTATTGCACGTGCTTGCCTGTAACCACCCCCAGAGCAGTTTTGGCACAGGCCCTTAAGAGAATCTATGATGACGTTGTATCGGATGTAAGAGAGGAAAAGGACCTTAAGCGAATATGTGAAGATTTATCCTATATCTCACCTAGCTGGTTTGAGGTTGATGTCGATTCCTTCAACCGAAAATGTATGGAGACGGTGGCTGACATTGCCACGACTGCTGGTTTTATGGCGGCTACTGGTCAAATAGCCATTACGGATTCCAGAACATTGGTACAGGATGTTCTACGGTGGGCAGAAAACTTCAACATTGTTCACCTGCACAACGACTGGAATGATGTCTCATATATTGAGGCCGTGGATGATTATGCGGAAGACCTTCTCAAAAAACATTATGGGGTTGGATCGAAGAAGAAACGTGCCGGCGCATGAATGACAATCATAACGTTGTAATTGCGAAAGCGATCGATTTAAATTCCAGAGGAATTTAGCGGTCGCTTTTTTTACTTTCAAAATCCGATAAAAGTGAGGAGTGATAAGGATGAACATTAGAATGGACAAAGGCATTCACCGCCTTGCTTCCATGATCCTTCAATGCACGGGAGTGGGATTGATTTTTTTCATAACTATTGACCCGCTTCTTGTGAAAGGTTCATACAGCACAATTACTATGATCCCGTTCATGTTTTTTACATTGCGGTATCCACATGAGTACGCTCATTGGGCTGCAGGAAAAGTAATGGGCATTGAATCTGCCATAAACTTTAGAAAAATGAATGCTACTTGCACGCCGAAAAGCGTAATATCTTCGAAAGAACTGATCATCTTTGCTTTGGCGCCTTGTGTCTCCATTGGTATTCCGTTGCTGACGCTAACATTGGTGCCTTTGGAACAGGAAATACATTATGTGATTGTTGGTCTTCTAATCTACCATCTGATCAGTTGCTATTTCGACTTTGTCTATACGTACTATGCAATCAAGTATAAACAATGCCGATTTAATGACTATGGACTGGAATTAGAAATCATTGGTCGGTAGGGTGTAAAACGAAATGCATGGCGTAATTTTCCCTGAGACTGCAGAAGGGGGATGTTGCTATGTCGTCATATCAAAACGTTTATAAACTATTGAAGGATTTTAAATCTTGGTCTTTTGAAAAACAAGTCATTCATGGAAGCATATCGCATATCCTTATGACTACTCAAATTTTTTTATGGGCAGCCATGTTAGTGTTTATTGTATTTATATTGCCTTTTAATCTAAATTATTGGGTATATCTTGTGCCCGCCTCTTTGATTTGGGCCGGACTTCGTATATGGCTGGTAGAGCGAATCATCAAAAGACTTCAAGATCAAGAGTTCATCGCGTTTCGGGACAGCAAACTGTCACGCAAACGTCTCTTCTTCAAACTGAAAAATGTTCCATGGTACGATGAATATTTGTATTGGAAAGTCAGCACCCGAGTAACCTTATTATGCCTTGAACACTCTCTGGATGACTTTATTGCTTATCTCGAAGATGAAACTTCCCAGAAGCATTTCAAGAACTGGATTCCTGTCACGATAATAGGTGCAATGGCCTTCCCTGTGTGGGGAGAATTTGTGGCTCACTGGTATGCGGCAATCGGAGAAAATGATGTATCAAAAGGGTTTGAAGTTATGATTTATCTTCTTTTATGTAGCGTTTTTCTAGGCGCTATCATTTGGGGGATTAATTTGCTCAGTAATAAACTACTCCTTGATGAGGTCAACGAACGTAAAAAACTCATCCGGATGCTTCGGATGATGAAATTGGAGAGCTGACCTTTGGGTCAGCTCTTTTTCATTTCTCTGTTTTGAGTCTGAGGGGGGTTGAAACGACTAGATGATGAGCGTACTTTCGGGCTCGTAACCATCGGGACATAAAATGACAAGAAAGCTGTAATTTTTTAGGATGTTATGTTATAATAACACCATACTCGATTCACTTGATTCTTGGTGTTCTTTCTCTCCAGCAAGCGCGTAGGAGAGCTTTCTGAAAGCAAAGAAGCATCTGAAAGATGATCAACTTTAAATTGCACACCTTTCGTGTGCCTATGGGTTGATCACCTCTCAGGTGCTTTTTTGTTTTGCACCTGTCAAGTACAAATAAGAGAGGATGATTAACATGGCAGATTAAACGATGTTGAGAATTTTACTTCAGGAAGAGACACAGATTTTTAAATCATTGGTAAAGGCATCTCCTCAAGAGCTTTTGTCGAATGAATTGATACGGGAAGTCATCCGGCTGATGTATCCATTTTCTTTTGATGATTGAGATTAACAGTAAATGCGCTCTCTTTCGAGTGACCAAAGATCCCATACTCGGGTGTTCGGTTTGAATTGGTCTCTGGAAAGGGCAGCGCATTTTGTTTTGCCCTTAAAATTTTTTGAAAGAGGTGACCGAACATTGAAAAGAAATTGGAAAGCTGCAAATGAGCCAACTTCCCTGCAGAAGAAATTTGATTCCATCCGGTCCGAAATGGTTTCACTTGGCATGGAGTTGGGATTGAATCATCCTTCCGTTATACGCCTCAGCCAGGAATTGGATCAGGTTCATAACCAAATACTCAGATCTGGAAATCAGAAATGAAGCTAATAAATTGAGAAGGGTTGCCTGGGCAGCCCTTCTCATCATTTAAGAAACATGGTATAATCTCTTCATACCTTACATTTGTACTTTTTGTATCCTTGGGCATGCGCCAAAGGACTTTCTGAGATTTTATATCCCGCCCAATGGCGCGTATAAGGTTGTTAATAACGCTCGCTTGCAGCGTCCAAATTATTAATCCTCGGTTTCGAGACTAATGGTTTGGGCTTTGCAAGGGAGCGTTATTTTTTTGCTTCCTACAACCCAAACTTTAATTTTTAGGAGGAAAACGAATGACCCGTGAAGCTCATCTTGCCATGTCGAGGATGAGAAGATATCGCGCCCTTCAGGAGATGACTGTCGTAGGGACGGTTAACCTTAAGGCGGGATTTAAATCAGCATCGAGTGCGGCCAAAGAGGTCGCGCTTAAGCGTGAAATGTTTAAATGAGGAACGATTGTTCCGGCGCGAAAGGTCCTGCTCCAAGAGCAGGACCTTTCTTTTTCTATAGGCCTACAACTGTTGTTCCCTGTATCTTCAGGATAGGTATGATCTGCCATGCTAGGAGGTCTTGTTGATTACATACAGGATTGTGCCTCTTTACTTCACAAAATCTTGAAGGTTGCGGTAGAGATAATATTCTGCCGGCCGGATCTTTTGAATTAGCGGCTGCAGCTCGCTTTCATCGAGGATGGTATAGTAAGAGGCGGCCACTTCCGTAATGTCATCAAAGATAGATGTCCGGCTGTAGGTATTGGCTTGCACCAGGATAAAGGGTTGTTGATGTTGTTTCGATCGTTTAATGAACTCTTGTTCCGCTTCCATCAGTTCGAGTAGTTCAAGGATGAAGCCTTCGGGATCATTCAATGTTGCAGGATGTTCTGCAAAGTATTTGTCAACGCGGCGTTCAAATTCAGCTTGATCTTCAGGCCGATCAAATCGAAAAGCTGTCTTTCCTTCTCCATCTTCGTTTTCGAATTCTCCAATTTTCTTGCCATCCATAAGAATCTGACCGTAAAAGTAGCCGCCATCTTCCGTTAAGGTTTCTAAATACATGTCAATACTAATGCCACGGATACTTGCCATGTTATGTGCCTCTCCAAGGTTGAAATATTGATTCTTTCAGTCTATCAGGATTTGCTGATCTGTGCCATTTTTGTTGATGCTCGGTTTGAATCATGCTAAGATATAATATATACCTCTTATTCATGCTACTTATTTACCTGCACTAGTCCCCGCAAGTGCGAGGACTTTTCTAAATGAAATGCGCTTTATCTTAGCGACCATTCTGTCTAAGGCAGAAATTGATCCGGTCTCTTAAGATAAGGCGTATTTTTTATACGTTCAGTATGAAACATCTTATTTGGGATTGAGTGAATTGGTTGAATTGGATTATCCGGGAGGGAGTTTATGGACACAAAAACGATTTTCGTAAACGAGTTGCCGGGAACGGACCTTGTTCTCTTTCATGAAGTGGGAAGCCATTGTTCAGAGGTTCTGACGAAAGAAGAGGCCGTCACCAGAGGGGTGAATGAATTCCTGAAGGGAAATCACGTAACAGGTCCCGCTTCTGCTTGTATCCTGCAAAAGGTGATTGATCAAACGGATTGACCAGAATGGAGCCGGCGAAAGATTCGTTCGACAGGTGAAACATGGAATTCGTCAGATGACGCATAAGGCGACTCTATGGAGAGTCGTCTTTTTCATTTCTCCAATCTCAGAGGAATGGAGTGAAGTGCTGTGGATACTGCACAAATGCCTAAGGTTAAACTTATTCGTAACATTCGTACCAGTGAGAAAAATGGCAACACCTGGATTTTTCTTGAGCCGACTGTGCTTGAAGCAGCGGGGTTTGAAGTGGGAGATGGTGTTAGGCTCACCATTGTGAAGGATGCGCTGGTCTTTATGAAGACCGATGATAAGACGCATATCATCTCCAAGCGAAAACGTCCGGGATGGATGCGGGAACGCCCACTTATGGACAAGACCAACCGGGAAATCAGCAAGGTCATCCGGGCAAGGGAGAGAATTGACATTTTGGTTTCGGATGGAATGCTGGTTATTCGGCATGCGAAGAGTTTTGATCTTGCCTATATCCGTACCCCCATGCTGATGGGGGATGATTTAAAGCAAATTCGGACTTTGTCTGTGCCGGGTGGCGCCGGAATTGGAATGGCGTGTTTGGTCGATACCGGGTTCTTTTCACCGGTAGGATCGCTGGATATCTGGGCAGAAGCGATTGATGTTTACCGGAACAATTTTCAGAACAGCCTCGCGTTGTTTACGGATATCCGACACATTCACCCTTCCTACATTCCCGAATGTGATCTGGTGTTTTTAAGTCCGGAATGCGTCGAGTTCAGCATGCTCGGGACACGCAAAGAGGATGTTTCCACCGCATTGAGTCCCCATTACGCCAGGATTGTCTACGCCTCTGGTGCGGATTATGTTCTGGTGGAACAAGTAGTACCGTATTACAAGTCACGGGCATTTGAACAATTGGATTCGTTGCTGAAGATCAAGTTCCCGTACAGCACCGGTCCTGTTGTCCTGGATGCCTATGATTATGGCAGCGTGGCTGGAAGGCGAAGAGGGTACTGTGTTTATAGCACCCGGCCATTGGATGGTTTCAAGATGCCATCCCCTCCGAAGATTCCTGAGCATCGACGCCCAACCCTCAAGCAAGTATTGCGTAATTTTGATATCGAGAAAGGGGATTGGAAGCCGATCGAAGGCACAGTTATGGAGGGATTGCTCAAAAAAAGCGGGAACAATAATTTCCGAGCGGAGACCAACCATACCCTTGTGACGCTGGAAAATACGCGTATTTCCGCATTCGTGTCCTCCTATCGTAAGGTGCAGGTAACCAGTTCGTATCTGACCCATCCGGAAAACCCTAAACTCTGGCGGATGTTTGAACCGGATGAAATCGCCCGGATCATGGGGGTTCCGGATTGGTTCGAATGGGATGATGAAATTACGAGCGATGCGCTGAAGACCAAACTGCTGGGGCAAAGTGTTGATGGCAATGTTGTACGTGCGATCGGGGTAGAGCTGGCCACTTACATCATGAAGAACTGGCTCAAAGACAGGCTTACCAGTTCCAAGTATGTTGTGGAGAATGGCCAGCTATGCCTCTTCTAAAGAAAAAGGGAAGGGCGATGATCGTCCTTCCCTTTTTATGCTAGAGTTGGCCTACACGTGATAAGGACTGTATTGATCATTGTCAAAAATGTATTGCATGGCCAACATCGATTCGGGGCTTATCCGTTCTACAAAACAACGATATTTGCCAGCATATAGTGCTCGTTCACCGTTCTTCAGCGTTTTCCACTTCAGTTTCTTTTCCTCCGCCCACTTCTCAAGGTCGCCCTTTACCACCACACGCTGACCACTGGAAGTCGAGATCAAATAGCAAGGAACAGGTTCTTTTTTCATGGGTTCACTCCCAGTAACAGATTTTCAGCTTCTTCTATTTTTCATCTGATCTTGCTATACGTCAAACCCAGATCTCATTACTCTTAACCTTTAACCAGGCATATGGTATAATAATTACATATCCTTTTTCTTCGTAAAACATTGGTCCAGTCACGCGATTTGGACGCTTTCTGTATCCAATAACGCTTAACCACAGCGTATCAATCTGAATCGGGGCATTTTGCTCAAGAAGGTTGGTGCTTTGTGGTTAGGCGTTATTTTTTCGCCTAAACAACCCAATACCTTTAAGGAGGTAGCAATGTGAAGACAGATCGTTTTTTTTACAAAGAAGTGGATTTGCGGAGTCGAAAGGACATGATTGATTACTTACGGAATCATCCCCGCTATCACACCATGAATTCATGGAACAATTCCACGAGTTATGCCAACAACGTCAAGATTTACCGGATCGTACCGACGCAGCTTCTGGATCGTGCGTATGATCTTCTCGATCAAGAAGAAGTGTTCGATCACATCAGTGTTTTGCTTGATGAGTGGGCTGAAAAGCAGCATTACAAGTGGAAGGTTGGCTTCAACGGCCGTTCCGGAGGTTACCTGGTCCTGTACCAAGGTGAACCTGGCAATGTTGTTTACCCTGGCCGTTCGACAGACATGGGAGAGACCTTTGAATCGTGGGATATGGAGTCCCTTCGCGAGCGGGTCAAACTCATCCAAAGTTTCGATGAGCTCTGCGACAACGTAAGGTCTCTATTCTTGTACTATTGCGAAAACTACATTGTCGAGGAGGTCGAGGTATTGGTACCTCAAAAACGAAGAATTCTCAAGGAAATTGGAGCCTGAGGCGGGATCCGTCAGCATGCAGGCGTTTGGAAGCAGCATGCTTCGCGCTTTTCGGGAATTGACGGAGTGGCTGAGATCTGATGTGGGCCAATGTGTCTTTGAGAAAGAGAAAACCCGAATCGCCGCATTGATTCCAAAGGTGATCACGCCTGAAATCTTGGATATGAAAATCCAAGATCTTCATGCCAACAAAACTATTATCCTGATCAAATAACAAGATGACGTGCGCATAAAACGGTAAAAGGAGCGAACTTAATTCGTTCCTTTTTTTGCATCGTAATTAACATCAAAGAAAAGGAGGGAATCCGGGGATGAACCTCCGGAGAACAGATTGGGAATGAAAGAAAGCTTGAGGCTTATTCTTCAAAAGGTATATCAAATCAGCAGGAAGCGGGAAACTCCTCGTATTTGGCTCCAGCATCTGGTGTGCGAAGCAAGCGGTTTTAAGCCAGGAGAAGAGTTATATATCCTCGTGGACAACGAAGAAAAGGCGATCTTAATCCAAAATCGTCCTTTCAAAGATGCCGATTACGTCAACGTACATCGCGTACATGTATCATCGAGGGTCAACAAGGTCAGCGGACAACCACGGCCGCTAGTCGATTCTGCAAGAGACGAGTACGCTTCCGTCATTTCCATTCAAGACAAGGTCGAAATTTGTGTCTACCAACTCGGCGATTATTCCAGGGTTGTGGTCCAACCGCTTCGTTTCAGGCTGTTTCAAACCGATACCTTGGAAACGCAATGCGATCAGCGCATTCGGCTGCTGAGCATCGCTGCAGGCGCCGGCATCGGGACGAGTTATTTCCGAGATACCCAGTATTTTACTCCTGTGCAGGAGATTGAGTTGGAAGAGGATTCTGCGGAAACCCTGAAACTCAACTATCCGCATTCCTTTCTCTTTAATGGGGATTTACGCGACTGTAATACGGTGGCCAAGTCGGATGTCGCCCTGGTGACGTTGCCCTGCAATGAGCATAGTTCTTTGGGGGATGGAGATCAGGGAGTGTTTCTTAATCTTACCATAGCCACAAGCAAGATCATAAAGGCAGCAGCGCCGCGGATGATCTTTTTCGAAAATGTACCTCAATACTACAAGAGTCGAGCTTTTACCGACCTGCAGGATCTTCTGCTTTCCGATTTCCCGTATTGGATTGGACCTGTCAAGCTGGATAGCTATGATTTTGGGTCCATAGCAAAAAGGGAAAGAAGCTATGCGGTTGCATTTCAATGCAAAGAGGACATGCTGGAGTTTCGGGTGCCTTCACCGCCGACATCGGTGAGACGGAAGAAGCTCAAGGAATATCTCGATCCAAAGGGTACACATCATGAGTGGAAACCATTGGAGAAATGGTTTGAATCGTTCAAGTCAAAGAAGGAGAAGAACAATTCTTGGGCCGACAGGTCGACTGATTTAACGTTCGTGGACGAGAATGCAACGATGTTGCAATGCATCCCGAAGCGTTATCGGTCTCAAAGCGCGAGCAACTCTTATGTGCTTAGTCCAGACCGAAAACAATGGCGTTTTCTGACCATATCCGAGCTGCGCAAGATTTTCGGGATACCGGAGGACTTTCAATTTTCATTCATACGCCGGCATGGAGAATCTATGAGCAAATTGGTCAATCGGCATGTGGACGGGTATTTCGTGCTTTTGCAAACGAAATTGCAAGAGTGTTTCTCAAGTCACATCTTAGAAAAGCGAAAAATGGCGAGGAGCCCGTATTGCCGGTAAGCATTGATTCGAGCGGGCAACTACAGCTTATGTACTAATTGAATGGATGAGCATGCGTTTCCCATGGAGAAGATGAATCAAAGTTTCTCATAAACTTTTCTGTGATCAAACAATACTCTTATGATGAATAAGGAGAATGATGAAATGAAACATGCTTTCTGCGCGGTATTTCAACGCAACGGGACAGTTCAAGCACCATGGTTTAATAGCGACCTCAAGGAATTGGTCAAAAAACTGCATAAAGAACTGGATGATTCGTTCGATCCTGAAACGGACGATGTTCGCGTGTTCAATGAGCACGGACAAAGTGTTTACGTCTTCACCCCGCACTGGGAATTGGAGAGGGAAGGCTTTGCCGAATACATCAAGGAAGACGGGAGTGAAATTGTCATAACGCCTAATCAGGGCACCGTTATTACGGGAGAGATCAAAATGATGCGCGTGTATCCTCAGGACAACGGAAAAAGGCATGCATAATGCATGCCTTTTTTTATTGGTATGATTGGGGAGCCATGTCCTTTTCATAATGAATGTGGCGTGGTAAAATCAAGTTATACTTTTCGATTATCTTTATTCACCCTTGTCTCGGGACGTAAGGGGATTTTTAACCGACGAAATAGAGGGAATCCTTCTATTAAAAATGCGTTGATCAAAATCCGCTAATAACTGGACTTTCCAGGAGCATTTAGTGGGTTGTGATCGACGCATTTTTTGTGTCGAAATCCACTACATAACATGAGGAGTGATGGTGAATTGGTTGCGAAATCGCGTGTGGTTATTCATGTAAGTGGTGGCGTCGCAAATGTGGCGTCAGTTCAAGGCGATGTCGATGTCCATATTTTAGACTTTGATGGATTTGCAGGAATTGAAGGAGAGCACAATTTGAGTAAGGAAGTGAAATGTCCGCATTGCGGTCGAGAAGGAAGTGTAGATGAATGGGTTGTTGCTACCCTTCTTACATTGAACGATGTACTCGAAGATGATCCGGTACAGCTTGATGCTTTTCAGAAGGATGCGGACTTATACTGTGCGTATTGTTTGGAACCATCCAATCGATCAATGCTGTCGATCTGATGAGTGACACGCTGAACGTGGTTAAGGCCAGGGGCCAATCTGCAGTCAGAACTGGGGAATGATGATAATAACCGGATCATTAAAAGGTAGCGCTGCCTTTGCCGGTGGCGCCTTTTTCTTTACAAATGAAACTATACCGGATTTCTTAGAATAAACTTGCACCTATCATCAATATTAATTAGAATACAAATATACCCTATTCTTTCTTGCCGCATTGCTTCTGGGCAAACGCTCGGAGGAATTCTGACCGTAAAACGAATAGGGACCATCTATGCGAAAATACGCCCTCATGGGTGACAAAAAGCTTTTGAAAAGCTTCATTGTCGCTCATGAGGGCTTTTTTGCGTTCCGGAAAACGGAGGTGAAAAAGCACACGGAGCGCATTTTTAGATAACAATTGTCCAAGGGAGGATTCAAAATGTTTAAAGTTTCGAGTAGCGTTCTAAAGAACATCATTACTCAGCTGGTACGGTCAGTCAAAAGGAAGGGAATCGGAGAAAAAACTATTTATATCCGTACATTGGATGATGGTCTGGTGTCATTCTACTATCATGGCGATGACATCTCCGTCGAGAAAAAAGTGCCTTGCGAGATTTCGGGGAACCTGGAATTTGCGACAGGTATCGTCGAGATCGAAGTGAAGGTTGCTGCATTGCCTGATGACGTAGATGTTGTCGTACAAAAGACCCCAAACACCGGGGGGGTGGTGATGTTGTGGGGCACGGGCAAACGGAAATCCGAACTTCGGATGAACATCCTGCCTGAAACTTCACCTATGGTCGAAATTCCACCTATCGCGGAGACGATAAAATGGAAGCCTGGCGTGCTGCACAACATTGTGCGTTATCTCCCGCCGTTTTGCCTTCCGCAAAATTCTCAACGTTCCCACTCACTGACGGCATTATTAGGCCCAAACTTTTCTAAGGATGACACTGGCAGGGTACACATTCGTGCCACAGATGGCGTGAAGGGTGTAACCATTCAAGCCAATCATATGGATTGGTTTACTGACCCTATGAGCCTGGATGCGTCAACACTCCAAGGTGTGGCGGAAGTTATACCAGCCGATGCAGAAATCGAAGTTGGGCTCAGCGGCGGTACAGTCGTCATATTCAAAGCAGGTTACACCACTGCTGTATGCCGTACGTTGGCCGGCAATTTTCCAGATATCGATCATGCGTTTGTAACGAAATCATGTGGAAAGCTCATCATTGATCGTATGGAGCTGATCGATGTGTGCCGGCGGATAAGGATCTTGGCTCCCAAAGCACCGCTGCTTCATTTCCTTGTAAAGGGAAATAAGGTGTATGCAGTGGTTCCGGGCGTTCTCGAACAAGATCTCCCCGCCACCATTGACGGCAATGTCCCCAACTTCACAATTAATGCCATTCATTTGGAAGTGGCAGCCCAGTTGTTTGCCATTGCCAAGCGGTCGGACGAATTGACGCTGTATGTCAATGCATTCAACAAGCCCGTATCTGTTGCCATTGAGGGAAGAGAAGACATTAAATTGTTCTGTATGCCTCACACATCCGTAATTTCACAGGAGGCAAAGGAAAAAGAAACGGTAAAGTAATACTCAGACAGGAGGGATTCCCCCACATGATGAAATCATGTGGGGGGGCTTTTATGATTAATGTAGCATACACGAACGAAGGAATTGTGTTTCAACCGGATTCTCACGAAGAAGCAATGGTTTTGCGTGAATGTTTTACTGCACTTGCACCGTATCATCAAAAGGATGATTTTTCTTGGCATAGATTGGTGACTCGTTCAGAGGAACCCATTGAAGAAATGAATCCAATCAAAGGCCTGAAGTACTGGAACTTGGTTTTGGAACCCCAAACCGCAGCAAAGGTGCAAAAGGTGCTCCATAGCAAGCGGAAAGCTTTTCGCCGTAGAGTCCGAACGATAACTGAATGGATGGATACTCCCGAGTTTAAGAAAGCACGCAAGCGGGTTGTAGAGCTTTTTGGAAAGCCACTGAAAGATGGCCGAGTGCTGTTTCCGTATCAAATTGATTTGGCGGCACTAATTGTTTGTACAAAGCGTATTCTGAATGCTTGGGAAATGGGCCTCGGTAAGACGCTATCCACCATTGTTGGATTGGCATCCGACCCAACGAATAAGCTGAATCTCATCATTACAATGAAACGAAACATTAACGACTGGGTCAAGGAGTTTGAACTTCTTGATTATAAAGAAGGCCAGGATTATATCATCTTGAACTCACCAGCCGATATGAAACGAACAGATGTTCGTTTTCATTTGGTGTCATACGAGAACTGGAGCGGAGAAAGGATTGTTTACCGGCCCAAAGTCCATATGGAATGTCCAGATTGTCATTCGGGTCCGGGGTTATTCCGGTTGGATATGCAATACTGCACCGTGTGCCGAAAAAAAGCCGGCCCGATTTTGAATGACAAACAAAAAGTGGCCCGTTGGTCAGAAAAGGATCTTCCTACTCATTGTCCGGACTGCGGAGCAGAGTGGAAGAAGGGAAGAACGGTTTGCGGTGCAGACCGAATTTTTCGACATAACGGATTGGTTGAGCAAAGAAAGTGTAATTATTCAGTTATCGAACGAAAAATACCTTCCTTATCCTATTACTATCATAGAGGATACGATGCTGTAGCGGTCGATGAAGCGCACTACATTAAAAACATTGACACGCAGCGTGCGCGCTCGGTGCTTCGCGTCAGAGCAAGGACGCGAGTTCTTTTGACCGGAACGCCTGCGGAAAACGAAGTGTCTGACCTGTACTGGCTTCTGGGTTGGCTTACGGGATTCTCATCGTGTTTTGAAGATCCGATTGAACATAAGCCTTTTCAAGGTTATGGGAAAGTCGGGTTTGAAAATTTTCGCACATACTATGGTGGAGGATCCAAGCGCCGGGTATTTGATGTCGATTCCGTAGAAGCGAGAGTCGGCCATCATCAAGAGTTGTGGCGTCTCCTCGATACCGTTATGGTGCGGAAGAAGAAGACAGATGAGGATGTGAAACACTGCATCGCTGTACCCGAGCCCAACCAAATTCGATACCACCTCGATTTAATGCCGGCAGAAAGAAAACTTTATGACAAGCTGGTAGAACAGTTTAGAGAGTGGTACGAAGAAGAACTTCTAAAAAAGAGGGAAGCTACACAAAAAGGGATTAGCTACAAAATCAATACCATCGAAATTTGTAGCTGGATGGACAAGCTCCGTAAGGCTGCAAGTTGTCCATGGATTTTTCCGGAGTACGACGCAATGAGCGGACGTACAACGGCAAAGTTGAAATACCTGGAGAATCGGGTTAAAGATTATGTTCGAAGAGGGCAAAAGGTGTTGCTCTTCTCTGGGCATAAAGAAACCATTGAACAGCTCAAGCTTGTACTGGATGAAATTATTCCCGGTCGCTTTGCGGAATATATCCACGGGGATGTGCCCATCGAATACCGGTGGGACATTTTAAGAAAATTCCAAGATCCCCATGATCCATTGTCCATCCTCATCATGTCTCATCGTACCGGCGCCGAATCCTATACCCTTACGGAAGCCAAGGCCGTTTTTATCGTGGACTTGGATTTCAACGGAAAGAAGATTGAACAGTGCTTTTCCCGTGCGGTACGTCTTGGCCAAAAGGATGTGGTCGATGTCCATTGGCTTCTGGGCATCAACACCATTGATGTCAATATGCACGGAGTTGTACTGTCCAAAATTAGCGGGGTAAATCTAGCCATTGACCGTCAAGAGCTTGACTTTACAGAATTGGCAAGTCAATTTGACGGAGATTCAAAATCGGCATCGCACATCATAGACTATGAGGAGTTTGCCCGTGAAATGCTTAAAGGGGGCACCAAGAGGAATGAAATTGCACCCTCAAGCGCGCAGCTTGCATAGAAAGGGGATTTTATATGTACCCTAAATACGATCAATCTAAAGGTCTGTTTATCATTGAGTGGTATGAAGAGAAGGAGAAAAAGCCCTGGAAGGTGAAAAAGCCTTCTTCAATAATTCATCACTATTTTGAGCAGCGCCCCAAAAAACTACAGTTACATCCCCAAGACCCTAATATTATTGTTAGGGTCCATCTTTCCGGAAAAATGCCGGGATGGATTGAGAATTATTGCAATAGCAATTACAAATACCATTTTAAATGCGAGGAGATTGAGTTTGAGGGAGAAGTCGGATGGATGCTTACAAACTGGCACCATTATCCAACTGGCCTTCAACCGATTCTCGCACCCGATCTTCTAGGTGCATTAATAAGGTTTATTGATTTAATTCCGGACGTATGTCAGGATTTGAAGCATCAAATGATTCAAAACTTTGGTAATGCCTATCGTAATTTAAGGGATTACAGTGAACTATTCGAAAATTTAGGGGTTTATTATCGGCCTGAAGAAATGATAGGTGTGGAAGGATGCTTGGTTGTGGATCATTCATGCTTTTTGAATCGGTCTCCCGAGATGTCCGATGAAGAATATCGCACCAAATTGGAGCACGATGGTCGATTGTTTAACATCGTCAAGGAATTAACGTATCCTTTTTCCGAGTCAACCACAGGGATCCCAGGTTCAGGAGTTACTAATCCAGTTGAGGGTGATAACGACGAGCCGGATCAATTTCCTCAAAGGAATCACGTACTGGAAGACGAGACAAAAGGCAATGTCGATTTGGACAGTGATCCTCTTGTTGAGATCGTCCCGGATGATGAACGTGAAGATGAGGTCGATCTGGACGATGAACCTCTGGTAGAACTCCTTCCCGATGATGGCCAGGAAGTCGAGGATGAAGTGGATAACGAACCAATTACTGAAATCGTCCCGGATGATGATCATGAAGATGGTCTGGACGATGAACCTTTGGTAGAACTCCTTCCTGATGATGGCCAGGATGTCCCGGATGACGAACATGAATATGAGGAGCATCTGAACGAAGAGCCGGCCGCAGAACTTTCAGTGGATGAAACACAAGGAGAAGACGTTGATCCAAACAATATAACGAATGAAAAACATGTTACGGAAAATGATTTTAACGATGAGGGAAATGACATGCAGCCACAGTATGTCGTCCTCGACTACACCGATAAAAAGTCGGGTGTGATTGAAGGTCAGCTGTCGATTTTCTAGCTCCTGATTCTAACTTTATACTAATAGATGTGCCCCATCAGCATCGGGGCACATATTTTTTTGATTCTGTAAGCCATGCCCATCCGGCAACAGGGACTCAAACAGAAAGAAAAATAATTTTTTCGATCAGATGATTAATTCTTGTCGATCTTAATCGCTTTTGGTATGATAAGCATATATTATTATTGTTTAATTATTCATGATTGCCTGCGTCAAGCGACTGACAGGCCGTTCTAAGCTTTGTGATCATTTACTTTTAATTTTAGAAAATTCGCCCCTATGGGTGCCGAAGTGTCTTTAGATGCTTTGTGTGCCTGTAGGGGCTTTATTTATAGATTTCACCCCTATTCAAAACGCTCAGGGCGGGTTAAGCTTCAATTCCCTCTCTTGGGCGTTTTTTATTATACACCAGTTACGTAGGGTGCTTCTTGACATACGGGAACATACGTTCGTATAATCAAGTTGCGCCAGTAGTTCTGGAGGTGCATAAAGTTGAGACCATTCGAGTACTTGGGCGAATACCCGAGCATTTGGAGAGAGATTGATGATCCGTTAGAAAAGGAGCTTATCGGCCAAGAGATTCGCAAGAATCACCGTCGATCGATCAAAGAAATTCGACGAGTTGTGCGGTATAAATACTGGATTCAAGTATTCCTGTGGGTCTTGCAGGATATGCGAGTTTACGTGCCGCTATTCGGTTTCGTATCCCTCGGGCTTCTCCTCATGTTTATTGCGTTGAGGTGAGCTTTGTGACCCTTGAAACCGTACTATGGATTCTGATTCTCGCTCCAATCGTCATTGGGGCTGTAATTGGTGCAATATCGGTGACAGGTAGCAAGAATCGAATCACACCGGTATTCATTGTGAAACAACCATCCACTGTTGAACAGTTTCCGTTCCAATCAGTTGCACCCGAAGACGACGGCGAGTTTTTAAAAGCTCACACCTATGAGCACGACCGGACCCATCCTTCCAAGTTGGAGGAATCGCAGGATGCGATGGAGGTCTTGAGCGAAATTCCTGGAGATGGTCATGTAAAAGTAGCTGCTACGAATTATGAGGTCTCTGAGCTGCCAGAAGATCTCAATAGATCGCTGGAAGACCTGTTTAATGCACTTGATACGGGGGCAGCAGAATCTGCTAAACGTTCTGTTGCAACAGTGCTTGATCTTCCGGAGGAAAACGCACCTCAAGTTTCCTATGAGGATTTCGAGCGCTCGTTGGAAACCATAGACGAAATGCTTGATTATCTCCAACGGGATGAGAATAAAGTCATTAAATTACCTTTCGGCATGCCTATTTCTCCAAGGGAATATTTGGCCTTGCAACGCAAATATGGCGATGAGATTGTCAGCAAGGTAACCACTACTCCGGGGGCGGGGCCAACTGGTGAGTACGACTGCATGATTGGTAGGGTCTTCCGAATGGATGAACAGACGGTCATACAGTATGGAAACCATTTTATTCCGCTTAAAGGCATGGAGAACAAAGAAGGGGTTTTCCTTGTTGAAGGAATGTTCATTCGTCCTGATCTGTTTTATGTAAGAGACTTCACAGATTTGGAGAAAAGCTCATTCATCAACAAGGTAGCGGAGAACGGTTAATCTTCTCCGCTTTCTCAAGGATCTTATAGACACGAAGAGTTAAGTTCTTTTGTGCATTATAAGCTCCTTGAGAAAGCGGATGAGGATGAAAACCAGTAATAATTAATCATCAAATGTGAAGATAGCCCCAAGACAATACGAAGATGAAGGTAATCGACATTCTGGTAAGAACGTTGTAAAATAAGAGCATTGACCTGAAAATTTCATGTATAATACATGTGAAAATATGAAATTTGTCTTGGTAATTACATATTGTGTACTTCACTGCTTTTGTTTTTCTTTTCTACTTCGATTTTCACACTGCATTTCAGGTTGAGGAGCGTTGATGGATGGTGGACTATAAATACATTGAAGAACATGGAAACCAAAAAAATGATAACAGGCCCAAAAACAACAACGTGGTTCTTTATCATCAACTGAAGGCTGCGATTGTTGCCGAATCATTCCCTAAAGATTTATCGAGAAACAAGGAAGGCTGCCTTAAATTTTCTATTCGCAGCGGCCAACTGGCAATTAATCATATCGTCCGTGAGAAAAAGTTGTGCCCGGAAACCCTGAAGCAGGACGTAGACCAGGACACTAAAAGCATAGGGTTGTCCAGAAGTGGACTCAAAACATTGCTTATGATCCTTGAAGGAGTTCTAAAGGAATTTGATCCCATTGATCACGCAACCCTTTATATCTACTATTGGGTTGGAGACGATGGGGAGTATAAGGACGGCAAGCTCGTTGTCGAAGAGGGCATACACCACCCGCGCTATTAAGTTTTTTGTTCGACTGCTGCAAGCAAACCTTGACATTTTCGCCCTGTGAAACGATAATTTAAGGTAATTGAATATTCTTTTGAGCGGAAGCACCGCCTACCAATGATGTTATGCATTGGTTTGGCGGTGTTTTTTTTGTTCCCCAAAGGAGGTGGATCCGCCCGGCTGATTCGAGCACAATTTCTTGAAAGTGGTTTGTAGCTTGGTTTTGATGATTTACTTATCTCTTCACAACGAAAGGAGAATCAAGGTGTACCAGAAGCTTTTTCTCGCGTTCGCGCTTGTAATTCTGGCAATGAGCTTCGCTGGACCGAGTGCGACATTTGCTGCCACTCCCAACTACATTGACGATGATTTGAAGAATGGAGAATTTGTCTACGGTTCAAATGACGATGCTGTGCAGAAGGTAAACAAGCCTTTTAAGTTGGTCGTGCAGATCGTCGGCGTTGTTGGTGGCACAATCTTTATAGGCGCACTAATGTTTCATGCGGTGGCGCTATTCTTCAATTCGTCGAATCCGCAAAAAAATCAATCGCGGTGGCTTGCAATTTTAGGGTGCTTGGGTGCTGCCTTTGTCTTCTACGGCGCGGCATTCTTTGCTGAAACGATCGCATCGCTTGCAAATAGTACAACCACAAAGTAACCAAACATAAGAAGGCCACTCTGCCGAAGATTTTGAACTCTTTCAGGCGGTGGCCTTATTTAAAATGTATAGGATTCGTGGGAGGGGAATTGATTGAACGACGAAATTGTCGTGCCCATTGATATCACCCAGGAAGAAAAAGCAGTTCTGGCACGCTTTTCGATAAGACAATTCTTTATCGTCTTTCCGACCTTGGTGTTTTTTGGGGCGTTCCTTATTTTTGGCGGACTACCTTTTCTTGATGGGTGGGCTGATCTAATTGGAAGGTTGGTCCTGCTTGTCATCGCTGGTCTAATAGCGCTTTTCTTGGCTTTCTTTAAGTCGGACAAGTATGAAATGTACGGAAGCGAGCTGGTTTTATGCAAAATCAAATTTATGAAGTCCCAGAAAACCTATTCTCATCTCTAATTTAGAAAGGAGCTTTTAGAGTTGCAAATATTCATCCTCTGCATGTTAGGGTTTTTGACCCTCATGTCGATTTTCCTAGTCATTGCAAAAAGAAGAATGGACCGCAATGAACCCGTATTCGGTTGGCAAAGGCGTCAGCATCTCGCGGAAGTTGGCAGTGCCGAAACAGCGACAGTCAATGTAAAGAAGCAGAAAAAAGGAAGACAAACCATGAAGGATTTAATCGGGATCGAAGATATCCGTCATGGTATTTTCATGAAAAGAAACAACGAATACTGTGTGGTTATTGCATCGGATTCCGTCAACTATGATTTGCTTAGTGGGCAGGCACGCAAATCCATCATCTTGTCATACAGCAGTTTGTTCCGTGTCGTTCGGTTTCCTGTACAAATTCTTGGTCAGGCCGTGCGACAAGATTTGCGAAAAGAAGAAGCACGATGGAAAGCCAATCTTGAAAAATGCAATTCCCAAACCAGAGACTACAATTTGAAAGTCATTCAGCACATAAAAAATAAATCGGAGAATGAGTTTCGAATTTCAAGGAGGGTTTATTACGTTGTCACCTATGTTCCGCAACCAAGCAGAATGGGTGCTCTGAAACCAGAGCAACGTAATGAAATTATACGCAACGAATTGCACCTCAGAGCCGCAACGGTTATTGGAATGCTTCGTCAGGCAGAAATTCACGCCGAGCTTCTTGATAGCCTGTCTGCGATGGAAGTGATGAAACGTGCTCTGAATCGAGACCGCATGGTGATTCATCCAGTAGATTCGCTTGTTACTCATGGCAAAGAGAAACTTTCGGTTTATATCACAGCAGATTTCACTTCGTTCCCTGGCTACGAAGACCTTGTAAATGATGTTGAGGAGGTACGTCAGATTGTTCAAGCTCGGGTTATTGAAGAAGAAGAAAGTGCAGGAAGACTCCAGCGCGCTCAGGGTGAGTGAAACAAGTGAAGAACGTGAGGAGCTGCCGCTCAGCTATCCCTCACTTGTTGACAACATGCTAAATGATGGCGTACATTTCGAGGCCGATTACTTCATTCTCAAAACAGGTCTGGGAAAGCAAAAATATGCCCGGTCGTTCTTCGTGAAGCCTTCCGGCTATCCGCGTTCGGTCCGGATTGGATGGCTTGACGCACTGTTCTCGGGAGATGATATGGACTGCTCCGTCCATATTGAACCTCTTGATCGTAATACAGCGATCAAGAAACTGCAAAATAAAATTGAAGAACTTTCATCAGTCATGTATTCCGCAAAAATCCGCCACGACCAAGCAACCTATGATGACGCTTTTCAAAAAAGGGAAGACACCAAGGCTCTTCAAAGGCAAATCAAAAACAACACGAATGGGCTCTACTACGTATCTGTGCAAGCAACCGTGTACGCAGACTCTCTCGAAGAATTGAATGAAAAGTGCGTAATGGTTGAGAACGAAGTTGCCGGCGAGTCGATAGAGATCTTAAGTGCCTATGACCGTCAGAAGGAAGGGTTTCTTTCTTGCCTTCCGCTTGGGAAAAACTATTTGCCAAAATCTGATCGTAACCTGGACCAGTATAGCTTGACTGCCATATTCCCCCATGCCAGCTCGAAGTTGAATCACGTAGGGGGATTTCCGATCGGTCGCTTTGATCGAGACTACGTGTATTTCAACAACTTTGATGAAAGTCTCAACAACTACTCAGTCGGCATCTTTGGCGTCTCTGGTTCGGGTAAGTCGGTACTCGTCAAACAGATTATCGGCCGCGGATTCATGGACGGCATTATGAAAAACGTCATAATCGACGTTGAGCCTGAATACATCGGGCTAACCTATGCACTGGGTGGGGTCGTAATTCCCATTTACCCGTCGAAAGCGGAAAATGTAAGCCGTATCAACCCTCTTGATATTTTCCCCGAAAAAGAAATCATAAACCGGGGAACGGAAGATGAGTACATCGAAGAACGCATTAATCTGAATGAAAAGATTAAAGAGGCTCTGGAATTTTTCAAAGTGATGAAAGAGTCACTTACTCCGGATGGTCGTGGTTTGACTCCCGTCGAAATCGGAGTATTGAACGATATCCTCGAAAATTTATATAAAAGCAGAGGGATAACCGAGAATCCGGATTCTATCTATGAGCAAATCGAACACATAGATGACTCTGGTTCTATCACTTATCGCAAACAGCTCATTGAAATGCCAACCATCACAGATGTATATCGTGAGCTTTGCAAAGAAGCGGAGAACGGATATGGTGACGAATTGCGGGAACTCTGCAATGTGGTGAAGCTCTTTACGCGTGACAAAGCGTTCGGCATGTTCGATGGACAGACACGAATCATTTCCGAAAGCAATGTCTCACTGGATGAAGCTCCGGTAGTCACATTTGACATTAGTAAGCTTTCCAGCAACGGGATTGAACGGCCGCTCGCACAACACGTTCTTATGAACTGGGTTTGGAATCGTTTTGTCGTATCCAATCCTAAGGTTAAAAAACGGGTCATCATCGACGAAGCGTGGATGATGATTAAATATTCATCCATGATGGAGTGGCTCAAGATCCTTAGTGCCCGCGGGCGGAAGTGGAATGTATCGCTTACACTTGTTTCCCAGCGATACGAAATGTTTGACCGAACGGAAGTTGCACGAGATGTCGTTTCCCAATTTGATACCGTATGCTTCTTAAGACAAAGCGACCAGGATATCGAGCCGATTCTCAAGACATTCCGTCTCAGCGAGGATGTCGGCAACCTGATTCGTACAGCAGCTACAGGTCAAGTCCTTATGAAGGCTGGCAAGCAGATTGTGACTTTCCAATCTGAACCTACAGATGATGAGTGGGTTTATCTGAACACGAACCAGAACATTGACATGGCGAAGACGAAGAAGAAAGAGATCTCACGCGAAGAGATGATTGCTTGGCTGGAGGATATGTCGCATATTCCGGAAGGTGTAGTTGCATGAGGAAGCGCACAGTCTATATTTTCGCAACGTTTTTGGCTTTTTTCCTTATGCATTTCTGCATCAGTAGCATAGCCCAGGCAGCCTCTTCGGGGTTTGATACCAGTCCGCCATTATCTGAGGATGATCTGGCAAATGCAGAAGATACTAGCGGGGAACTTATTAGTCCAAAAACGAAAGAAATGATGGAGAAGGCTCAAGAAGATGCCAGTCTCGTCAATGGTTTTATTATCGACCAAGTCAATAACCTTTTTAGTATCCCAGGTGTTAGCAGCATCCAGAACCTGGTGTTTGGCAACCCTTACAAGACATGGGGGTTCGGAAAAGATCCTGACGATAAGCTGATAGATGGAGTCTTTTATCAATCGGAGCTGGATAACGTCGTCCACCCTTTGATCGCCTTGTTTTCGGGTGCGTATGTAACAATCCTGATGCTTGCCATCATGCTCTCATCCCTCAAAGTAGGGTTCAATGCGCACAGTCCTCAAGCCAAAGAAGATTTTTGGAAGGACGTTTACATGTATGTGGCGTCTGCCTTCTTTATGGGGTTATTTTGGGTTTTGTTTCACACCCTCATGGCCATTAACTGGGGGATTGTCCAAGGCATTGCCGAAATGCTGAAAAGTCGTGGAAAGCCACTGGATGGTATTTCAATCATTGCTACTGCAACAAATGATAGCACCTATAAATTCCAAATGGGAGACATACTTGTCTTTCTTGCCGAGTGGGGGTTGGCACTATATCTCAACTTTATTTATATCTCACGAAAGATAATTCTCATTATCCATTGTGGTCTATCGTCAGCTGCAGCCTATAGTTTGCTATTTGCACGGACGCGATATTTTTTTGGTACCTACATGAAGGAGCTTATCGGGGCTATTTATTTACCTTCAATTCACGCGGCAGTACTTTTTATCTTCGTACAGTTGGCCGCAAATTTGGGCCAAGGCATGGGACCGACGATTTTTAAACTCGGAATGATCATAATGTTCATCCCCGTTACCGGAATGATATCCAGGTGGCTACAGCTTGGTGATTCGAGCACAGCACTTGGACGTGCAGCAACCTTTATGGGTCTAGGCGCCATTGGTGGGGCAATTATGTTGTCTAAAGGCGCAATGAACATGTTCGGTGTCGGAAGAGGTGGCGCACGTGGAGATGCATTCACCGGTAATGAGGTAGTGGGAGCTGCAACTCCCGGAGGCACAGGTGTCTCCATGGGGAATGACGCCGGTGCATCGTCTATTACACGGGCCGCTGAGGGAGGGCAAATGTGGCACAAATTTAAAAAGGCCGGTGCCATTGGTGGCGCTGTGCTTGGCGGTACATTTGCACTGCCGTTTGGGCCAGCAGGTGTAACGGCAGGGGCAGCACTTGGGGCGAAAGCTGCAACCAGCGTTCTTCAAGCCGGTAGAAACACAGCAGTAGGTGTGGCAGGCGCCATTACCACCCTCAGGAACGCAGGACAAGGCGTAGATGCGGATGGCAATCCTACAGGATTTAAATTCTCCAATCTTAAAAATAAATTCACCGATCTTGCAGAACGGCGTCAATTGTTTGGCACAATGGGCGAAGCTGCAGGAAAAACTTTTGGCGTTGTTGGTGCGGGTATCGGCATGCTTGCAGCCGGTCCAGTCGGTGGAGCAGTAGGTTTTTTTGTCGGAAACCGACTGACCGCGTCTGGTAAAGTTTTGGGACAGATGTTATCCGGTGTCAGCAGACAACGTGCATTTGAATTTGGAAGCGGCACGTTGCCGGATGGTACAATCAGCCCTCGTGGTATGACAATGGATCAAATCGCGGAAGATCCTCGATTTAGTGGTTCGGTTGCTCGCTGGAACCAAACCAATGATCGCTCATGGTTTGAAATACAAGATAAATCGTCCGGTAACTGGATAACCGTAGGCGGTTATGGAGCCGGCGATCCCAATCTTCATGCAGGTCAAAGAAGAATGATGGATTATCAGATCCGCAGAGGCGCACCTGAGCATGGTGGTGAGATATGGAAACGCCAGGAAAACGGTTCGTATGTGCTGGAGACTAAACTTCCGCAGACCACCGAAAGCGACGGTCAATTTGCGCCCAAAAACCGAATCCATCGGGAGATTGTTGGTTTGTCCGGTTCGAATGCGCACTTCGGAAGAACTAGCGAAGCATACATCGCTGATACATCTGGGAAGAAGCTGTATTCGGATAATTCTTTTGATACCCGCCGGTTGAACATTGAGGATTATTTCAATTACAGTCAGCCTGGTAATAAAAGACTCGATGATAAAGCAGCGGATTTCGTCGGGGTTTCCATCCCCAAAGCAGCCAAAGCAACTGGACGCAATTTGGCTGAAGGTGTCAAGCAGCTCGGCTGGGCGCAAGCAGCGACTTACAACCGGGCCAACCGTAAATCCGATATCGTTTAACTCTACCGCTTGCACAATCGTAAGAGGATGTCAGAAGATGTCCTCTTACGAATAGGGGGGTGATTGGTATCAGCGCACAAGAAATTGGACAACAGGCTGCTCAACAAGCAGGCGGAGCTTTGAAAAAGACGGGTAGCAAAACCTTATCCAAGGCAGTTGGGAAAGCGGCGAAACTGTTAAGAAAGCTGCTAATGCAGTTTATAAAAAAACTGATTCTTGCCCTTCTTAAAATGTTTGCTGCATATCTTGGATTCACGGGCTGTCTAGTTATCATTGTTATTATTGTTGTCTTATTAATTCTTTCGGCAATTCCTTTTGCGGATTGGTTTCTCGGCGGCAACGCACGCAGTGATGAACAAAAAAACGCCGATTTGAAATACGAACAGGAGTTAAGAATAGCAGCCGATGCAACAGTTGCGGAACTGTATAATATTGAAGCCGATACTGCATGGATCAATCAATTGGTAAAAACGGTAAAACCGAGCTGGGGGATCCCTGCAGCACTGGTGAGGTATGAATTGCTTGTTAACCACAAAAAGAAAGTCAGGTTGGAAGATTACGATCCGAAAGAGTTGATAAAAAGCTTTCAGCCTCAATTTACATATACGACTATTACAGATGATAAGGTACGGTATAAGACCGTCAGGTCATGTACGTACACGGAACCTGATGGGGATAGGGAGAGTCAAGACCAGGATACACCTAAAAGGACATGGACCGAAACCACAACCACCTACTCTGAACAAACGGCTCCCGCGCACAAAGTCCTGTCAAAAGTTGCGTTTGACTATGGTGAACTGGAGATCAAATCCTTGAAACGATACTATCCCGGCGGTACCTTGCAGCCTACGGATAATTGGGAGTACGTGAGCAGTTCATCTAGCAGCAACTGTACGAGTACAACCTATAAGCAATATGAACGGACCACAGTCGATGACCGGTATGTACCTAACCTTGTCGTTGATGGTTCAGAGTTTCAGCGGGTACTCATGGACCTGGGGGTAAAGGAAACTGATTTGAAGCTTTTTTATGAAATGGTTGCTGTTGCGGATCCCGATTGGAACCCGGCTTTGTATGGGGGAAAGCCATTCTATGGAGAATGGCTTCCGGGTACTGCTATGGTATCTGATTTGGTCTGGCGGTATGAACCGTTGGTAAGAAAATATTTGGCCCTGAAAGGCATGGAGGAACACACACATCTCATTCTCGCTATGATTATGCAGGAAAGTGGCGGTAGATCATTGGATGTTATGCAGTCCTCCGAGTCGTTGGGGTTACCTCCCAATTCCATAACGGACCCTGAAATTTCGATTCAGGCGGGCATCAACCACTTTGCCGCAGTGTATGAGGCGGCAGGCGGAGACATTAAACTTGCGCTTCAGGCATACAACTTTGGCGGCGGATTTATCTCCTACGCCCAGCAGCGAGGGGGATATTCAAAGGAAGTCGCATTGGAATACAGCCAGATGATGGCAGAAAAAATGGGTTGGAAAAGATATGGCGATCCGCTATATGTCGATCATGTGTTGCGCTATTATAACGCAACCAATTACACCCTGAAGATTGTACCTGGGGAGCAAGTGTTTGATGTCCAGGAAGTACTGAATGTCATGACGCAGTATTTGGGGCTGCCCTATGTATGGGGTGGAAAAAGCCCAGAAGAAGGGGGATTTGATTGCTCCGGATTAATCTCGTATGCATTTGCTCAGATTGGTATTGATCTGTCCGGAAATGCTCATACCCAATACAATAAGACGGTGGCCGTAAGTGAAGATGATGCCAAACCCGGAGATCTGGTGTTTTGGGAAACCTACAAAAATGCACCATCTCACGTAGGTATGTATTTGGGGGATGGTAATTTTATTAACGCCAGCAGTTCTAAGGGAGTCACTTTCGATACACTTTCTCGTTGGAAAAACTATAAGTTCCTTGGCTTCCGCAGAGTTGTTCAATAACATACGGGGTGAAATAGTTGAGTCATAAGAAATTCTATACCATTTGGGGAACGATTCTCGTTCTTGGGGTCGTGTTGATCATTTCATATTTCTCTACGGTCGGGTCAGCGAATCAGCTGCAAGCACAATCCATTAAGGAAGCAGAAGGGCTTGAGGTTAATAATCAATTCGTCATCAAGTTTTTTAATTATGAATCGACTCGGCAACGGTACGAAGCAGTAGAATCTTTGATGACAGAAAAGGGTTATCTTGCAACGTATCCCTCTGGTTTCGAGCTGCCGGCAGACAGTTCGGTGAAATCGTCCATCAGAAACCTGAAATCTTTCGTGCAGAAAAGCCCTGTCACTGAAGAAGATAAGATGGAGATTTTGAACGAGTTCGTGGTCATAACCGAATTTAATGATATCAAGAGTTCCAAGGAAGTGATCATGAGAACGCAACTGGTATTCAGCAAGGATAGCGGGTGGAAAGTCGATGATATCGAGATGATCGTTCAAAATTGAAGACGTGCATAACGTTCTGAATATCAACTATACCCGTATCGGGAGGTGTGGTTCATGTTAGAGAATATACAAGAGGCATCCCATCAGCTGATTCGGCTTGCCCAATTGGTCTTAATACCGTTATTCGCCTTTTTGTTTGGGATAGGCTGGATTCTTTATTTGACTTCGGGAAAAAATCCGATCCGGAAAAGAAGGGGAATGCTGCTTATCATTTTCTCTGCATTCACGACATTCTCTATCGCCTATATCCCAGCCATTGTTTATACTTATGCAGGTGAGACCCCGAGCGAAACTGGAACTGAAGCAACCGTTGAGGAATGGGTGGATCGGACCGTTCCTGTGGCGGGCATTCTGTTTAATGCATTGAAATACATTGCGATTCCTGTTACCGGGACAATGCTCTATGTCGGTTTGCTGATTCGTTTGCTAGCCGGCAAAAACCCCTCAAGAAAACGCCTGGGTATCGGGATGGCATTACTCTCACCTTTAACCATGGCAGTAGTGCTATTGATACCGCTATTGCTTCCGAAACTTTGATTTGGGTATAGCGAATGGTTACCTCTCAAAAAATATTTCTCAGTATGTTGAAAGCAGGGTTATTTCTCCCTGCTTTTTCTCAATATATAAGGGGCATTTTGTTGTCCAAATCTATAACTAGTATAATTTTGCCTTAAAACCATTGTGTTTTTTTGATACATATTATATGATTGTTTGTACTGGGAGAGCTTCAATGAAAGGGATGAAAGGCTTGATCCCCAATCTTTCACGAGAAGAACTGGAAAATTTGTATTATGCAATTCTGGATAAGTTAACTTTGCCATTCCCCCCTGGAACAGTGGAGTTTAAGAACAATAATAAGGCGAGTGCTTACATACCATCCCATGCGATTCAAAACCGTATCCGCTCAGTTGCAGGACCCTACTGGTCCTGGCGCATTTCGACGGATAAACCTATCTACCATGAGGAAACCGACGAAATTGAAGTCCGCGGTGTCCTGACTATTCTGCATGCGAGCGCAGAGGGACAAGGATTTGCAAAATTGGATCGGTACGAGGACAGTAAAAAGATTAAATTTTATAAAGAGGCTGTTCGTGCGGCTGCTAGCGATGCATTTCGGGATGCGGCAGATTACTTTGGTATCGGGCATCACGACCTTGCCCCGTACAGGAAGTGGGCCGAGAATCCAGGTGTTGGGTTAATAAATGATGCAAAGATGCAGTCACTCGGTTCTACAGCAAGTGGAGATTTGGGCAAGAGATTAACCGTCGAACATTGCAAAAAATGCGGAGTGCTTCTGACACAAGAAGATATAGAGTATTTAAAACTGGTCAATTGGACGATCAAAGTCTGTAAAGAACACGTTCCGGAGCATCAGAAACGAAAGTATGATCCGAACTATGTGCCAGGAGGCTGATAAACACATGGCCAAGCTTATTTTGACCTGTTCGCTTTGCGCGAATTATGGTCCAATTAAACGGAAGTGCAAGATTTCGGGAGAAAAGCGAGATGCACATGATTCTTCATTTGCTGCTGATTGTAAGGCAAACGGGACGTTTGTTCGGTATATGTATGTGATCCCGGATGCATTCAATTACTTTAGCGTGGATGAGGATATACCTCCGGATTGGGAGCCGGATCTGTCGAAAGTACCCAAAGATAAAAATGGACTTCCGCTTGTCGTAAAGACTAAACGCGGACTTGAGCGTGCAATCCCGGCAGATCCGACGGTCGAATTGTTGGTTGATACAGTCATTGAAGGCAAAGTGCCCCCCATACTTACTTATCAAGGTCAACGCGAGTTAATCCATGAATATGGCGTTCAAATTGCGAAAGAAATGGCAGAACGTGCTGGGGTTAAATTGACGGTGTTGCCCGAGGAAGAAGGATGGGAGGGTACTCCCGAGATGGTTAATGCTTACTTAGGGGCAACAAAAACGTATAACCGAGGTGGGACACCTTGGCTTACAGAAACACCGATCAAATGGGAAATGTAAACGATACGGTGAATGATGTTAGATCAAATGTCATTCAACTACTTTCCAAAGTATATCAACGACTATGCATAAACGGATCGGACCAAAATATGTCGTTTGAGAACTACAAACTCTTCTTTCAATCGGGTGTTTTGACAATCACGGGCTGCGCGGATAGTGTACTTGTATCCGGCCCCCGCTTCATTGACGTGCATCTTGGTGAAAAAATATCAAGCTATGGCCATGTACCATATGAATGGCTTAAATTTTTGGCAGCATGAGTAATCGAGAACCCATAACCGTTGAGGTCTATTGGCGCCTTCTGGATTTGGCAAAAGATAACCTTGTGGCCACACGTAGATACAGGAGTATTGCTCATATTCTGCAAGATGCCTCTGTCCAGTACCTTGAGAATCGATCGTTGCCGCTGCCTTATAATCCAATGAGATTTAAAAAAACAAAGCTTCAGCAAAAGCTTTGCGATGAATTGTTTCCTCGAAGGAAAACTGTGGTGGCAGTAAACAAAGAGTTGTTTTATGCATTCAAACATGTACTAACCCTAAAATCTGCGGAATCGTATCAGTTAGGCGTGGAAGAAGTGGTTATTACGAACCGCTACGCAGTTGAATGCGCACTTTGGCTTGCGCTAAAAACTTTTGGATCTTACGTCTTCGATTCTTATTTTGACGATCGGATTCAATCAGAGTTGGATGTAGATGTGGTGATTAACAGGTCATTAAGGCAAGTCACTTCTTTGTTGGGTCGATCACCTACCGCGAGGGAGTATGCAGCTCATTGTAAAGAGGTCGGTGGTCCATCACTTAGCTTTATCAAGAGCGTATGCGGGTCATTTAACGAGGCAAAAAAACAGGCAGGTCTTATCGAAGGATAGAGGGCAAAGTATAAATATACTGTGGTCATTTGTATTCACCTTGCGTTAGTTTTCTGCTATAATTTTGGTAACCCAATATTAAAACAGCCGGAAGCACCGCTGATTAGGGGCAACCCTAATATGTGGTGCTTTTATTAGTTGTAAGACATTACACATAAGGGAGGAGAAATAAGGCAAATGGGCGCACGCACCCCCTGTCGATTCGTAGGATTCTCACCGGGAGAATACGTTGTAGTCGGGCTCTCTTACAAGAGTGCGATCATCCAAACGGATATGGACAAGGTCGTTGAGATTCGATTTAAAATTGGCGACATCAAAAAACCGATTAATTTCATACCTGCACTGCACATGAACGAACAGAACGTAATCAACTAGCATGTATTGGGTTTTGCAGCAGGGAAGGCATAGTATGCCTTCCCATTGTTTGTTATTGCAAGCGAACACACATTCCTATATTATAAAAACAATAAGAACATTTGTTCGTTTTATTGGAAAAAGGAGGTCTCCATGCTATTGACTCAAGAAAAGATTTTGGCGTTCATTAAAAGCGAAATTCGCATCAAAGGATATCCGCCGACTGTAAGAGAGATCGCCGATGCGGTAGGGTTGTCTTCAAGTTCAACTGTTCACAGTCATCTTGATCGCTTGGAAAAGAAGGGATGTATCCGAAGAGATCCTTCCAAACCTCGGGCTATTGATGTGCTGGACGAAGAATTGTTGGATCACGCATCAGATGATGATCTAGTCCGGATCCCGGTTGTGGGAAAGGTTACGGCTGGCATGCCGATTACAGCAGTCGAGAATATTGAAGAGTATGTTCCCTTTAAAAAAGGGTACGTGGACATAAACGCCTTTATGCTAAGGGTTCAAGGGGATAGCATGATTCTTGCAGGCATCTATGACGGGGATTTCGTGATCGTGAGGCCGCAACCTGACGCTAAAAACGGTGAAATTGTCGTTGCGTTAACCGATCAGGATGAAGCTACAGTAAAACGGTTTTACAAGGAAAGAGACCATGTCCGGCTTCAACCTGAGAACACAAATATGGAGCCGTTGCTTTTTCAGAGTGTGAGAGTTTTAGGGAAAGTGATCGGGATCTTTCGAAAACTTGATCAAGGCGGGAGCAGTAAGCGTGGTTATACCAGGAAACCTCCCAAGGCATGATGTTCTCTGCATTGATATCAAATCGTTCTACGCTAGCGTTGAAGCGGTGTCCAGGGGGTTGGACCCGCTTCAATGTTATCTGGCCGTGGTAGGGGATCTCAATAGAAGTGGCAGCGTGGTCCTCGCTGCATCACCGCCACTAAAAAAAGAGTACGGCATCAAGACAGGAAACCGGTTATTCGAGATTCCCAGAGACCCCAGAATCCATATTGTTGAGGCCAGGATGGGGATGTATCTTGAATACTCCATGATCGTTACTAAAATTCTTAATCGATTTGCACCGCCGGATTCCATCCACGTTTACTCCGTAGACGAAAGTTGGGTCAATCTCGGTCCACCGGGAGCAAGCGAAAAGCTTTTTGGCCCCCCTTGGGAGGCTGCCAGATCAATTCAGAAGACGATCCGCAGGGAAACGGGGCTGGTGTCGTCGATCGGGATTGGAGACAATAAGCTTCTTGCGAAAATCATTCTGGATGTGGAGGCCAAAAAAAGCCCCGAGGGTATCGCAGAATGCCGGTATGAAGATGTTGAATCGAAGCTCCACCCGCTTCCCGTAAAGGAAATCTGGGGAATTGGCAGCCGAATGGAGAAACACCTTCATCGGCTCGGCATTTACACGTTGGGGGATCTGGCGAAATACCCTTTGGAACGCCTGAAGAAACGTTTCGGCGTCATGGGGGAACAACTCTATTGGCATAGTCACGGGATCGATTTGTCGCCTGTAGAATACTTACCTGAAGTGGATGGCCATTACGAATTTGCCCAAAAAGGATTTTCACAGGGAATCACTCTGCTTCGGGATTACAGGGAAAGAGACGAAATCTTTGCTTGTATATTGGATCTGTCTGAGGAGGTGGCAAGAAGGGCACGTCAAGCGAAAAAAGCGGGAAGAACGATTAGCCTGGGAATCGGTTACTCAGTTCAAGAAGGCGGGGGAGGATTTTCGAGAGCTCGTACAATCGACTACCCGACCAATGTCACAAAGAAGATTTTTGAAGTGTGCCGGGATCTTTTTATCGAGAATTACACAGGCGGGGTTGTGCGAAGTGCACATGTTTCACTGACCAATCTCTCTGACGATGATATGGTCCAATTGGATCTGTTCGAGGATGTCGGTAAGCTCCGCGACCTGGGGTATGTGATGGACCAGATCCGCCACCGGTACGGCGCCACCGCGATTCTGAGGGCAAGAAGTTATACTGCAGGCGGTATCTTGCAGGATCGCGCAGGAAAAAAATCGGAGGTCACAAAAAGTGATGCGAGACCGTGGACATAAAAAATGGGTAAGCCTCATGCTCCCGGAACACAAAAAGCTTTTGGGGAAGTTTTATCAGGGACAGCATGATGTGAAAATGCCCGAACTGGATGAGCAAAGGCTTGAAGAGATTAATGATGCAGTAAAAAACGCGTTGCAAGAAGGCAGGCAAGTACACCTTACGTATTTTAATGCCAATCGCTTTCACGAAGTGAGCGGCATCATCAAGAATTGTAATATGTCTTCCGGCACACTCACGCTCATTGAGAAAAGCCAGGTATCCCGATCTATACCTTTCCATTCCATCGTTCAAGTGCAACTTATTTGATCCCGCGCTTTTTAGTGCGAAACTAAATATAAAAAGCGAATAATGGATGAGGGTGCACCACAAAACAGTTGAATAAACAACAAACACTCATCTGACTTCGGACTGTTTGAAAGGGAACGGAGATCAGCTGGTGGTAAAGGACGAAGGACGGATCGTTAATGTCCGTCCTTCACATTATTCGCTCAAATTTACTGAGGACAGCGTGAATGATTGCAGAAAGTCTGCTATAATCAAGAATATACCCCTATGTAATTTGTATTGTTGTTTCCACGATGGAGGCATGCGCCATCCATTCATTCTAAGTTGGACGGATGAAATGACGCTTGACCAAAGCGGCTAATGTGTAATGCATTGGGCGTTTTGGTCAGGCGTTTTTTTATCGCCTGAACACCAAAACTCATGATGAAAGGAGAGAATGGAGGCAGGGTATGAGCAAAAAGGCAGCCAGAAGGATTGCACTGATCACGGAGTCTCAAACCCGGCAGGATCAGCCCATGCCGGCACATCTGTTTTACCGTAGTACAAAAAGCCGTTGGATTTGTGCTGTGCTGGAGTACCTGAGTGCACGGGAGTTTCCCCGTGAGGATGCGTTCTTTGTCAGCTTGGTTAATCAAAAAATCTATGGGTATGAGGAAGTTATTCATCCATACCCAAAGAGTAAGTATCATCCTCGCAAAAAAGAGTGTGCGGCATTCGCACGGGAGATTTTGACGTTCATACAGGCCTTCCGGGAACCGATCTTTGTCGAGTTGCATATGAGCGGTATCTTGGCCTATGAACTCATCCCTCTTTTTAAAGAAAATGACATTCCGTTCAGGTTCTACGGGGAAGGAGTGTCATTGGCGGCCAAGCCGGTTTATTACCAGCGCCTTATTGATGAGGAGTTAGAAAAACGCAAAGTAAGGCAGATCAAACAAGAAAAATGGGCGCTGGTAGCGGGTATCGTTAGACGATCACCGACTGAAGCCCAACGGATTCTGGATGACTATGGCCACAAAAGTTACCTTTTTCCGCCCAATGTTGAGCCCCACCTCGAAGAGCTGAAGCATCTCTTGAAGAAGCACCATGAACGCAAGAAGCATGAAAAAGAAGCGTTCGATGAGTTTGTTTCGCAGCTCGAAAAGGAGGAGGATGCAAAGGAATTTGAATCATTTATGAGTAGCGTTAACTTTCTTTACCAATTGGTATCTAATCGGGTCCAATATGAAGCGATCAAAGGACGCTTCGGAAGGACGATGTCGAAGTTCGAGCGTTACTTGATCAAGCGTGAATACGCGCTGGAAATCGAAAACAAAATCAGCGCAGCCTTATTAAGGCTGCAAATAATGCTGTTGTAGTGTGTGGTGATGCATAAATGTACTGCATAAATCGTTGGGGGCCGGTCGTTATTCTCTAAATCAGGCGCGATGAAGGAGCAAGAGCCCAGACGGTAAAGGAGAGCTGTCTGATGCAGGCGCTTAGCTTAGAGCCCATTGCGGCCACCCTTCGGCTCATATCCCTAACGGGACAAGTAGCGGCCGCGCAGCTCCTCTCGGTATGCGCGGTAGGAAATGGGTAGATTCCTGCCTTCTCCGATTTTAAAAAAATCGGAAAAGGAGAGTAACGACCCATGAATCGGCTTTCCAACGTAAAATCCCCTCTTCGTTATTTCGGAGGGAAAGGGCGACTTGCAAAACACCTCATCCCCTTCTTTCCTGAAGATCTCACCTATTCGGTATATGTTGATCTTTTTGGAGGGGGCGGCCATGTGTTGGCACAAAAAGCCAAGACTTCCCGCATTGAAGTGTTCAACGATATCGACGCAGACTTGGTTAATTTTCTGATGGTTTTGGTAGGGCCGCAAAGGGAAGAGTTGAAACGCAGACTTCGCGCGCTGCCCACCAGCCGGTATCTGTTTGAAAAGTGGCAGGATGAATGGTTCCAAGGAATTCGCCCCAAATCGGATCTGGAGCGTGCGATCCGGTACTATTACATCCAGCGGATGAAAATCGTTCCTCACCCGAACGAGAGGAGCGGATTCCGAGCAAGCAAATTTAAAAGCCCGGCTGCCGACTACCAACATTCGATTGATCACCTGGAGAAATTTGCCGATCGATTCCGAGAGGTCGTGATCGAGCAGAAAGATTTCCGTGAGATCATCGACATATACGACAGTCCGGCGACCTTCTTTTTTGTTGACGCTCCTTATGTAGACAGAGAAAGGTTTTACAAGGGCTCGTTTAACAGAGAGGACCATATTGATCTTGCAAACCGTCTATCCCAAATTAAAGGTAAAGCAATGGTGACCTATTACGCCGATCCTTTAATTCTCGAATTGTACAAGGGATGGAGAATGGAAACCATTGATGCTGCGGTAGGCGGAGTTATAAAGTCTGAGTTGGGTCTAGTCCGTAATCGTAATACGGAGCTGATTTTCATGAATTATGACGAAGAAAAGCAGCTCTTGCTGTGGGACAATATTTGAGGAAGAGACAGGAGCGAGATTCCGCTCCTGTCTTCTTTTTTTGGAACATACAGTGCTTTCCTTCTCTTTTCGCTTTATGATAAAATATAGGCATATCACGATATTGTGTTAACGCCGGTATATCTCCTGCACGCGCATGGAGATCATTTTAAGTAAAAAGCACCTCACAAGGTGATTAAAGAATCAATGCACACGTAAAGTGTGACCATTCTTTAGTCGGTTTGTGAGGTGCTTTTTTTTCTTTGCACCTACAACCCAACCGTCCCATAACGGACGACAAATCAAGGAGGGGAAAGTAATGCAGGTTTCGCAGTTGGATGAAGTCTCCTTACTAAAATTAGCTGCAGTGGCTGAAGCCCAGCCTCATCGTGCTTTTAGAGTCTGGAAAAGACTTACGAAGGCGTTGATGGAAGTTGTGGAAGGGAAACGAGATGTCGAGACAGCGTTCAACGATATCCAAATTCGCGATTGCCTTCCGCAGCATACGATTCTGGCAACAACATGGAGTATTGACGATATTTTGGAGTATTTCCCGTACGGCACATCCAATGATGAGATGTACGAGAAGCTTCAAGAACTTGAAAAAAACCTTAATGAGGTTGCCGTCTGTTACGGTCACGAGGTAATTAGTGACACGTTTGGGCGCCAAGCTGATAATCACGTTGTCGTCCAAGAAGTTTGGGCGGTAAAAGATTTGGAAGCCGGATATGGTGATATTTATCTCCACGAGCAGGACGCAATTGAAGCTCATGGGGCCGAAAATATCTTTAAAGGTTACTCCTTGTCGGGCGGGCCAGCAATTAGCTCCTTCCTCGCAGAGCATTTTAGGAGTTTTTACGAGAGTAAACAGGAGCTTCTCAAAGAGATCGAGATGCATGACGGGCTTGTGCATCTCGTAAAAAACTGGGGGATCTTTGAGGATGTCCTAAGAGATCCGGAAGTGGCTTGAATTCAATTTACGCAAGGGAGCGGGGGAACAATCCCGCTCCTTTGTTTGTGGAGGGATTTGAAATGAGGTACTATGCGGAAGTCTCAAATGATTACATCGAGCGGATTGATGATCCGGATGGCAACAGACTGAACGATGTGGTGGCTATCTGCATCGACGGGTACAGAACTGACGAAGAAGGTCAGGTTATTGCGAAGGTATTTGGGATAAAACGAGGCAACGAGGTTCAGGTTTTCGTTGATTACCATACGGTTGAAGCCCGGAATGACGAATTGGCTCAAATTGCGATTCAAGGGGCCATTTCGCGAATTCCATCGCTGTTTGGTGTTCGAAACAGTACAATGGGATGATTGCCCAAAGGAGGAAGCAAGGATGAAAAGCATTACGGTAGAGCGTGTGTTGAAGGCTTATGAAGCCGGTGTCATCAGACCTGGTTTTAAAGGCTGGGGAAATATAGAGAAAAACTGTGGCTGCGCAATAAGCGCTCTGGCCATTTACGAAAAAAATGATTGGTATAACTGCATTAGTGACGTGCTCGAAAATATTGATCATCACGGCACGGTCGAAATCTGCGAAGCGGTGGGCGTGACCTGGCCCTATATGCTCGGATTTACCGATGCGTTCGATGGCATGAAATGCGGAACCAGTAGGCAAGGCCCTCCTCATTGGGATGGAAAAGATGAATCCGAGTATTTTCAAGGATATGAGGATGGTGTGAAAGTTCGTGCAGCTGTAATTGCAAAATATTTTCCTGAACATGCAAAAGTGTAAGCCGGCGGGTCTTTATCACGACCTGTCGAGACACAGCATTCCGGTTGTTTCCTGATTGAGTGGAGCAAGGCATAAGTGCAGGGCAAGGGAGTAGCCGGTGAAACCCCGGCTGGCCGCTTCAAGCGGCCTCCGCTCAACCTGAAGAAACTCCAACTTCTCAATCGCTCGCATTGCAAGCTTTGTTCTGATCCGCTTTCGCACGTCTCACCCCTCCACTTTCTCTAGCAGATCAAGGCGGTAATAAGCACTAACAGACCACAACAATTTGGGGTTATCTGTTTGATCCCATGTGACGTATGCCCTTAATCCGTTTTTCGCGATTCTGCGCACCACCCCGAGGACAAGGTTGTGATCCTTCTTGTGCCGTACAACGTCACCGGGTTTAATCACCGGGTCTATGATCGGCTCCTTAACGTCTATTCCGAGCACTTCAGCAGCCAACATAATCCCCGTCGCAACACCGCGAGATTTGATGTCATCCGATCCAACATATTGGTTGTACATTTCCTTCAGCTTATTAGCGGTTGTTACGTCCATTTTCATCCGTTTTCTCCCTCCATTTTCTCTAGCAGATTGAGACTGTGGTATTTATCTACGGGATTACGTTTCCATTTGACTTTTGCCAAATTTGCTTCAGGATACACTTCTTTTACTTCTCCATAGGTCAAATGCGTAAGTGCTGTATGTCGCACAATATCTCTCGGTTTAATATCGTTCATCCGTCCGTCACCCTCTCGACCACTAATCTTTCCAATTCGAACCCGGCATATCCTACCCGGTCATAGATTCGATTTAACTGGCTTTTCAGTTCGATGTTACCCTCGACGATTCGGGCTTGATTTTTCAGTCTCGTCATCAACATCTTCGACATTTCCACCGCTCTCGGTTGCCATCCCGTATGACCGGAATTACCGACTGTCTCGGAATCGTCCCATCCGCGAAGATAAAGACCATTCACGAGGATGCGATATTTCGGCAAGCTCATCCGTTTTCTCCCTCCTTACCGGGCAAGGGGATTTCCTCGCCCGGTTCAACCGTCTTTGTTGTGCCGTCCAGAAGATGTCCTCCTCACCGTACACCAATACATTTTCCTAGCCGTACACAATTTCTATCGAGACTATGCACGCGGCATATCTTATTCAGCGCGTTTTCCCGTGCTTCTTCTTCGTTTCTACCGATTCCCTTTGCTTCGCCTTCCTGAAAGAACGTCATCGTTTGGATATATCCTTCAAATGTGTATTCGCGGTACTCATCCATCCCCTTTTTCCTCCAATCCGGCCAGTTCTTCAAGTGTCGCGCATCTTTTGGCGATACTCTCCTACAGTGTCCCGGTAATCCGCCATCGATAATCACCACTCCAACACGATCGTATTTCCTGTATTCGGCTTTCAGGTATTGCTCTGCATGCCGTTGTTCCTCTCGTTATCGATGACATGAATGTGCAGGTCAGCGGCCTTTTCACGCCTCCTTTGCCTTAAGTCTACGGACTATATCATTTTCTGTCAAAGATAGACAATGCCAAATTCAGCAATGATTGATGGAGTTACCCCGGCCAACAGCCAAATCCGAAAAGAGATAAGAAGCGGGGCATGTGTTTATACTTCCGCTTCTTGCTTAGAAAATGGAAAGTTGGATATCTTCAATAACAACTTTAAACCAGCTTTGATCTTGAAACCAGCGATCTTCCGAAAGCAGCCGATTTACTTCTCCCGGATCAAAATCCACCACCAAAAGAGGTTTGTTGGCCGGATGCCCAGACCAATAAAACGTTATCTGGTTGTTGGATATGACAGCTTTGTCGAAGGTTCCGCGATAGAGATACACTTTTCCGCTATGTCGCGCGTTCCCTTTGAAGATATACGTGCCCGCCAACCCAGGAGACATTTCTACTTTATGAACATCTGCGAGTTTTCGGGTCCCCTTGTTCCACGAAATGTCATACCACAATTCATGACAAATCACAGTTCCGCGATAAATGTGTTTGTTCAATCTATTCTTAACCTCCTCGTAGAGGGGAGTTGCTTTTAGAGGATATCACGCTCCTGGGTCATTGTCATTTTTAAAGGGACCATGTACTTTTCACAATTGCCTGCACGCATCAGGTGATTTATAATTTATACATAGCCTAATAATACCCATGAACGATCACGGAAAGTCATGCGACGCTTCCGCATTCTGTAACCCCGAGGGGTTGATGGGCAACTGAAACAGTGTTTTCGGTATGCCGCTGTATGAATCGGAGCCAGACGTGTGGCTTTTTTTGATTGTTTCAGGGGATGAATGGCACTCGATCGAGTGATGGAAGAATGAATTCCGCCATCATGCGATCGAGTGTTTTTTTATTTCAAAATTCTCACAAAGGGGAGGGTAAGGCATTCTGGGGCGCCCACGCCCAAACAACATCCGAAAGGAGTAAAAGAACGATGTCGGTTAAATTCATTCTTGGCCGCGCCGGAAGCGGGAAGACTGAAAAATGTCTCAGTGAGATCCGGCAGGAGCTCCTTGCACATCCGTCCGGGGATCCGCTCATTCTGCTCGTACCGGAGCAAGCTACCTTTCAGTCCGAGCATGCGCTGGTCACGACACCTGGACTAAAGGGACTTATTCGAGCCCAGGTTTTGTCGTTTCGGCGTTTGGCCTGGCGGGTAATGCAAGAAACCGGGAATACAGCCGGCAACCCCATCGATGATGTTGGGAAGAAAATGCTCCTGATATGGATTCTCCAGCACAAGGCAGGGGAACTGAAGCAATTTCACGCTTTGTCGGAGAAGATGGGGTTCATCGATAACCTCAACACGTTAATTACAGAGCTCGGGCGGTATTGTCTGACTCCGGACATGCTGCAGGACCAAATGGAACGGATCGCGGATGAGGATGCAGATGAGGCACAGCTGAGGGCTAAACTCCACGATCTTCAGCTCGTGTTCCGCGAATTTGAGGCGCTGATGTCCGCAAAATATCTGGACGCGGAAGCGTATCTCAAACACTTGGCAAACCAGCTGCAGCATTCCTCACTGGCCGGCAAAGCGCGGATCTGGATTGACGGCTTCCACGGGTTTACACCTCAGGAGCTTGAAGTTGTGGCTCAGGCCATGGCACATTGCAAGGATGTCACGATTTCGCTCTGTTTAAACCGTCCGTATGAGGCGTACGAGATACCGGATGAAACGGATCTGTTCTATCCAACGGCCGCAACGCTGATCCGACTGCAGAAAAAAATCGAGGAGCTGGGCCTGCCACCGGCGACATTCGAGGTGCTGACCGATCAGCCCCGCTTCGTTGGCCGACCGATGCTTGCGCATCTGGAGCGGCATTATGAGGACCGGCTTATCGGGCGAAAAGTCGCCTACGATCAGCCAGGGGAAGAAATTGTCCTTTATGCCGCAGCGAATCGGAGAGCGGAAGTCGAAGGCGCCGCGCGGGAGATCCTTTCGCTCGTCAGAGATCACGGTATGCGATTTAAGGATATCGCCGTCCGTGTCCGGAATATCGAGAGCTATGGCGATCTCATCCGGACGACCTTTGAAGACTACGATATCCCGTATTTCCTCGATCAAAAGCGTACCGTGCTGCATCATCCGCTGGTGGAGTTCATCCGATCCGCCCTTGAAGTGGTGCTAGGGGGATGGCGGTTTGATGCCGTCTTTCGTTGCGTCAAAACAGATCTTCTTCTTCCACTCGTCGACGGCAAGCTGCCGCGTAAAAACAGCCGCAGGATTGCCCGGAACGAGATGGATGAGCTGGAGAATCTGGTCCTTGCCTTCGGCATCCAAGGTTCGAGATGGACGGATACGAAGAACTGGACCTTTACGAGGTACCGCTCTCTAGATGACGAGATTCCGGTAGAAGTGGACGCGACCTATGCCAAGCGGATGGACCACTTGCGCCGGACGGTTGCTCGTCCGCTGCGAAAGCTGCAAAAAAGGTTGAAGGCAGCGGATAATGTCCGAGAGCAAGTAGAGGCGGTCTATTGTCTGCTTGAAGATGTAGGTGTGGCCGAACAGATCCAGCGCTGGAGTGAAGAAGCTCTTTTTGCCGGCAAGCCCGAGAAGTCAAAGGAGCATGCCCAAATCTACGAGAACATCATCGACATGTTTGATCAGATGGTGGAGATTCTGGGTGAGGAAAAAGCTTCGCTTGAGCTTTTCCGAAAGCTCATCGATACCGGGCTTGAAGGTATCCAGCAAGGGTTGGTGCCGCCTTCACTCGATCAGGTGCTGATTGGAAGCATAGACCGAACCCGCTCCGCACAAGTCGCCGTAACACTCGTGCTTGGCGTCAATGACGGTGTGCTTCCGCAGGCATTCACCGAGTCGGGAATTATAACGGAGACGGAACGGGAGAAGCTTTTGGAAAGGGGGCTTCGGATGGCCGATAGTGCTCGCCGGAGACTCCTTGACGAGCAGTTCCTGATTTATACCGTTCTCTGCTCACCCTCGAAAAAGTTGTGGCTCAGTTTCCCTCTGGCGGATGAAGAAGGAGGGGCGCTCCTTCCTTCGGAAGTCATTAAACACCTCAAAATCATGTTCCCTTATGCTTTAAAGGGACATCTCCACGGCAAACCCGATTCGACTATGGATGATCGGGATCAAATCGCGTATATCTCCGCTCCTAATCACACCCTTTCGTATCTGATTGTGCAGCTGAAAGAATGGCTGAAAGGTGAACCGGTCTCCGACATCTGGTTTGATGTCTATAACTGGTATCTGTCACAGCCGCAGTGGAAGGACAGACTCGCCATTTTGTCGGGCGCACTTTCGTTTACGAATCAAGAATCACAATTGTCCGCTTCGACAAGCAAATTGCTTTACGGTGACGAGCTGATCACGAGCGTCACGCGGATGGAGCAATTTGTAGCCTGCCCATTCAGCCATTTTGCGATGAGCGGACTGCAATTGAAAGAGCGGAAGATTTTCCGGATGGCAGCTCCGGATGTGGGCGGGTTGTATCATGCATCCCTTAGAGCGCTGTTTGAAAAGTTGCGTGAGGAAGGCATCCCGCTTGAAAGCGTAAGTCCGGAAGCGCTCATGGAAAAAACAACGGCGGTTGTCAATGAGATTATACCGCGGCTCCCAGGGGGAATCCTCGCGAGCAGCCACCGATACCGGCACATCGCCCGGAAGCTGACGCGCGTGGTGCAATCCTCCGTGGTTGCCCTGCAGGCACATGCCAGACGTGGGGCATTTGTACCTGTCGGGTTTGAGGTGAGCTTCGGCCACGGTGGTCAGCTGCCGCCGCTTGAGATCGAGCTTGCACAAGGCCGCAGGATGCAGATTGCCGGCAGAATTGATCGGATTGATGTGGCAAGGCAGGGAGAGAAGGCCTTTCTTCGCGTCGTTGATTACAAGTCCAGTGCGAAGTCTCTGAATCTGGAAGAGGTTTACCACGGGCTTTCGCTTCAAACGCTGACTTACCTCGATGTGGCCGTCCAGAATTCGGAGAATTGGCTTGGACAGAAGGCATCACCTGCCGGTGCACTTTACTTCCACGTTCATAATCCGATCGTAAATGGCAACAACCCGGCAGCGAACGAGGCTGTCGAAAAGGAAAAGCGCAAGTCGTTCAAGATGGAAGGGCTTGTCCTGGCGGATCCTGATGTGGTGAAGCTGATGGATTCGGAAATCGGTTCGGGCACTTCGGATATCATCCCGGTCGGCATCAAAAAGGATGGAGGCTTTTACAGCAATTCCTCTATCGCCACTGTGGAGCAGTTCGAATCCCTTCAAAAACATGTACATGAAACGCTCGCTAAGGTCGGTAGGCGAATCTACGATGGAAGTGTGGAGATCGCGCCGATTCGAACGAACAAAAAGACAGCCTGCACATTCTGTCCCATGAAACCGGTTTGCCAGTTCGATCCTCTCTTTCACGGAAACAAACATCATCTCCTGAAAGGGATGTCGAAAGACGAGGTATGGCAGGTTCTTCATGAGAAAGAAGCGGGTGCAGCGATGTCGCAATAACAAACGAAAGGAAGAACACCATGTCCGTGAATAATTGGACGACGGAACAGCGGCAGGCCATCGAAGCAAGGAATCAGGACATTCTGGTTGCCGCCGCTGCCGGCTCCGGAAAGACGGCCGTTTTGGTTGAACGGATCATTCGAAGGATTACGGATGCAAAAGATCCTGTAAATGTCGATGAACTCTTGATCGCGACATTCACTAAGGCAGCGGCGGCCGAGATGAAAGATCGGATCCGGGATGCGCTTGAAAAGGAAGCGTATCGGAATCCGGATAATGCACACATCCGGCGTCAGCTCTCATTCATACATCGTGCAACGATATCAACCTTGCATGCGTTTTGCAAGGACGTGATCCAGCGTCACCATCAGGCGATTGACCTTGATCCTGGATTCAGGATCGCCAATGAGACCGAAGCGGCTCTTATTCGTCAAGACGTGCTCGATGACCTCATGGAGTTACGGTACGGGTCCATGGCGGAAGGCGACGCATTCTGGTCATTGGTGGAATGGTTCGGGGGCGAAAGGGACGATGAGGCGCTCTTTCGCCTCATTCAAAAACTCTACGATGCATCCCGCAGTCATCCCAATCCGGATGGTTGGCTCATGCAAATGGCCGAGATGTTCGAAGGATCGAACGCCGGAAACGCATGGTTTGAGAGTCTACTCGATGATGTTCGCCTGGAACTTCAGAGCATCAAGGCGCTGATCCGGAATGCGATCCAGATCGCTACGTCGCCAGGTGGCCCGCTTCCGTATCTGGACAACCTACAAACGGAATTTGAACGGATTCAGGCTATCGAAGCGGCCGCAGAGTCGTGGGAGGCGTTGTACGATCAGATTCAAATCAACATCTTTGATCGGCTGAAGCCCTGTAAAAAGGATGCGTACGACGAAACGCTGATTGCGCGGGCGAAGGACTACCGGGATGCAGCCAAAAAGGCTTTCGAGAAACTGAAAGAAGAGCTTTTCGAGCGCACACCGGATCAGTTCCGCTATGAACTTTCTCAAATGGCGCCTGTCTTGCGGGAGTTGGCCGAATTGGTCACCACGTTTGCGGCAAGGTACCAGGAAGCGAAGCGGGAGAAAAATCTCGTGGACTTTTCGGACCTTGAGCATCTGGCGTTGAAGGTGCTTGCTGTGACGGATGAGTCGGGACGCCTTCTACCGTCCCCAGCTGCGCTGTCGTACCAGAAGCAGTTCAAAGAGGTGCTGGTCGACGAATATCAGGACATCAATCGCGTCCAAGAGGCGATTTTGTCTCTTATCAGCCGGCAGGATCCGGGCAACCGGTTCATGGTAGGGGATGTGAAGCAATCCATATATCGCTTCCGACTTGCAGATCCGAGTCTTTTTTTGGAAAAGTACACCCGGTATCCAAAAGACGGAAGTGGTAACTGCTTGCGCATCGACCTGTCACGGAATTTCCGGAGTCGGCGGGAAATCGTCCATGCGGCGAACTTTGTCTTCCGGCAGATCATGAGTGAGAGGGTAGGGGAAATTCTCTATAACTCCGACGCCGAACTGGTGTATGGGGCCGGCTATCCCGAAGAATTATCGGAGGGCCAAGATTACACCCCTGAGCTGATTCTCATTGATCGGAGTCAGGGGGGAGTAAGTGATGGTCCATCCATTTTCGACGATTCGGAGAACGGAGAAGAAGCCCGAGACTTTCTGGCCGATGAAATGGACGAGCTGGAACCCGCTCGGCTGGAGGCGAAAGCCGTTGCCCAGCAGATCAAGAAGCTGATGGGACAGTGCGGTGGAGATCGTTTTCTGGTCTACGACAAGAAGCTTGGTGATATGCGGCCGGTCACCTACCGGGATATGGTGGTATTGATGCGATCCCCGCAAGCATCCGCTTCCGTCTTTATCGAGGAGCTGAAGCAGCAGGGGATACCGGCCTATGCCGAGCAGAACACGGGATATTTCACCGCAACGGAAGTCGAGACAATGCTTTCGTTGCTGCAGGTGATTGATAACCCGTACCAGGACATTCCGCTTGCTGCGGTCTTGCGCTCGCCCATCGTGGGGATAAACGCCGAAGACTTGGCACAGATTCGAGGCGTTTACCGCCGAGGTGATTTTTATGAGGCGGTGCTCAAATACGTGGGCGAATTGCTGCCTTCGGAAGTCTTCCAGATCGAAGCTCAGCTTGAGGCCGCTGCAGCCTCTGAAGCCACTATGCCGCCTCCCGACTCCAACGAATTGGCAAGGATACTAAAGAGTTTCCTGACACGGCTAGAGGAGTGGCGTACAGCGGCCAGGGAAGGGGCGCTTTCCGATCTCATTTGGAGGATCTACCGGGAGACCGGCTATTATGATTTCGTGGGAGGTCTCCCCGGTGGTGTGCAACGTCAAGCAAATCTGAAGGCTCTGTACGACCGGGCGCGTCAATACGAAGCCACATCTTTCCGTGGCCTGTTCCGGTTCCTGCGTTTCATCGAGCGGATGAGAGAATCGGGCAGCGACCTTGGCACAGCGAACGCGATCGGTGAGCAAGAGGATGTCGTCCGGGTGATGTCCATTCATAAAAGCAAAGGCTTGGAGTTCCCCGTAGTGTTTATTGCGGGATTGGCCAAACCGTTCAACCAGCAAGACTTAAACGGCCACTTCTTGATTCATCGTGAGTTGGGGTATGGGCCTAAATACATGGACACCGATCTGAGAGTCATCTATCCTTCTTTGTCTTCTCTTGCAATCAAGAGACGACTGAGAATGGAGATGCTCGCTGAGGAAATGCGTATTCTGTACGTGGCGATGACCCGTCCGCGTGAGAAAGTGTACTTGATTGCCGCTGTCCGTAATTTGGAACAGCAAATTCAGAACTGGTCTAAGCATGTCGAGCATCCGGATCTACATCTTCCGGATTTTGAGCTCTCCAAAGCAAACAGCTATCTGGATTGGATCGGATCTGCCCTCATCCGGCATCCCAACGCAGAAATCCTTCGCAACATGACCGGATTTGGTTATGTTGAAGGGATGGACGATCCTTCTCAATGGAAGGTCCAAGTTATCGGGCTGAGTTCTGTGATCGAACCGCTGAGTGAAGAGGGCACGGCGTTTGGAGATGTGGATCGGGACGCCATCATGGGTCAAATCCTTAACCTGCAGCCCGTACATGTCGCATCCTCTTATGGGGATGAAATTAACCGCCGGCTCAATTGGGAGTATCCTCAGGCTGTTGGGACCAAATTATTATCCAAAACCTCGGTGACGGAACTGAAGCGATTCAGTGAAGTAAGTCCCATGGGGCGAATCCCATTGGCTGACGATGGGTGGGAACCCCACATTCCTGGGTTGTCTTTCCAACAATCATCGACTTTATCTCGCAGGCCGCGTTTCCTGGAGGCAGATGGGAAACTTCCGCCGGCTGAAAGGGGAACGGTATATCATACCATTATGCAAAATCTACCGTTCGACCGCGGCCGCATGACCGTTAAAGTCATTAAAGAAGCAATTCAGGAAATGATCGAGAAACGGCTCTTAACGGTCAAACAAGCGGATACCGTCGATGTTCGTCAGATCGCCCAATTCTTTCGGCAAGGTCTCGGGAAGAGGATTTTGGCGGCAAAGCATGTTATGCGGGAGGTACCGTTCTGCTACGGTTTAAAGGCTTCGGATATCTATCCGGATGTATATGGTTCTATTGGCGAGGAAACGATCCTTATCCAAGGCGTGATCGACTGTCTGTTCGAGGAAAAAGAAGGGTTTGTTTTGTTGGATTACAAGACGGATTCGACAAAGGGCAAGACCGCCGAGGAGCTAATTGACCGGTATCGTCTCCAACTGAATCTATACAGCCGTGCGATTGAAGACACATTAAATCGAGTGGTCGCATCGAAGTATCTTTATTTCTTTGATGGTGGCTTGCTGATTGAAGTCAATTGATGAAAAAGAGGGGACGATCGATTTGTCGTCTCCTCTTTTTTTTCCGTGAAATCCCATGTTATTGGGTAATCCATGCATTATGATCCATAAGATAAATTATGTAAATTAGTTGAAGATCGTTTTCTTTAGGCGAACTGGCAGGCAAAAGGTTAGAGTCTTATTTCAGTTTAAGTCACTCGTTTTGTATTTTACGTTGAGAGAATCACAGGGACGGCAGCAAAACATAAGGCAATAGTAGCCAGGAGCATGCTCTTTTCTTGCATAAAGGACCTCCAGTAAAAAAACGGCATAACGTAATTGTATCACACGGATTATGTGTTGTATTGCGAGATACTAAAACAGCAGTAAATTAACATAAAAAAATATTATGTAAACATAATGCTGGTGATCTATAAGATTATTGCTGTAAGAAACCATTTTGAATGTGCCGGGTTAGTGCGGGTACATCTTCAAATAAAAAATCCGGTCCCGCTTCGATCAGTGTCTCTTTGTTCCTTGTTCCCCAGAGGGCAGCCCCTGCCAATACCCCTGCTCGTTTTGCCGCAATAATATCGTTTGGATCGTCTCCGATGGCAATAATCGAGTCTTTTGGAATGGAGAGCCTGGATATTGCCAAAAGGATGGGATCTGGGTGAGGTTTTCGTCTCGGCGTGTCATGGTAGCAAATCATTGTATCGGGCTGCCACCCCCAAAATTTAACGATTCGACTGCAGTATGAATGAGGGCTCGATGTTACAATGGAGTAGGGGATGTTATTTGCCTTGAGCGTCATCAGCAACTCATTTATACCAGGGTAGGGGGCAAGCGTAGGGATCATGCTGTACACCTGCGCCCAATTCCTACTTCTGCGATATGGTTCTGCTGCTTCCGAATTCACAAGGGTCTGGTCCAGATCAAAGATAATTGCCATGCTTCCACTTCCTTGGTCAGAATAACGTCAACTGGTCGCCATCATCCATTAATCCGTAATGGGTGCTTTTTTTTCTGTTATTTATATCTGGGCCGAATTGAATTTCTGAAGTCCGCTTCATCATCGAAATGAAAGTTTCGAGATCTTCGGGTGTAAAGAGCGGAAGTGCTTTGCCTTCTTGGAGCAACTTTTGATTGCCTCTCGATTTGTCGTTGTTGTTTAAGTATTTTTCCGGATGTTTCAGACATCCCAATGGTTTTCCTTGTTCAAGACAATAGCCCACCGTATGCATGGTTCCGCCTTTGATGTCGGTTTCAATCACCGCTACTCCGGCGCTCAGCCCGCTCTGGAGACGGTCACGTTCAATAAAAAAGTTTGGTTTCCCTCTTACGCCCAAATCATATTCGCTGATCAGGCAACCGCCCGTGGACACAATTTCCTCAGCAAGTTCCCGGTTCTCTTTCGGATATACTGGCGTATCCAATCCTTGTGCGAGCACCGCCACCGTAATGCCTTTTCCGTCAATGCAGCCACGGTGTCCGGTTGCATCGATCCCTTTGGCCAGCCCACTGACCACCACAAGCCCTTTTTCCGCAAAGATTTTGCCGAACCGGTGTCCGCAGATCGCTCCATAGTCTGAGGGTTCACGGGTACCGATAATCGCGACTGAAAGCTCACTATTCAGTGCATCCGTATTTCCTCTTGCAAAAAGCAGTACCGGGGCGTTCGGAATGACTTTCAGTCTTACTGGAAAATCCGGATCATTAAATCCAAGCACTTTAATGCCCAGACGGTCACATTTTTCAATTGTTGTACGGGCTTTGTTGTATGCCGTTTCAAGTTCGAAATCGTCCGGCATTTTGATCCGGGGCACCACAGCTTTTGCCTCTCGTAAGACATCTACGATCTCCCGAAGTGTCGCCGGCGTAAAACGGATCATTCGATTGATGTCGTGGACCATCGTTCGGCCGAAACCTCGAAGATTGAGTAAGGTAAGAATATGCAAGGTTTGCAGCATTAATATCCCTCCGTCTGGGCTAGCGCAAAACATTGTACTACTGATGCGCCGGCTTTCAAAAGCAACTCTCTACATGCAAGCAGGGAGTTGTTAGAGGTCGTTACATCATCCATGAGCAGGACCTCTTTGTTATGTATTATATGGGAATTTCGTACTTCGATCGAGTTAAGGTGAACTTCTTTGTCCCGCGAACCGCCATGTGCCAGTTTTTCAATCATTTTGGTTCTGACTAAGCAGGAAGTTGCGTCATATCGGCCGTTTTGAGCCAAACGAATAGCCAATTTGCGAATGCCGGTGTCAATATTTGCAGGGTTGTGGGAAGGCACAACAGCTATGGCAATGCCGACATTTAGCATGCGATTAACGACATTGTAAAAGTGATCAATACCGTTCGGTTTACCTTCCTTCAAATCCAGGATCAATCCGGAAAACGTCGTAAAATGGGGATTCCGCATTCCGTAAATGCGATAAGGCGTATATTTGTCCAAGTAAATTACTGTAGATGGATTGTTGTTTGCCGGGTGCAAAAAGATCATGCCTAGTATTCCCTCCAAGAAAGGCTGATGATTGTCGCACCTATCCTGTCTATTTGTCTCTGCAGTAAGTGAATAGTAGATATGTTCGACATGATGTTACTTTTTTCCTGTCGTTAGTGTGCCATATATAGGCTATAAGGATCATATCTCTGTAGGCCTGGAACCAGACATTAAAATGAATAAAGGGAATTATAGGATGAGGAGAGAAGTATCTCTGTTGACTGATGATATTCAGTTACATACGGTGAGACTGTTATGAATCAAGAGGAATTTTGGGAGTGCGTAATTAAACGATTTCCGCGGCATTCCGCGTACCGAGAGTATGTGGAATCGCTGGGTAGGAGGAACGTTGGGCTTATAAGCAAAATCGAAAAAATCTCCAAACTTTATGGTCTTTCGGTGAAGCAAGTTTGTGATGCATTGGATGAAGTGGGGATCTGGTATGAGGATGGAACCGCAGATCTTGAACGTTTTCAATTGATTGCATCCGAAATAGCTAAGATCAGCCAAAATGATGTAGGTGCGACATTCCGTCTACATCGTGTACCACCCCTTGATCAAGACATCTCTGTTCGACATGCACTTGAGGTTCCAGATCGTTATCGAGATCTGGAATACCAGAAGATCATTCTCAAGTCTCCCATTCCCGAGATCCTTGAGACCCTTCTGGATGATCCTAGGCATGTAGTCTATGTGCATCTTTTTGAAAAGTTCGAGGTAAATTACAAAATTCCTAATGCCGTGATCCGGGCCATAATTCATTACATGATAGTCCATAATCGCGCCTGGTCTACCTCATATCTTGAAACAGTCGCCACAGACCTTCTCATAAACAGAGTGACTTCATTCGACCAAGCGATGGATCATTTCGCCAAACGGTTATCCTGGACAAAATCAATAGGATGATTTTTCGCAGCACTGTGATTATTCACCTGCGGAAGATCAATTCTTAGTTAATCAGGTTATGGTTCTTCAACTCACTAATAGCCTTTTGGTACTTCTCCAGCCGGCGCTTGTCAACATCGGTCGGATTGGGGATTCGAGACAAATCACAATTGTCTTCAAGATCGAGGATCTTAACCCGTCGTGCCAGGTCATTTCCCTTTATCCGATTTATAAAGCAATCGTAAGTTTCGCCCTGTCGCCTGGTTAGACAATCGATTGCTTCAACAATCTTATCGTCGAACCCTTCGCGTTTGATGTCGTCCAAGGTTAAGGGGGTATCCTCTACAATGTCGTGCAGGAGTGCGGTAATTCGCTCTTCTTCAGTTGAAGCTCGGAGCATAATCCGTAAAGGGTGGAGGATATAAGGGTTCCCGCCTTTATCCTTCTGACCTGCGTGATGTTGGGCGGCAAGGACAAGTGCACGTGTTAAAGCTGACATGTTCGGTCCCTCCTTAGGTGTGTACTTTAATGGTTTGTGGATTTACACATTCTATTATAAAAAATTACAATTCATATTTCAGGAGCGCCATCATCGATTAATCGCATGTTTAAAGATTCGGTTTACATGTACAGGTCTAGGAACGAATAATCCCGGAAAAGCATGTCAATCGTCTGTGAAAATGTCACCTTAACTCGTCTGTGAAAATGTCACTTTTTGAATGTACCAAGTCACCGGTCAGGTGACTTGGCCTGGCGCGAAATGATGCTAGACTGAATAGTGGACACCGAGAATCGAGAATGCGACAATAAACCTAGCAAAAACGAGGTGTCCGAAGATGAGTCAGAAATACGACAAAGAGTTTAAAATCCAAACCGTGAAAATGATTCAAGAACAGGGGAA
>Ga0310836_100235_pt1 | contig 58598 bp, 55 predicted proteins | sample SM_ome_4_FD_201310 | JGI IMG/M metagenome (GOLD analysis project Ga0310836, IMG submission 201310) | Sorghum-adapted microbial communities enriched on stacked mutant (SM) sorghum from Joint BioEnergy Institute, Emeryville, California... ... | reverse complement strand
CAGGTGATCGCGGTGCAGGTCAGCTATGCGATCTATGCCGATCATATATCCGGCTATGAGGAGGGGCGGTACCTGATGAACAACGGGATGTTCCTCGCCTTCATCCGCTCCGCCTTCCTGCGGCTGATCATGCCCCTCGGATGGCTGGGGACGTTATGCTCGACAAGCATGCTGCTCGCGCTTGTCACAGGCCTCTATCATGCGATCCTGTGCGAGCGGGCGAAGCGCCGGATCGGCCACGTGTTCAATCTGGCTGCAGCATGGGTGTGGGTCGATCTGTGCCTGATCGTGCTGCGGCAGGATGCAGCGTCGCATGTGATGGAGCGGATGATCGCGGAGAGCGCGGCACTGCTCTTTCTGACCGGCTATTTTGTCTGGCACAGCGTGTATCTCATACGCCGCGGGGCGATCGCCTGATGCGGCAGCGAGGCAAGCAAGGGGAGGAGGAGACAGGATGAAGCGAACCGGATGGATCCGGTGGCTCAGGCGGCACGGGCTGGTGCCGATGCTCCTGGTCACGGCAGGGGTGTTGGTGTTCACCGCGTCTGACCTGCACGCGGCTGCGGATGATGCGGGATGGGAATTGATGGATCTGGAAGGGGATCGCCGAGCGCTGGAAGGTATCGAGATCCGGGGCGAGCTCCTGGACGCCTACCACCGCACGAACTTTCGCGTCACAGCGGACGGAGTCGCGCATGAGACGGAGCTGTTCGAGGCCTATCGGGATGAGCCCCGATATATACCTGGCCGGATCATCGGCGATGCGCTCTGGCGGGTGTGGAATTTTGAGGATCAGATGATGATCGAGAAGCAGCCGCTGGACAGACCGAATCAGAGGGAGCAGGTCATCATCAGAGGATCTTATGGCGCCCCGGATGCGAGAGGAAACGGCCGCTACGGCAATCAGGTCGAATACGGGCTGGCGAGCGCCGAGGGACGGATGTATTACGTGACGCCCACGTCGATCTATTATTCGGGGATCCATGCGATCTACAGACTCAGGTTCGATGCGGAGATGAAGGAGGCCGAGAAGCTCGTCGAGCTGGATATGCGCGGCAATGACAGCGAACGTTCGCGCGGGCTGGAGGTGCTCGGGCTGGAGGCGGCGGGCGACAAGCTCGTGCTGGTCATGACGGAGGATCGGGAGAGACTGATCGTCCGGAGCTATGACAGCCGGACAGGGGAACTGCTCGGCGAGACTGCGGCGCGCGATTTCCAGGCAGGCCGGCATTCGACCTCCTATATCGCTTCGGCCGATTCCGATGGCCAGACGATCAGCCTCGCGTTCCCGAGAGGCGAAGAGCTGGAAGCGGGGCAGTCGGCGTTTACGTTCCTGAGCTTCAGCCTGACGGACGACGGCATCAGCCTGATCGAGGAAGTGCAACCGGTGTTCGAGGATGGGTCCTGGGAGTCCTGGATCAGCAGGATGGCCCTGGGTCACACAGGCGACAAGCTGGTGGCGGCGATGACCGTCCGTGCGGCGATGGAACATGACGCTCCCTATGTGAATTACTACGTGGGTTCGACCCGGTTCATGATCTATGTGTTCGAAGATGGCGAGCTCACCTATCGCGGCGAGCTGATCACCGATCAGAACGATGACTTCATCTACACGAGGAATCGTCCGCTGAACGCCGGATACACCCCGATCGCCCATCGCGAATACGAGCGGCTGGGGATCGGCACGATCGGACGAGATGGCTGAGAGCCGCATGAAGAATCGAGCACGTCAGGGAGAGGTGATGAATGATGATCGAGATCAGCAGGCTGTGGAAGACATACCGCACCTCGCCGTTCCGCCTGTACATCGACCGTCTGGCGTTTCATGACGGCGAGATCGTGGGTGTGATCGGCGCCAACGGAAGCGGCAAGACGAGCCTTCTGAAGGCGATCGCAGGGCTGGGAGAGCTCAGGCAGGGCGAGGTGCTGATCGACGGCCGGCCGGTCACGGAGAGCTACGAGGACATCGCGTACATTACGGAGGAGGGGAGCTTCCGTCGCGACATGACGCCGCTCGAGTATGGCCAGTTCCTCGCGGACTACTATTCGCGATTTGATATGGACGAGTACAGGAGGATGCTGGATGCCTTCGAGCTGCTCCCCAATGAGAAGATCCGGACGTTCTCCCGCGGCCAGAGGTCGAAGCTGGAGATCTGCGCCGGCTTCGCCAAGCGGACGAAGCATCTCGTGATGGATGAGCCGTTCCTCGGCAAGGATCCGTTCTCGCGCCGCGAGTTTCTCAAGGCCATGGTATCCGGGATGCGGGATGACGGCGTGATCCTCCTCTCCACCCATCATATCGACGAGATCGAGCATGTCATCGACCGGGCGATCGTGCTGGCGAATGGTACCGTGAAGGCGGATCTGTACATGGACGATCTGCGGGAGGAAGGCAAGACGCTCGTCGAGGCGACGGAAGAGTGGATCCGCAAGGAAGAATGGCTGCAGAGGCTGAGGGAGCTGGGAAAGCATGTTTGATGCATTGGCCGGTTTTTGTGCTTCTGCTCAGTTGTGCTCCCTCGGGTGATAGAGTTACAATAAGAGTTACAACAGATGAAAATAAGAGATGACACCCTTGTAATCGCATCCAAACCAATCCCGACAGGACGAAGTAGGTGGAGTTGAACTCATGATCATACGCAATCTGAAGAAAAAATACGGCGACCACATCGTGCTGGATGGCGTGAATCTGGCTGCCGGGCAGGGCGAGATGGTGGCGATCCTTGGCCCGAGCGGCAGCGGCAAGAGCGTCCTGCTCAAATGCATCGCGCTGAAGGAGAAATGGGACGGCGGCGAGTTCATCTATGATGACCACGATCTGATCAAGCAGGGCTGGCTGGCGCAGCAGCGCTACAAGAGCGTATGCGCCTATCTGCCGCCCAAGGAGATCAGCCTGAATCCGAACCGCACGGCGCTGAAGAACGTGCTCAGCGGCCTGCTCCCGACCTGGCGCAAGGTGATCGGGGCAAGAACGAAGCTGGAGTATATGACGGCGATGGATTACCTGCAGAATGTCGGGCTGCTGGACCTGGCCCATCGCAAGGTGGGCACGCTGAGCGGCGGGGAGAAGCAGCGCGTCGCCGTGGCGAAGGCGCTCATCCAGGGCTCCGAGATCATCGTTGCCGATGAGCCGGTGATCGGCCTGGATCCCCACTCGGCGCAGCTGGTGCTGAAGGATCTGCGCTACATGTGCGACAAGCACAAGGCGACGGTCTTCTTCACGATTCCGCAGATCGAGTGGGCGGAGCAGTACGCGACGCGCATCGTCGGACTGGCAAGCGGCAAGGTGCAGTTCGATGTCTCGGGACGTCGCCTGACGACCGCCGAGAAGATGAAGCTCTGACCTGACCCGTCAGCCTGCGGTATATGTGGCGTTGGCCGCGCACCCCGGCAGATGTCCAAATTATCCATGATCTGTGCATTTGACCACACCGTTCGAGAGAGGCGTTGATATACTGTATCAACGCTTTATCGGGAGGTGAAGCTGAATGGGTTACGCAGGAAGCGCTGGCGGTTATGGTGGATTCTGGACGTCAACGGGTACGATTCTCGTGCTGTTTATTTTGCTCGTCATTGTCAGCCGCACGATCTTCTACTAAAAATACAAAAGAATGCGGGAGAGAGGCAGTCAGGCATTCAGCCGGGCTGTCTCTCTGTTTTTCTCACGCGGATGATGCGGAAGGGACGATTTGATCGTTACAGGCACTTTTCCGGGCGAATGCACATACAATGACATTGGTGTACATCATGGACCCGGGAGGAATACAGAACCCATGAGCTTCGAACAGGCTGCTCTCTATGAGCATCGCTTCTGGTTGCAGGTGCTTGGCGACCACGCGCGCTTCATCCGCGATTCACTTGCGCCGGCGGAAGCGGAGGACATTCATCGTGCCGGCACCTTCGTGCAAGTCTATGACCAGCTGCTGCAGGTCGCCAGGGAACCGCTGGGAGGTGCGGCGCTGCGCGATCTGGGACCGATGGTTTACCGACATACCCTGGAGCTGCGGAACTTCAAGCTGCACCTGCTCAGGAAGCATCTCAGCGGTCAGCTCGCCATCCATCTCACGCCCACGTTCATCAATCACATGGTGAATGAGCTGGATGAATACATCCGGGTGCTCACCTTCCTGCAGGCGGAGCGCATACCGGAATTCGACGCCTTCCATCATCACCTGCTGTGGCTGCCGGATGCGTCGGGCCATGCTGCGGCGATCGGTGCGAATCTCGACCAGGTGGAGATGCAGCTGCGGGATAGATCGAGGCATTTCGAGACGACCTTTGCTCATTTCTATCTGAAAGCGGTTGAGCTGGCCGGATTCCTGCGCACGCAGCTGGATGACTTCCCGGCCCTGCGCAGGTTCAACGAGCAGGTCGAGATCGAGCTGGGCCTGTTCAGGCAGTTCATACACGATCTGGAGCAGATGAAGCTGACGAACGTGCTGCTGGCGACGCTGATGCCGCTGATGGCCGATCATATGGCGCGGGAGGAATGCTACTACCTGACGAAGCTCTCTCAGGCCGGCGCCGCCGCGCTTCCGGACTGCGACGCCACGGCGCCGCGCATCAGGGCCTGAGCCTTGTCGCTGCTTTGCATCCTGGCGGGGCGCTTCCCGCGAGGATCGCCAACCGTCGACAAACGAGTTTTTCTTTCCCCGCGATCATGTTAAAATAGTGGAAAACGTTATAGCAGAGGGATGATCGGATTGCTACTCGGACTGGATGTAGGAACGACGAATATCAAGGCTGGACTGTTCGACGCGGACGGCAGGCTCCTGAAGGTGGCGATCCGTCCGACGATCACGCAATATACGGATGATGGCTTGCCGCATTACGATCCGGAATGGATGTGGGAGACAGCGGCCGCCGTGTTGGGTGAAGCGGCCGCCGAAGCGGGCGGCGCCGTGCGCGGCCTGGGCATCACCAGCATGGCGGAAGCGGGGCTCATCATCGACCTGGACACCGGCAGGGCCAGATCGCATGTCATCCCCTGGTTCGACAAGCGCTCCCTGCCGCAGCTGGAACGCCTCAAGGCGCAGGAGGACCCGCTTGAGCGCTTCTCGCGCTCGGGGCTGAATCCCAGCTTCAAGTACGGCATGTTGAAGCTGATGTGGCTGAAGGATCAGGACGCGGAGCTGTTGAAGCGCGGCTGCTGGCTGTCGGTCTCGGATTATATCGCCTTCCGCCTGACCGGCGAGCGGTTCACCGATGCCTCGCTGGCCGCGAGAACGTATGCGTACGATCTGCGCACGTTAAGCTGGGACAAGCCTTTCCTTGAGAAACACGGACTCGGCGACGTCTCCTTCCCCGCCGTCCTGCCGGCCGGACAGGCCGGAGGCACCGTGCTGCCGGAGGTGGCGCAGAAGTGCGGTCTCCCGGCAGGACTGCCGGTTGCCGTCTGCGGCCATGACCATCTGTGCGCCAGCGTGGCCGTCGGCGCGCTTCAGCCGGGCCACGTCTTCGACTCGATGGGCACGGCGGAGACGCTGGTCGGCGTGCTTCCGGAGCGGACGCTTGGCGAAGCGGAGTTCCGGACGGGCATGTCGCACGGCAAGCATGTATTGCCAGGGCGATATTTCTGGATGGGCGGCATCTCCTCCTCCGGCGGCTCCGTGGAGTGGATGCGCAAGGTGATCCAGGACCCGCCGATCCCCTATGAGGAGATGAACCGCATGCTGGCGGCGACGGAGCACCGGCCGACGGGCATCCTGTACTTCCCGTATCTGTCGGGCAGCGGTGCGCCGAAGCCGAATCCGAACATGCTGTCGTCATTCGTGGGCATCAGCGTGAACCATACCCGCGCCGACATGATGCGTGCCGTGCTGGAGGGCACGGTGTACGAGTTCGCGGCGATCCGCCGAGCTGCCGAGCAGGCTTCGGGGCAGGCGATCAATGCGATCACGGCTGTCGGCGGCGGGACGCGCAACCAGGTGCTGATGCAGATCAAGGCGGACGTGACCGGATGCACCTTCTACATTCCGAGCGTCGAGGAAGCGACGATGCTGGGCGCCGCGCTCCTCGCTGGCGTGGGCAGCGGCGTCTATCGCGACGAGCAGGATGCCTGGGAACATATTTCGCCGCAGCTGTCGATCCGCACTGTCACTCCGGATCCGGAGATTGGCAAGCTGTACGCGCCGTATCTCGAGGCGTATCTCGAGCTGCGCGCTCCGCTGCATGAGCATTTCAACAAGCTGGCGCGCAAGTAGCTGGCTCAGCCTCTGGCTTGAGTGGTGCCTGCGAGCCGATCATTCCGTTTCATGTCGGCTGGGAGGCGGGCCGAACCTGTGGCGTCTCGGTCGGTTTCCTCATCGCGGTAGGCATGGCGTGCAAAATATGATACAATTGATAGGATCTTGTCAGTTACATATGATGAAGGAGTCATTGAAGCCATATGATCACGCATATTGTTTTCTTCAAGCTGAAGGACCGTTCTCCCGAGAACATCAGGCGGACCCGCGATGTGCTCGCCGGGATGGAGGGCAAGATTCCGCAGCTCAGATCGCTGGAAGTCGGGATCGACGTGATGCGTTCGGAGCGTTCCTATGATCTCGCGCTGGTGGCCAGATTCGATTCGCTGGAGGATCTGCGCGCATACAATGATCATCCGGTACACCAGGAAGTGCTGCAATATATCGCGACGGTCAAGGATATCTCCCTGGCTGTCGATTACGAATCCTGATCAGGATCACGGAGGCCACTACAATGGACCACAGCATATCTGAATACATCCTGGTCGTGGTGATCATCTTCCTGACGTTCGTGGTCGCCACGCTCTGGCTCAAGCGCAAGGCCAGAAGAAATCGCAAATAGCAGGAGGATCTGACGTGTACTTCGTAGATCGGGAGCAAATCGAACAACGGCTGACCTATATCCGCACCTTCTTGATCCAGGCATCGGACACGGTGGAGCGGGATGTGGAGCACCTGGATCCCCTCGTGCTGCGCCTCTCCCGGGAGCGTGTGTTGCACCTGTCCATCGAAGCCGTTACGGACATCGGCAGCCTGATGATCGACGGTTTCGTCATGCGCGATGCCAGCAGCTATGAGGATATCATCGAAGTGCTGCAGGGGGAGGAAGTGTTCGACCTCAGCACAGGCGCGGAGCTGTTCGAACTCGTGAAGCTTCGCCGGCTGCTCGTGCAGCGATACGATGAAGTCGACGAACGCCTGCTTGCAGCCTGGGGACCGAAGATGTCCCAACTGCTGTCTGTCTTCGCAGACAGCATAGAGCAATATCTGGAACGTGAGCTCGGTTAGGAGCGCTTCAGTCGGGACGACCCGGGAACGGTCGTGCCGGCTTTTCTATTCAGATGCCCTCGATCTCTGACGCATCGGTACAGGGAACCATTGGCTGGAGATCTTCATATGGTACAATGTCGGATGCGAGTAAAATACGATAAAGGAAGCGATGCTTCTTTGGAAAAGCCAATAGCAATCCTGGATTCAGGTGTAGGCGGACTGACAGTAGTGAAGGAAGTGATGCGGCAGCTGCCGCTCGAGAGGGTCATCTATTACGGGGATACGCTCCGGGCGCCATACGGTCCGAGACCGGAGCACGAGGTGCGGATGTTCACCAGGCAGATCGTCGATTATCTGCTGAATTTTGATCCCAAGATGATCGTCATCGCGTGCAACACGGCAACCGCCGTAGCGCTTGAAGAGATTCGAAGCATGACCGATGTGCCGGTGGTGGGCGTCATCCAGCCCGGAGCGCGCGCCGCGATCAAGCGGAGCAAGAACGGACAGATCGGCGTCATCGGCACGGAGGGCACGATCCGCAGCGGAGCCTATGAGCAGGCGTTGAAGCGGATCGCGCCGCACCTCGAGGTGTTCAGCAAGGCATGTCCGCGATTCGTTCCGTTGGTGGAGCAGGGCTTGTATCATTCGCTGATCTGTGATGAGGTCATCGCGGAGGAACTACAGGAGTTCCGACAGTCCGACATCGATTGCATGATCCTGGGATGCACCCATTATCCGTTCATCGCGGAGAAGATCTCCGCATATCTGGGGCCGGGCGTCGAGCTCATCAGCTCTGCTGAGGAGACGGCCCGCGAGATCAGCACGCTGCTCTATCACAAGGGGCAGCTTGCCTCCGGCAGGGAGATGCCCGTGCATCAATTTTTCTGCAGCGGCGATGCGGATCTGTTCAGGCGGATCGCGCGCGAATGGCTGGATGCGGAGATCGAGGTCAGCACCGTCGTCTGGCAGACTCCGCGTCTCGTCTAGCCACGGAGGGGTTCCGCGATCGGCGGCTTCGGTCGGGAGCAGCGCCCATGCGCGGGTCGAGCTTCGTTCCGTTCGGGCCAGTCCGACAGCGCTCGATTATCCGACCCAAAACAGCTATAATAATAGAGAATGATGACGATCCGGCAGGCTGGCCCCCCGGACTGCTGTCGGACCGAACCGAACAGGAGTGGATACGAGTATGAAATGCAAGATTACGCGCAATGCGGCCAAGGTGCTGACCAGAGAGCTGGAGAAAGAGGACAACAAGGAGCTCAGGTTCCGCGTCTATATCACCCATATGCACGGCGATCATGCCCATTACGGATTGAAGCTGGATACGCCGACGGATCGGGACGAGGTCGTCACGACCGACAAGGGGATCGAGATCATCCTGCAGAAGGACGAGCCTTTCCTGGATGGCGTCAAGATCGATTATCTCTATTTCCCGGAGGAAGGTTATGTGATCACGAATCCTTCCAAGGGCTATCATGGTGAGTATTGATGAATGTGGAGAAACGCGCCAAACCGGCCAATGACATACGCATTTGCAACAAGTGCAAGCATATCAATGTGAACAGGCTGCTGCCGAAGCTGGAGAAGATGGCCCCTGATTCACGCATCCGGGTTGGCTGCAAGTCGTATTGCGGACCGTGCGAGCGGTACGCGTTCATCTACATCAACGGCCGGTACATCACGGGCGAGACAGAGGATGAAGCCTTGCAGAAGGCCAGCAAGTACGTGAAGAACAAGCCGGCTCAGTCATAGATGATTCAAGGATACTTTTCCAGGCTTTTGGAAACCCTATGTGGCAAAAGCTTGGAAAGGTGTTTTTTTATATGCAGAGATTGTTGGTGCTTTACTTCGTCGGACTGTTCATCTTCGCTGGATTGATCTTCGTCGTGGACAGGGCGGAGCGCGAATCGTCGGGCGTTGCAACGGATGACCCGGAGCATGAGGCGGCAGCGCCGGAACAGCCGCGCGCCCGGTCGGCCCATCGGGCAACGGACGCTGAACGGGGCCTTTCGGCTGAGGGAGGGCGGATCACGGAAGCGGACGAAGCGCCGGTTGAGGACGGCGTGACATCCCGCCGCGAAGCGGAACAGAGCGTGTTTCAGCAGGAGCGCGAGGCATTCGAGCGGCCCTATCTCGCCCTCGGCTACTCATCCGTGGTCGATGCGGTGCGTGACTGCGAGATGAGATATATGCAGAAGATCTATCTGCCCTTCTATATGCCGCCGGTCGGGTTCACGCATCAGCTCGCCATCTGCAGCACCCATTATACCGACCAGGATTACCTTGAGATCAACTATCTGCACGAGAGTCGCCCGGATCATCGCTACATGATCCTGATGCGGCCAGGCAAGTACGGCATCGAGGTGCCGCCGTCGAGGATCCTGCGCACCTATGAGCTGAACGACGGCACGGAGGCGCTGCTCAGCCTGACGCCGGAGGAAGGCTACCATGTGCTCACCTTCGAAAGATGGGGCTGGCAGTATATGCTCGTCGTTCCGACGAAGCTGGAGGACAGGTTCCCGCCGGATGAGATGGTCAAGGTGGCCAATTCCGTGCAGATCGGTTATCCGCACCGCGTGGCGTGGCGATATTGACCGACCGGCCGGCTGGCGCGATGGCGTGCCGTGAGGAGGCCCTGTGCACCGGGCATGGACGACGGTATTGCTTCCTGCGATTCTATCGCGTATAATCACTTACAAGAATGTCAGCTTGCAAGAGTTGAATAACATTACCAGTCTCAGGTGCTTCTGCGAAGAACATGCCGCTGTCCGACAGCGCATTGACGCAGGAGTTAAAAGGGAAGCCGGTGAGAATCCGGCACGGTCGCGCCACTGTGAAGCGGGTGACCTGTTCCAGGATGCCACTGTCCGGGAGGATGGGAAGGCGGAACGGTCGACAACCCCAAGTCAGGAGACCTGCCTGAAGACTTAGCTCGTTACATCCTTCGCGGTAAAGGATACGGCTAATCGGGTCATGCCAACTGCATCGCGCATGCATACGTGCCTGAACGCTGAACCTCCAATCCGGCGAGGATCGGGGGTTTTTTCGTGTCCGGCTTCTCGGCTGGAATGTTTCGAGCGCATGTGGCATTCGGTACATCATACATACCAGGAGGAGAGGAACGAACATGAAGAGATGGTTGGCAGGATGGATGGCGCTCATCATGGTTTTGTTGCTGGCAGCTTGCGGAGCGGGAGATGCGAAGACGGAGACGGGCAGCGGCCAGAGCGTTCAGGCTGAACAAGGCGCGGGAGCCGATGAAACGGCCGCTTCGGCAACAGGGTCTGACGGAAGCGAAGACCTTCGCACGGCCTATCCGCTGACGATCACCGACGCGTCGGGCGAGGAGATGACCTTCGAGGAGGCGCCGCAGCGCATCGTATCGATCGCGCCGCATCAGACGGAGATCCTGTTCGCGCTTGGTCTCGGCGATCGGGTCGTCGGCGTGTCCGAATACGACAACTACCCGGAAGAAGCGCTCACGAAGCCGAAGGTTGGCAACATCCAGGGCAATGTGGAGGCGCTGCTGGCGACTCAGCCGGACCTGGTGATCGCCGGCGTGTCGCTGAACGGGGCGCAGATTCAGGGACTGAGAGATCTGGGTGTGCGGGTGTTCGCCACGGAGCCGGAAACCATCGACCAGGTGATCGAATCGATCCTGACGATCGGCCTCATCACGGATGCGCAGGTGGCGGCGCAGGAGGTGGCGGCGAAGATGCGCGCCGACAAGCAATACGTGATTGACAAGGTCAGCGGACTGACGGAAGATCAGAAGAAGAAGGTTTATGTCGAGTACGACCCGCTCTGGACAGCGGGCAGAGGCTCTTTCCTGGATGAGATCATCACGCTCTCCGGGGGGATCAACATCGCGGCCGATCTGGACAAATGGGCGCAGATCAGTGCCGAGGCGGTCATCGAAGCCGATCCGGACGTGATCATCTATGCGGAGGTGGATGATTATGAGACGGGGCAACCGCTCATCGAGACGATCCGCAACCGTCCGGGCTTCTCGGAGATCACGGCGATGAGAAGCGGCGCACTCGTCGGGATCAACGCCGACATCATCAGCCGCTATGGGCCGCGCATCACCGATGCCCTGACTCAGGTGGCGAAGGGCGTCTATCCTGAGCTGTTCAGCGAGTAAACCGACATGAAGAGGAAGCTCTTGTGGTGGGGAGGAGCCGGTCTTGCGCTCCTCGTCCTCTCGATCATCCTCAGCCTGTCTGTGGGATCCGCCCATATCCCGATCCGCGATGTCTGGTCGATCATCTGGCACGCGATGACGGACTGGCTGACAGGAGCAGGCGATGACGTTGGTTCTTCGCCTTACAGGCAGATCGTGCTGCAGGTCAGATTCCCGAGGGTCGTGCTGGCTGTGCTCGTCGGCGCCGCGCTGTCGATCGCCGGCGCCGGCTTCCAGGGTGTGCTGCGCAACCCTCTGGCGGATTCGTACACGCTTGGCGTTGCTTCCGGCTCGGCGCTCGGCGCGGCGTTCATGATCACGTTCGGCCTGCCGTATATCCTGCTCAGCAACTGGACGATTCCGATCGCCGCATTCTGCACGGGGCTGGTGTCGCTGCTCATCGTCATGCGCCTGGCGTCGATCAACGGCAAGTTCCGCACCGAGACGATGATCCTGGCCGGCGTGGTCGTGCAGGCGTTCTTCGGCGCGATCGTATCGTTGCTCATCGCCCTGTCCGACTCGCTGATGAACGGCATCGTGTTCTGGCTCATGGGCAGCCTGCAGCTGAGGGGCTGGCCGCATGTCGCCATGCTGACGCCGTATGTGCTCGTCGGCGGGATCGTGATGCTGGCGCTGGCGCGAACGCTGAATCTGTTCTCGCTGGGCGAGCGGCAGGCGCTGCATCTCGGGGTCCACGTGGAACGGACGAAGAAGACCGTGCTCGTCATCGGCACCCTGATCAGCGCCGCGGCCGTATCGGTGTCCGGGACGATCGGCTTCGTCGGGCTGGTGACGCCGCACCTGATGCGGCTGCTCGTCGGACCGGACTATCGGCTGGTGTTGCCGCTGTCCGCGATCTACGGCGGGATCTACGTGCTGTGGGCGGATACGATCGCCCGCCTCGCGCTCAGCCCTGCCGAGTTGCCGCTGGGCGTCGTGACCGCCTTTATCGGCGCGCCGTTCTTCGCGTGGCTGCTGATCAGGCACAAGCGTAAGGGGGAGGAAGCGGGATGAGTGACTTGAAGCAGGAGAGCCGTTCTCTCCTGGAGGCTGAGGGGATCATCAAATCGCTGGGCGGGCAGCCGGTGCTTCGCAATGTCAACCTGACGCTGCGCAAGGGCGAGTGCCTGGGCATCATCGGCCCCAACGGAAGCGGCAAGTCCACGCTCATCCGGCTTCTGTCCGGAGCGGATGCGCCGGATGCCGGCCAGGTCATCTTCCGCGGTCAGCCGCTGTCGGCCTATTCGAAGAAGCAGCTCGCCCGTTCGATCGCCGTGCTCCAGCAGGAGGCGCTGCCTCCGGTAGGATTCACGGTGCGCGAGGTGGTCGAGATGGGGCGCTATCCGTATCAGAATTGGCTCGGCGAAGAGCAGACGGATGTGGAGCCGCTGATTGGCGGAATCCTGAGCGAGCTCGATCTTGAGGCACTCGCCGGACGGCCGATCGAGCGGTTGAGCGGCGGCGAGCGGCAGAGGGTCGCGCTGGCGAAGGCGGCCGCCCAGCAGCCTGAGTTGCTGATGCTGGATGAGCCGACCACCTATCTGGACATCGGCTACCAGCAGCAGATGATGGAGTATATTCGCGCCTGGCAGCGAAGAGAGGGCGTGACGGTGGTCGCCGTGCTGCATGATTTGAACCTGGCTGCCCTTTATTGTGACCGGATCCTGGTGCTGCATCAGGGCCGTGTGATCGAGACCGGGACGCCGGAGGAAGTGTTGGACGCCGATCTGCTGGAGCAGGTGTACGGCGTTCGTCCGACCATCGTTGCCCACCCGGTGCATGGAGTGCCGCAGATCCTGCTGCAGGGGAGCCTGGAGCCGGCATGGAAGCTGAAACGAACGGAGGATGCGGGTTGAAGATATACACCAGATCAGGAGACAGGGGTCAAACCTCGGTCATCGGCGCGCGTGTGGAGAAGGATGACTTTCGGGTGGAGGCCTACGGCACGGTGGATGAGCTGAACAGCTTCGTCGGTCAGGCGGTGAGCCTGCTGGATGAGGCGGTGTTCGCGGATCTGCGGGCGGATCTTGTCGAGATTCAGCATGAGCTGTTCGATTGCGGCGCCGATCTGGCGCTGGCGAAGCGGGACATTCGCCCGTACCGGGTGCATGCCGCGATGACCGAACGCCTCGAGCGATGGATCGACCGCTATGACGCCGAGTGTCCGGAGATCAGGCGCTTCATCCTGCCGGGCGGCACGCCGGCATCGGCGATCCTGCACGTCTGCCGCACCGTATGCAGAAGGGCGGAGCGGACGATCGTCACGCTGGCGCGCGAGCAGGCGATCAACGAGGAAGTGAGGGCCTACCTCAACCGGCTGTCGGACTTTTTCTTCGTTGCGGCCAGGGTGGCCAATGTCCGGGCCGGGGTCGGCGATGTGGAGTATGTGCGGAGTGAGCAGGTTTTCCGCACGGACAGGTGAACCGACCAGCCCATTCAGGCGAGCAACTGCTAACTGCGAAAACAAGAAAACAACATGACAACAGAGAGGAACATCGTATGCTGAAAGGAATATCACCGCTGATTTCGCCGGAGTTGTTGAAAGTGATGATGGAGATGGGACATGGCGATGAGATCGTCCTGGCCGACTCCAATTTTCCCGCCGCCAGCCATGCTGCGCGTCTGATTCGTGCGGATGGTCTCGGCATTCCGGAGCTGCTGAAGGGGATGTTGCCCCTGTTCCCGCTGGATCAATATGTGCGCAGCCCCGTCGCGCTGATGGATGTGGTGCCGGGCGACACGGCGGAGACGCCGATCTGGGAAACGTATCGGCGGCTTCTTGCGGACTTTGGTCATGCAGACATGGAGATGGAGCGGATGGAACGATTTGATTTTTACGAGAGGGCGAGGAAGGCCTATGCGATCGTCGCAACCGGCGAGAACGCCCGCTACGCGAATATCATCCTGAAGAAGGGCGTGATCGTCCTCGCCGATTGATCGTGTGAAGGGGACGGAGGGCGCCGGGGCAAGGGAAGGATGCGTGAGAACGCGCGATTGATCGCGTCGCGTGAGAGGTCGAAGGATGCTGGCAGAAGCGACGCATCCGTCCCCGAGCCCGCGGCTGATCTCGTGAAGTCGTCGGAGGAACGCAGGCATTCCGCCTGGATTCAGGCAACGAGGGTGGTTCGCGCCCATCCGCATTGACGGATCTTCGGCCATCACGATATACTTACTTAAGAAGGTTACATAAGTTACCAAAGAGGCACTTAATGGACATGAAAGCAGACAAATCCTGGATTCATACGATCAACAAGAAAATGGTGCTGACGATGATCCGCGAGCGCGGCCCGATCTACAAGGCGGAGATCGCCAGGCTGACCGGGCTCAGCATCCCGACGGTCATCAAGATCACGGATGAGCTGGCCGAGCATGGGCTGGTCCGCGATATCGGCAAGGGGATGAGCAGCGGGGGCAAGCCGCCGCAGCTCCTTGAGTTCGCCTCCGAGCGGTATGCGATCATCGGCGTGGACGTCGGCACGACGAACATCAACTGCGTGCTCATGGATCTGGCGGCCAACGTCCTCTGCCAGTACACGACGCCGACGATCGTCAGCGATCCGAGCAAGCAGGTGATCGAGCGCATCGTCCGGTCGATCGAGCGGGTCATGGCGATGCCGCAGGCTTCGGACCAGCACATCCTGGGCATCGGAGTCGGCATGCCCGGCCTGCTGGCGGAAGGAGTCGTCCTGTTCTCGCCGGATTTCCATTGGGAGCAGGTGGATCTGATCGGCAGGTTGCGCGAGCGATTCCATCTGCCCATCCAGATTCACAATGTCACGCGGGCGATGGCGATGGGCGAGCGATGGTTCGGGCACGGCAGGGGCGAGGTGAGCAGCTTCATCTGCGTCAATCTCGGATACGGGATCGGCGCGGCCCTCTATCTGGACGGCCGCATCTTCAACGGCGGATCGGGCACATCCGGCGAGCTTGGCCATATGACGGTGGACAGCGATGGTCCGGTCTGCGCCTGCGGCCGCCGCGGCTGCCTGGAGTCGCTGGCCGCCGGCAACGCGATCGCGAGGCGAGCGGAGCGGGCGATGGCGGAGGGACGCGCTTCCTCGATCGCTCCGGCGCGTGCGGATGCGGAGCTGGAGGCGAAGGATGTGTTCCTCGCGGCGGCGCGGCACGATCCGCTGGCGATGGAGATCATCCATGACACGGCCGAGTACATCGGGACCGCGCTGGCGAATGTCATCACGTTGCTGGACCCCGAGGTGATCATCCTCGAGGGCGGCTTGTCGCGCGCGGGAGAACCGTTCATCGATGAGATCCGCCAGGTGGTGAAGCGGTTCCAGATGAAGTATGCCGGGCGCAACACGCGCATCGTCGTATCCGGGCTCGGGGAGAACGCGGCGGCGATCGGCGCGGCCACGTATCTGCTGCAGCGGCTGTTCGATGTCGGCGGCGATGTGGAGGCGATCTGAGTTGGTCGCATTCGTCGATGTTACTTAACTAAGTTACGTAAATTTCGAATCTGGAGGAAGGACCATGAAATATCGCCAATTGGGCAACACCGGGCTGAAGGTTTCGATCCTCGGCTATGGCGCCTCTCCCCTGGGCTCCGTTTTCCGCCCCATCGATGAAGCGGAGGGCATCCGCACGGTGCACGAGGCGCTGGACCTCGGGATCAACCTGATCGACGTATCGCCGTACTACGGCCTGACGCGGGCGGAGACGGTGCTGGGCCGAGCGCTCAGGGGCGTGCCGCGCGACCGGTATATCCTGTCGACCAAGTCGGGGCGTTATGGCGCGGATGAGTTCGATTTCTCCGCCGAGCGCATCGTGCGCAGCGTGGAGGAGAGCATGCGAAGGCTGAACGTCGATCACATCGACATCCTGCATCTGCACGACATCGAGTTCGGCGACCTGCGGCAGATCGTCGAGGAGAGCATACCTGTGCTGCATCGCCTGAAGGAGCAGGGCAAGATCCGCTTCCACGGGATCACGGGGCTGCCGCTGGCGATCTATCCGAAGGTGCTGGATCAGATCCAGGTGGATGCGGTCATCAGCTATTGTCACTTCTCCCTGAACGATACGACGCTGACGGAGCTGCTGCCCTACTTCGCGGAGAGAGGGACCGGGGTGATCAACGCTTCGCCGCTCTCGATGGGGCTGCTGAGCAGGCGCGGAGCGCCCGACTGGCATCCGGCGCCGGCGGACATCCGGGAGAGATGCGCGATGGCAGCCCGTCACTGCGCCGAGCGCGGAACGGACATTGCCAAGCTCGCCCTGCAGTTCTCGGTCAGCGACGAGCGTATCCCGTCCACGCTCACCGGAACTGCCGATCCGAACAACCTGCGCAACAATGTGCGATGGATCGAGGAGCCTCTCGATGAGGAGCTGCTGAGGGAGGTCCGGGAGATCCTGAAGCCGATCATGAACAAAACCTGGCCAAGCGGAAGAGAGGAGAATCAGAGATGAAAGCGATTCGATGTGAACATCCCGGCACACTTACGTTGATTGAGCAGGAGAAGCCGGCGCTGCAGGAAGGGCATGCGATCATCAGGGTGAAGCGAATCGGCATCTGCGGCACCGATCTCCATGCCTATCGCGGGCGCCAGCCCTTCTTCACGTATCCGCGCATCCTTGGCCATGAACTGTCCGGCGTGATCGAGGAGATCGGCGCGACTGACAGCGGGCTCCGCGTCGGAGACACGGTCTGCATCATCCCTTATCTGCACTGCGGGGCGTGTCAGGCTTGTCGTCGCGGCAAGACCAATTGCTGCGAGAACATCCAGGTGATGGGGGTGCATACTGACGGCGGGATGCGGGAATGGATCTCTGTGCCGGTCGGTCATCTGATCCTGGCGAACGGTCTCTCCTTGGAAGAAGCGGCGGTCGTCGAGACGCTGAGCATCGGCGCGCATGCGGTCAGGCGCGCATCTCCCGGTCCGCAGGACAAGGTGCTCGTCATCGGCGCCGGTCCGATCGGTCTCGGCGTCATGATGGCGGCTGTCCGACAGGGAGCCACGGTCGCGGCGATGGACATGGTGGAGCATCGGCTGGATTTCTGCCGCAGATGGGCCGGGGTGAAGGCGGTGCTCACCGGCGACGGCAATGTGGAGGAGAAGCTACGCCAATGTTTCGGCGGCGAGCTCCCGAACATCGTGTTTGACGCGACGGGCAACAAGGCGTCGATGGAACTCGCTTTCCATTATGCGGCGCATGGTGGCACTCTCGTCTATGTCGGTCTGGTGCAGGATGATCTCACCTTCCACGATCCGCTGTTCCACGCGCGGGAGCTGACGCTGCTTGCCAGCCGCAACGCGACCAGGGAAGATTTTGAGTTTGTGATGAAGGCGCTTGCGGACGGGAGCGTGGATGCCGGGGCATTTGTCACCCATCGGGTTCCCTTCGAGCGGGTGCCTGATGAGTTCAAGAGCTGGCTGAACCCGGCTAACCATGTTATTAAGGCGATGGCCGTACTTGACTAAACCTAAACAGGAGGACTGAAGCGATGCGCATCGATGCACATCAACATTTCTGGCTGTACAATGATCGGGATTATGAATGGATGGACGAGAGCTGTGTGCCGATCAGACGGGATTTTATGCCGGAGGATTTGAAGCCGCATCTGGAGAGCCTGGGGTTCGCGGGCAGCATCGCCGTGCAGGCTCGCCAGACGCTGGAGGAGACGGAATGGCTGCTTGCGCTCGCGGACCGGGAGGCTTCGATCCTCGGGGTGGTGGGCTGGCTGGATCTGTGCTCGGAGCGGATCGACGAGCAGCTGGAGCGGTACGCGCCGCATCCGAAGCTCAAAGGGGTAAGGCATGTCGTGCAGGATGAGCCGGATGACGAGTTTGTGTTGCGTGCGGATTTCCAGCGCGGCATCTCCCGGCTGAAGGATTATGGACTCACCTATGACCTTCTGCTGTTCCCCAGGCATCTGAAACCGGCCATCCGGCTGGTGGAGCGTTTCCCGGAGCAACCGTTCGTCCTGGATCATATCGCGAAACCGGATATCGCCGGCGGGGTGATCGCGGGGTGGCGGGAAGCGATCCGCGAGCTTGCCGCTCACCCGAATGTCTGCTGCAAGCTGTCCGGCATGGTGACGGAAGCGAAGCGCGGCAACTGGCTGCCGGAGGACTTCAGGCCTTATCTGGATATTGTATTCGAGGCGTTCGGCGTGCAGCGGCTCATGATCGGTTCCGACTGGCCGGTATGTCTCCTGAATGGGGACTATTCGTCGGTGATGGGCATCGTGATCGATTATGTGAAGTCGCTCCCGACCGCCGATCAGGAAGCCATTCTCGGCGGCAACTGCGCAAGATTCTATGGAATCTCAACCGATTGAATTACGGCTTTCCAATTGGCTGTGTTTATCTTCGTTGTTGCTCATGGCGGGATCAAGGAACTGAGGATCACGCGGACTCCAGCCTTCCGCCGTACTTTCCAATTAACCTCCTCGAAGTGACCGACATCCGTGCCCCGCTCAACGTTGGGTACAAAGGCCCCATGTTCCACTGATAACTGACCTGCAACGGGGCGATCCATGAGGGACGAAGCACCAATTCGACAAGCTGTTGGCTTTGTAAGCGCTTCATATTAGATTGGGAGTTGGAGGGATCCATATGGCCAAGCAGGCATCATCCATCATCTGGTTCGACAAGGAGGCCTCGATCTGGGAGGAGGCGCTGCCGATCGGCAACGGAAGACTCGGCGGGATGATCTTCGGCAAGACGCACGAGGAACGGATCGGGTTGAACGAGGATACGGTCTGGTACGGCGGTCCGCGCGACCGCAACAATCCCGATGCGGCCGTCTATCTGCCGGACATCCGTCGCATGCTGCGCGAGGGCAGGCTGAAGGAAGCGCATGAGCTGGCGAGGTTCGCCCTGTCCGGCGTGCCGGAGACGCAGCGCCACTACACTCCGCTGGGGGATCTGCTGCTGGAGGTGCAGCATGACTCGCCAGCCATCCAAGATTACAGGCGGCAGCTGGATCTGCTCAGCGGCATCGCGACCGTCTGTTATCGGGCAGGCGACGTTGCCTATACGCGGGAGATGTTCGCGAGCTATCCGGATCAGGTCATGGTCATCCGCTTCACGGCTGACCGGCCGAAGCGCATCTCCGTCATCGCCAGGCTGATGCGCGGCCGAGGCAGATACTATGATGAACTGGTCAAGGCGGATGAGCGGACGATCGTCATGCGCGGCAACTGCGGCGGAGCAGGCGGTTCAGATTTCCGGGCTGCCGTCCGGGCGGTTGCCATCGGCGGGGAGATCAGGATCATCGGCGAGCATCTCATCGTGCGGGGAGCCGACGAGCTGACGCTTCTCCTGGCCGCGGGCACGACCTTCCGTTACGAGGACCCGGAAGCGGAGGCATTGCGCCTGCTGGCTGCTGCGGAGCGACACGGATACGATGCGCTGAAGCGGCGGCATGAAGCGGACTTCCGGTCGCTGTCCGAACGCTCGGCGCTTGCGCTTGCGACCGATCCGGAGGCTGAGGCGCTGCCGACGGATGCGCGGCTGGAGCGGATGAAGCGGGGCGCGCATGACCACGGCCTGATCGCGCTCTATTATCAGTTCGGCAGGTATCTGCTGATCTCGAGCAGCCGGCCCGGCTCACTGCCTGCGAATCTGCAGGGCATCTGGAACGAGAGGATGCTGCCGCCATGGGACAGCAAATATACGATCAACATCAATACACAGATGAACTATTGGCCGGCAGAGCTGTGCAATCTGTCCGAGTGCCACGAGCCGCTGTTCGAGCTGATCGAGCGCATGCGCGAGCCGGGGCGGCATACCGCTCGGGTGATGTACGGCGCAAGGGGCTTCACGGCCCATCACAACACCGACATCTGGGCGGATACGGCGCCGCAGGACATCTATCTGCCGGCCAGCTATTGGCCGATGGGCGCCGCGTGGCTCTGCCTCCATCTGTGGGAGCATTACGAGTTCACGCTGGATCGGGAGTTTCTGCTCCGCGCTTATCCGATCATGGAGGAGGCGGCGTTGTTCTTCGTCGATTATCTGGAGGAGACGGAGGACGGCAAGCTGGTGACCAATCCTTCCGTATCGCCGGAGAACACCTATATCCTGCCAAATGGGGAGAAGGGGCAATTGTGCATCGGCGCCGCCATGGACAGCCAGATCCTGCATGAGCTGTTCTCCGCCTGCCTCGCGGCTTATGACATCGTGGACGGCGAGCATGAGCTGCGCAGCACCTTCGAGGACATCCTGGCTCGTCTGCCCAGGCCGGCGATCGGCAAGCATGGCCAGATCCTCGAGTGGCTGGAGGACTATGAGGAGGCGGAGCCTGGGCATCGCCACATCTCGCACCTGTTCGGGCTGCATCCGGGCAAACAGTTCACCGTGCGCACGACGCCGGAGCTGGCTGCGGCAGCCAGGGTGACGCTTGAGCGGAGGCTCGCGAACGGCGGCGGGCATACCGGCTGGAGCCGCGCCTGGATCGTCAATTTCTGGGCAAGGCTGGAGGACGGGGACAAGGCGTATGACAACGTGCACGCCCTGCTCACCCATTCCACGCTGCCGAACCTGTTCGACAACCATCCGCCGTTCCAGATCGACGGCAACTTCGGCGGTACGGCGGGCATCGCGGAGATGTTGCTGCAGAGCCATGCCGGTGCGATTCACCTGCTGCCGGCGCTGCCCGCGGCATGGAGCGAGGGTCGCATCACCGGGCTGCGCGCCAGGGGCGGCTACGAAGTGGATATCGAGTGGGCCTATGGCCGATTGAAGGAGGCGAGGATACGCAGCATGCATGCTGGCGTATGCCGCCTGAGAGCAAGCGGACCCGTTCGCGTCCAGTCGTCCGGGGCGGAGCCGGCGAATCTGCGGGAAGCGGACGGCGTTCTGGAATGGGATGCGGAGGCTGGCGCGGAGTACGTGGTGACATGGCGGGAGATCGCTTGACAAGCGGGACGATGTCGTGCTGGGCAGTTGATGGCTGATCGACCACTTCGCTGGTTCTGAGAGACGACAGGTTCGTCTCTCCGTTTGCTTTGACCGCCTGGGTGTCGGGAAACGGTCTCTCGGATTTCTTGGACGCAGCAACCTCATTTCACTCGAAATGTAAGATGATAGATCAGTAAGAGGATGAATAAGTCATTTATTTTTCCTTCTGATACGTTTAGAATCAGCCTAAGAGCCTGCGTGTGTTTCAGACAATATTTCATCGTATCCCATGATTGCGCGGAAGGATGTCCCATCACCGACCGCTTCGCCGAGGGCAGAGGTGACCCGCCACGGGTCATCAGCGATCCTGACGGCGGAGATTCCCTCATGCCGGGTGACGACGTATTCGATCCGGGGGCACGAAGCAGCGTCAGGGCTGCGTCCGACCGAACATGGAAGCGAAGTATCCGGGATGGTTGGAAGCACAGGGCAGGGCGACAGAATATGAGAACAGGAACATGAAATGAGGGTTATGAAAACATGGTATATCATGTAAATGTAGTCCATACAGACTGCCTGGCTTCAGGAGGTATACACAGCTTGAAAATCACCCGCATCAGAGATACCGTCGTCCGCACATCGCCGGGACAGCCGCCGGAGTTGCCCGGATGGGCGGAGGCCGAGCTGGAGAACGGCATCGTCGAGCGTTTCCCGGTAGAATGGGAGCCTGCGGATCGGGCGCAGCCGGGAGAACCCGGCGAATACGTGCTGGAGGGCCAACTCATCATCGAGCAATATTCGAACCCGCTCATCGAGCAGCGCGCCGACCCCTACATCCTGAAGCACACCGATGGCTATTACTATTTCACCGCCTCCGTCCCCGAATATGACCGCATCATCCTGCGCAGATCGCGCACGATCGCGGGCCTGGCGACGGCGGAGGAGAAGGTGATCTGGCGGAAGCATGAGCGCGGGGAGATGGGCAATCACATCTGGGCGCCGGAGCTGCATCATATCGACGGTCGCTGGTACATCTACTTCGCCGCCGGCACCGCGGAGAACAAGTGGAATATCCGGCCTTATGTGCTCGAATGCGCGGATGAAGATCCGATCAGCGGCGAGTGGACGGAGAAGGGGCGGATCAGGCTGCCGGTCGAGAGCTTCTCCCTTGACGCAACGACCTTCGAACATCGGGGCGTGCGCTATCTGGTCTGGGCGCAGATCATCGGCGACTCCAGCCTGTTCATCGCGCGGATGGACACGCCCTGGTCCATCGTCGGCGAGCCGGTGCTGATCGCGAAGCCGGAATACGAATGGGAGATGCAGCTGCACCGCGTCAACGAGGGGCCCGCGGTGCTGAAGCGCGGGGGACGCATCTTCATCGCCTACTCCGCCAGCGGCACCGACCACCGCTACTGCATGGGCCTGCTGACGGCCAGCGATGCGAGCGATCTTCTGGATCCCGCGTCCTGGAGCAAGTCGCCGGAGCCGGTCCTGGTGACGAGCGAGGCCACGTCCGAATACGGACCGGGGCATAACAGCTTCACCGTATCGGAGGACGGCTCCTCCGATCTCCTCGTCTACCATGCCAGACCGTACAAGGAGATCAAGGGCGAACCGCTGTATGATCCGAACCGCCATGCCCGGGTGCAGCGCTTGCTGTGGAAGCCGGACGGCACGCCTTACTTCGGTTACCCCGGCATGCGGATCGATCCGGCCGGCCTCAAGGCCAGAGCACGGATCATAATGGGCTGACCCATACCGACTTTAAGCTGTGTCAGGGAGGGAGCAGGATGAATGCAGGTGTATTGACGATTCATACGCAGGAGCGAGGGGCGAGGCTTGGCGACCTGTTCGGCATTTTCTTCGAAGATCTGAATCATGCTGCAGACGGGGGACTGTATGCGGAGTTGGTGCAGAACCGGTCCTTTGAGTTCGCGCCGATCGACCGCCCGGATTATCATGCGCTGACCGCCTGGGAGAAGGTGGAGCGCGGGGGCGGCCGCGCGATCGTCACGGTCGAGAGCAACCAGCCGCTTCACGAGCGGAATCCTCATTATGCGGTCATTCAGATCGAGAAAGCCGGGGACGGCGTCGGCATCATGAATCTGGGCTATCATCCCGGCATGCCGATCCGGCAGGGAGAGACCTACCGCTTCTCCTGTTACGCCCGCAGGGACGACTGCTTCGCGGAGCCGGTGCGCGTCGCGCTCGAAGGGGCTGATGGACGGATCCTCGGGCAGGCGGAGATCCTCGTGGACAGCGGGGACTGGCGGCGTTACGAAGCGCGGATCACCGCCGAGTCCGGCGATGTGGGCGGTCGCCTCGTCATCCTGACCGGCGGTGAAGGCCGCCTGTACCTGGACATGGTCTCGCTCTTCCCGGGACGGACTTTCCGGGGCAGGGAGAACGGATTGCGTGAGGACATCGCGGAGATGCTGGCCGCGCTGAAGCCGAAGTTCATGCGTTTCCCGGGCGGTTGTCTCGTTCATGACGGCACGCTGAATGCGGAGGACCGCAATTCCATGTACCGCTGGAAAAATACGATCGGCCCGGTCGAGCAGCGCCCGCCGCGCCGCAACAACTGGGGCTACAACCAGACGCTGGGCCTCGGCTTCTACGAATACTTCCTGTTCTGCGAGGACATCGGAGCCAAGCCGATACCGGTCCTGCCGGCGGGGTATGATCCGCATCATCAGCGGATCGTCCCGCTTGACGAGCTGCAGCCGTGGATCGAGGATGCGCTGGATCTGATCGAATTCGCCAACGGCGACGTCACCACCCGCTGGGGAGCGGTGCGCGCCGAGCTGGGTCATCCGGAGCCCTTCGGGCTGGAATATATCGCGATCGGCAATGAGGAGGTCGGGGAGCCGTTCTTCGAGCGTTATGCGATCATCCATCGGGCGATCCGCGAGCGCTATCCGGAGATCAGGATCATCAACACGAGCGGCCCGTTCCCCGCAGGCGGTGAGTATGAGCGCGGCTGGCGCTCTGCGAGGGAGAACGGCTCGGACTATGTGGATGAGCATTACTACGTCTCGCCGGAGTGGATGCTGGCCCATATCGATCGATACGACCATTTCCCGGCTGACGGTCCGAAGGTCTTCCTCGGCGAATATGCGACCTGGGGCAACACCTATTACAATGCGCTCGTCGAAGCCGCCTACATGACCAGACTGGAGCGCAATGCGCATGCCGTCGGGCTCGCCTGCTACGCGCCGCTGCTGTGCAATGTGAACTACGTGAACTGGCGGCCGAACCTCATCTGGTTCAACAACCATCAGGTGTACGGCACGCCAAACTACTATGTGCAGAAGCTGTTCATGCACCATCAGGGAGATCAGTTGCTGCGCGTGACGGCCAGCGGCATCGGCGAGAGGATGAAGGCGCCTGCCCGGCCGATCACCGGGAAGATCGCGCTGGCAGCAGACCGGAATCGCGTGGAATATCGCGACGTCCTGCTGGTGAATGAGCGTACCGGCGAGGTGCGTCGCTTGAGCGAAGGAGCGATCACGCTGTCCGATGCGGAGGTGGATCATCGGGCGGGCAAGGCCGTCGCCATGGCGGAGCTGGCGGAGACGGACTGGGAGCATTACTCGCTGCGCCTTATGGCGCGCAAGCTGGACGGACCGCGCGGCTTCATCCTTCACGTGGGCAGGCGCGATGATCGAAACAGCATCTACTGGGAGCTGGGAGGCTGGCAGAACCAGGATTCGACCGTCTGCTCGCGCGTGAACGGCCGAGGCTCGTGTCTGACGCAGCATCTGTTCACGGTGGAGGAGGGCAGGGAGTATGAGCTGGCCATCGAGATTCAGGGCAGACGGATCCGCGTCAGCGCAGATGGCAACCTGATCGCGGAGACGGAAGACAGGCTCCCTTCGATCGAGCCTCTGTATTATACGGCCAGCATGGAGGAAGAGACAGGAGACGTCCTGATCAAGGCGGTCAACTTGCAGGATCAGCCGGTCACGGTTCAGCTCGAGCTGGACGGCTTGAGCGATGAAGCCCGCACCGTGGAGATTCATGAGATGTCGGGGTATGAGCTGGATCAGGAGAACAGCTTCGAGGAACCGGAAGCGGTTGTGCCGAAGAGCCGGGAGACGGCGATCGATGGTTCCCGATTCGGGCATGAATTCCCCGCGCGATCGTTTACGGTGCTTCGCGTCAGGCAACGGGCCTGACTGTCGATCACGGTCCCGGTTACGACGCTGGTTCACCGCGTCAGGACTGCCTGACGGAACCGGCCAGCCTGCCGGTCTGCTCCCCGGCGCGATGGCTGTAACGGTATTCCGACGGCGACAGGCCGACGAATTTCTTGAACTGTCGCATGAAATGCACGTCATTCGCATAGCCGCAGCGATCGGCCACGTCCTTGATGCTGTATGAGGTGTTCGAGAGCAGATACATCGCGTAATCGAGCCGATTGCGGATCATGTCGCTGATCACGGACACGCCGAAGATGTCCTTGTACAGCTTCTGGAAGTACGATCGGCTCAGATTGACCTTTTCAGCCAGTTCGTCCACCGTATAGAATACATAAGGATAATTGTAGATCTCGTTGCGCAAGGCAACGAACTGTTCATAGTACTTGCTGATGTGATTGTTCTCCCTGATGCGGTGTTGCATGTCGGCCAGCCGCATGAGCAGGCAACGGATGATCGCATCCAGCAGCTCATCCCGATGGCGTCCGTTCTGGATCAGCGTCTCCTGGAGCTCGCTGATCTTCTTCGACACATAGAACGATTCATGAACATGGATCAGGGTGTCGAACGGCAGACCCAGCCGCGCGAACAGCTCCTCCACCTCCGGCCCGTCGAAGTGGAACCAGTCGTGAACCATCGGGTGTTCGATCGCCTGATACCACTGCCTGCTTCCCTTGCGGTAGATGATGCAGGTGTTGCGATCCGCCTCGACCATATCATCCGTCCGGATCTTCACGCGGCTGCGAAAGAGCAGGAACAGATAGTCGCCGGAGCCATAGGCCCGATCGATGGTGAAACCGTCATCATGGACAATGTTGTAACCGCAGCGTATAAGCTGGATCAAGAACATCACCTCGTCATCCGAGCTACGTCAGGCAGCGCCCGCTTGCTCCCGGAGATATGCGCGTTTGCCCGGAAGCCTGTCAACGCCATCATAGTGCATTTCCGCCGGTTGCTCAAGATGCCGCAGGATATTGAGCATCGTATCCATCCAGAAGATCATCAGAAAAGAGGTTGTTATCTCGATGAAACGCAAATGGACCTACCACCCTCCTGCCAACGGCTATCCCGAGTGGGACCGCAACCCCGACATTTTCGAACTCAATCGTATGGAAGCGCACGCATCCCTCACTCCTTATGATACCGTCGAGGAGGCGCTGGCCGGAGGAAGATGGCAATCTCGCCGCTTCCTGAGCCTGAACGGCAAGTGGCGCTTCGCCTTCGCGCCGAACCCGGACAGCCGGATCGCGGATTTCTTCCGCGACGACTACGACGCCAGCGGCTGGGCGGAAATCGAGGTGCCAGGGCACTGGCAGCTGCAGGGTTACGACTATCCGCAGTATACCAATGTCCGGTATCCCTGGTCCGGACGCGAGTCGATCGAGCCGCCGCGCGCTCCGACCGTGTACAATCCCGTTGGCTCCTACATCAGAGAATTTGAGGTGCCGGACAACTGGCGCGGTGAGCCGGTGTTCATCAGCTTCCAGGGGGTGGAGTCGGCCTTCTATGTATGGCTGAACGGCGAGTTCGTCGGGTACAGCGAAGACTCGTTCACGCCGGCGGAGTTCGATCTGACGCCCTACCTTCGCGACGGCGTGAACCGGCTGGCGGTGGAGGTGTACCGCTGGTGCGACGGCAGCTGGCTGGAGGATCAGGATTTCTGGCGGCTGTCCGGGATCTTCCGCGATGTGTTCCTCTATTCGCGAGCGCCGGTGCATCTCTACGATGCGAGGATTGTGCCGGAGCTGGACGATTCGTTGACACGCGGCCGCGTGACGATCAGCGCCAGACTGCTCAACTACAGCGGCGGAGCCGGCCGCGGGATCACCGTGCACGCCGAGCTGTATGACAGCGAGCGGAAGCGGGTGGCGGGCGCCGAGGCAAGCGCAACCGTATGTCTGGACGGGTCGGATGCTCACGAGCTGGGCCTGTCATTCGAGGTGGCGAGTCCCGCGCTGTGGAGCGCGGAGGAGCCGAACCTGTATGCCTGCGTGCTGACGGTGAAGGCGGACAGCGGCGAGATGCTGGAGGTGATCAACGAACGGATCGGCTTCCGCCGGTTCGAGCTGAAGGATGGACTCATGCTGCTGAACGGCAAGCGCATCGTCTTCCGGGGCGTCAACCGGCATGAGTTCAACTGCCGCACGGGTCGTGCGATCAGCCTTGAGGATATGGAGCGGGACATCCGCCTGATGAAGGCGTTCAACATCAACGCCGTTCGCACCTCCCATTATCCGAACCATCCGCACTGGTATGATCTGTGCGATCAGTACGGACTCTACGTGATCGACGAGACGAATCTCGAGACGCATGGCCTGTGGCGATACGGGCAGCGGGAGCTGGGCGCAAGCGTGCCCGGCAGCAGGCCGGAGTGGACGGCCAATGTGCTTGATCGGGCGAAGTCCATGTACGAGAGGGACAAAAATCACCCTTCGATCCTCCTCTGGTCGCTCGGCAACGAATCCTTCGGCGGGGACAACTTCATCCGGATGCACGATTATTTCCGGAGCGTGGACCCCTTGAGACTCGTCCATTATGAAGGGGTGTTCCACTGGCGGGAGAGCGAGGCGGCCTCGGATATCGAGAGCCAGATGTACACCCGGCCACAGCAGCTTGAGCAATTCGCCCTGAGCCATCCGCACAAGCCGATCATCCTGTGCGAATACAGCCATGCGATGGGCAACTCCTGCGGCGGCCTGCACAAGTATTGGGAGCTGTTCGACCGCATCCCGATCCTGCAGGGCGGGTTCATCTGGGACTGGATCGACCAGGCGATCCTGACCAGGACAGAGGACGGCATCGAGTACCTGGCGTACGGCGGCGATTTCGGCGAATCCCCCCATGACGGCAATTTCTGCGGCAACGGTCTGATCTTCGCTGACCGCACCATCACGCCGAAGCTGTATGAGGTGAAGAAGTGCTACCAGAGCATCCGGTTCCGGATGGCGGACTGGGAGAGTCGGAGATGGATCATCCGCAATGATCATCTGTTCCTCCGTCTGAACCGTTTCGCCCTGCGCTGGGAGCTGATGCTGAACGGCGAGGTGAGCGAGCGCGGAGAGCTTGAGATCGACGCGGCTCCCGGGGAAGAATGCGCCGTGACCATTCCCTGTTCCTGTGCGGGCAGCTCGCCAGACGTGGAGGCGGTGCTGACCCTCAGCTGCGTGCTCAGGGAACGGGAAGACTGGGCGGAAGCGGGACACGAGGTCGCCTTCGAGCAGTTCGTCCTGCCGATGTCGCCCGGGGCTGTCAGCGTCCGCAGGGAGGAGCCATCCGCGGCGATCGCGGTTCGCGAGGAGCCGCAGGCGATCGTCATCGAGGGCGGCTCGGGCGACGGATTCCTGCTGCGTTTCGACCGCGCTTCAGGCGATCTTGTCTCCTGTGCGGTGCAAGGTCATGAGCTGCTGGCCAGCCCGATCGTGCCGAACTTCTGGCGGGCGATGACGGACAACGACCGTGGCAACCGGCTGCATGAACGGAGCAAGGTGTGGCGCGAGGCGGGAGCGAAGCGAAGGCTGGCGGCGATGAGCGTCGAACAGGAAGCGGGACGGGTGCGAGTGGCGACGGTCTATCGCTTGCCGGAAGCGGCAGACTCCCGGTGCTCCGTCATCTATGACATCCATGGCGATGGACGGATCGAGCTCGATTTCGTCCTGTCGCCGGGTCCTGACCTGCCTGAGCTGCCGGAGGTGGGGATCCTGTTCGAGATGGGCGGCGAGTATGAGCGCCTGTCCTGGTATGGCAAGGGACCGCATGAGTCGTACTGGGACCGTCAGACGGGGGCAAGGCTGGGCCTCCATAACGGTCTGGTGCGGGATCAGTTCGTGCCGTACCTGCGTCCGCAGGAATGCGGCAACAAGATGGAGGTGCGCCATGCGGAGATCAGCCACGCCGCTGGTCACGGCATCCGCATCCTTGGTCAACCGAAGTTCGAATGGAATGTATTGCCTTACACGCCATGGGAGCTGGAGGAGCACGACCATGTCTACATGCTGCCTGCTCCGGGCCGCAGGACGGTCGTGCGCGTCATCGCCCATCAATCCGGCGTTGGCGGCGACGACAGCTGGGGGGCCAGACCGCATCCGGAATACACGCTGCCGGCGAACCGGGATTACAGGCTGCGCGTCACCCTGCAAGGCTTCTGAGAGGTGGAACAGCACGAAAGGTTGGGAAATGAGCTTTCCCAACCTTTCTTCGTCCAGGGGACTTCCGCTGCACGATCGCCTTCACTCCATAAGCGGTGTCCCGAAAGTCCTTTGCCGGTCGTCAGCTGCTGCCGGCAGCTTCGTCATGGCCCTAAGGACAGGAGAAGCAGCATCCGGCTACCTGCCGCCGGCGTCCGCTTCCTTCCCCGCAAGATGCCCGACCAGCGCCTTCCCCACCCAGATCGCGTTCAACAGCATCAGGATGGCGGACAGGATGAACAGGCCGCGGATGCCGATCCATACCGACAAGACGCCGCTGACCGTCGGTCCGATCAGATTGCCGAGGCTGAGGAAGGATTGGTTGAAGCTGAAGGCGCGGCTGATCATCGTGTCCGGGATCGCCCGGCGGATCAGGGCATTGACGGACGGCAGCAGGCCGCCGATGAACAGGCCCTGGAAGAAGCGGATGGCGAGCAGCTGCCAGATATTCGCGACGAACGCCTGAGGGATGAAGGACAGTCCCGCGCAGATGAGCGAGAGCCTCAGCACCCTGTCCGAGCCGAATCGGTCACCGGCTCTGCCGAGGATCGGCGAGAACAGCACATTGGAGAAGCCGGTGACCGAGCTGACCAGGCCCGCATAGAAGGCAAGATTCGGGATCTGGCCGTGCATCTCCGCGATGAACACCGGCATGAGCGGCGACGTGCCGGAGAGCGCCAGCTGCGTGACCAACGTGACGGTGAACATCGCCAGCACGCCCCGGTAAGAGACGATCTGCCGAAAGCCCTTCAGCACAGAGACGTTCGGCGCAGCCTTCGCCCTGCTCCTGTCGAACTTCTCCTTCACGACCAGCATGGACAGGATCGTCGCGGTCAGGAGCAGGAAGCCGGTGATGAAGAAGATGACGCGGAAGCCGAACCAGTCCGCCAGCAGGCCTCCGATGAACGGGCCGATGACCGAGCCGGATACGGCGCCGGACTGCAGGGTGCCCATGGCGAAGCCGCTTTTGTCCTTCGGGGTCGAGGCGGCGACCAGCGCATTGGCGGCCGGGACGAAGCCGGACACCGTGCCGTTCAGCATGCGGAGCAGCAGGAGGTGCCAGACATTGGTCGCCGTCCCCATCAGGATGATGACGATCGACATGCCGAAGCCCGAGCGCAGCAGCATGATCTTCCGACCGTAGCGGTCCGACAGCTTGCCCCAGACGGGCTGGAAGATGAAGGCGGTGACGAAGTTGGCGGAGAAGATCAGCCCGGCCCAGACCGACACTTCCTTCGGATCGGTCACACCCAGTTCCTGGACATATAGCGAGATAAAGGGGATGATCATGGACATGCCGGCCAGCGTCAGGAATGTCCCCACCCACAGTACAGCCAGATTGATTTTCCAACGTTCCATGGCGCATCTTTCTTTCTTGTCGGATGATGGCGAGATTCACGTCAGCACGCAGCAAGGACACAGCAGCGTGATGATGCCAGTCAGTATTTCATTATTATACCACATGAACCAATTGAATAATGCCGCGAATCATGTACAATGAATGTGACAATAACGCGAAACGTTCGACATACGGAGGGGTCGGAAATGAACGGCAGGACCAATCAGGTGGCCGTGCTCGTTAGCCACTTGGGCAATCCATTCGAGGCATCGCTCGTCTCCTACGTGGAATCGGCTCTGCAGCAGCGCGGCTACAGCATGATCCTGCAAACGTACAGACAGGAATCGGGGGAGAACTCCCTGCGGCCGCTCGCCGAGCGGGTGGATGGACTTCTGCTGATGGGACAGACGCTGTCGGACCCGACGCTCGAGCACTTCCGCCAACAGGGCATCCCGATCGTCTCGCTCATGCATCCTGCGTGGGAGAAGCATGGCATTCCCAGCGTCGACCTGAACTGGCTGCAGGCGATGCGCAAGACAATCGAATATCTGCAGTCCCGCGGCCACCTGGAGATCGGATACATGACGAACGGCGATCCGGCTCACTATCACACCCATCGCTTCTCCGCATTCATCCGGGCGATGCAGATGTGCAAGGGGCGATTCGACCATTCGAACGTCCTCAATGGCGGGGGCACCTATCTGAAGGCGTACGATGCGATGGAACAGAGGATCGTGGGCGGCGAGCTGACGTTCTCCGCGCTGATCTGCGCGAACGACCTGATGGCGATCGGCGCCATTGCCGCATGCCGCTATTATGGCATCGATATTCCCGGGAAACTCGCCATCATCGGCTGCGAAGACATCCTCATGTCCTCCGAGGTCTTCCCCCCGCTGACGACGATTCAGTATGACCGGGACAAGCTCAGCAGAGCGGCGGTTGATCTGCTGATGGCAAGGATCTGCGGCGAGCGGACCGATCCACCAGCGCCGATGCTCGAAGGCTTCCTCGTTGTGCGTGCTTCGGGCTGAGGACAGGCTTCTCACCCAGCAATCTCCCGCTCAGGCTCCACATATTTGCCGTTCCATGCGCTCATCTTATAACGGAAAGACCTAATCTTGAGCACAAGGAGTGGATTCGATGCCCTTTGGAGCGCATGAGACGATGGAGGTACACGAGATCCTGAACGAGAAGATCAACATGATCAATCATCTGGGCTTGTATATGAACAGCTGTCAGGATCCGGAGCTTCGCGGCATGATCGATCGCCATCTGCGTACAGCCCTTGAATCGTATGATCAGCTGGTGGCCTATACCCACGACTACTCGGCCGCCAGCAACCTGAATCAGCCATACGGCATGCCCTCGATAGCCCCCCGGCAAGTCGAGTACGGACTCCGCAATCCGGCATCGGTAGCCCCAGGCACACAGGGACAGCTGAACGATATTCAGATCGCTTCGGCCGTGCTGTGCGCGCACAAGAACTCCGCCAGGAATCACATGGCCGCCTCGCTGGAGATCGCTGACCCGAATATTCGCCAGATGCTGGTGAACGGTGCTGTCACGTGCAGCAATCAGGCCTATGAGGTGTTCCTGTTCATGAATGAGCGCGGCATCTACCAGGTGCCGAGAATGAACGATGACACGGCCAAAACCTTCCTTCATGCCTATCAGCCGGCACCTCAGCAGCAACAGGAGAACATGCAGCAGCCTGGTCAGCAGCAGGTTCATCTGTACTGAATGTACTGATCCCTGACCAGTCCAGGAACGCGGTCTGGCGGAGGGACGGATAAGGTTGGACACAAGCGAAGGGCTGGCTCTTCGGAATGTCCCGGAGACGGGATCTTCGAGGAGTCAGCCCCTTCTTTATCTCCTGTCACATCGACACAGGCTGGTTGTTCAAGTCATCGCGATATCGATCCCGGATCTGCAGGATCTTCGGGAGCTGCTCCATGAAGGTGTCGACAATCTTCGGGTCAAAATGCTTCCCGCGCTCTTCCTTGATCAGATTCAGGATGCGTTCCAGCTCCCAGGCTCTCTTGTAGATCCGATCGCTGGCCAACGCGTCGAACACATCGGCGATTGCTGTGATGCGCCCATAGATATGGATGTCCTCGCCGGCGAGTCCGTTCGGGTATCCGGTGCCGTTCCATTTTTCATGGTGTTGTGCGGCCACGATGGCCGCGGCTCTCAGGATGCGGCGGCGCGAATTTTTGAGCAGATTGTATCCGATGGTCGTATGGCTCTTCATGATCTCATATTCTTCCGGCGTCAGCTTGCCCGGCTTCATCAGCACCTCGTCGGGGATCGCCACCTTGCCGATGTCGTGCATCGGAGAGGCGATGCGCAGCAGCTCCGCTTCCTCCTCCGGCATGCCCAGGCCAAGGGCGATGATGTAGGAGTATTCGGCGACGCGCTTGACGTGGTTCCCGGTTTCCTTGGACCGGCTCTCGCCGATTTCCGCCATGCGGAAGATGATCTCCTTCTGGGTTTCCTCGATTTCGTGATGCAGCTGCACCGATTCCAGAGACTTTCCGGAATAGGATGCGGCAAGCGATATGTATTTGAGATCCTGTTCCGAGAACACCTGGTCCTCCGTCATCTTGTTGATCGCCTGGTAGGCGCCGAAGATCTCGTTGTCATTGTTGCGGAACGGCACGACGATGATCGCCTTCGTGCGGTAACCGGTCATCTGGTCAACCTTGAGCGCCCCTTCCCTGAGCACATCCCGAAATTCTTCGTTCGTGTAAGCATCATCGATAAAGATTGGTCGTTCGTGCCTGATCGCGTAGCCGACGAGCCCCTGCTCTGCAGACATCCGGATCTCTTCAAGGCCATGGGCGACCCGCGTCCACAGCTCCTTGCGCTCCTTGTCATACAGCCATATGGTGCAGCGATCAGCGACGATCATCTCTCGTCCCATATCGGCCATGTACATCAGAACCTTGTCCAGATCGTTCGTGTTGGCGATCTTGGCCGTGTAGTCGAAGATGATCTGCAACATCTGCTCGGGCGTCGGGTCTTTCTTGAAATTTTGCTTCAGGCCGTGTTCTTCTTCTTGCATCAGCATTCGTCACTCCGATCCGCTGCCAGGAATGGGTTGCAATGATTAACCTTTCAATAAATTATTCATCAAAAAATGTCAGTTTCCTGCAATTGATTGCAAAAAAGCTGTGTTTGTCTTCGTGATTGCTTATGCAAGGAACGGAGGACCACGCTGAGTCAGCAACAGCCGATTGAAACACAGCAAAAAAGCTTCACATGCGGCGTTTTCATTTGCACTCGCTTTCTATACAATAATAAATGAGGACAAGAGGAAAATGGGTGATCAGACTGGATACGACGTTCTTCTTCCGAATCCTGATCGGTCTGGCAGGCAGCATCGCGATCGCGGGGACAGCCTTCTGGAAACATTCGTTGAGCCGGTCGGGGTTATTCGCAGCGGTGGTGCTCGGAACGCTGCTCTATGCGGTGAGCGATCTGATGTGGTTTGGCAGTCTGATCGCCTTTTTCGTCAGCTCAAGCCTGCTGTCCAGGGTGAAGAGGCGCCGCAAACTGGAGGCAGAAGAGCACTATGAGAAGATCGGCGCAAGAGATGCCGGTCAAGTGGCCGCCAACGGCGGCGTTGCACTGATCGCGGCGATCGGCTATGCCCTGTATCCGGACAGCGCCTGGTGGTATGCTTATATCGGGGCATTGGCCGCGGTGAATGCCGATACCTGGGCAACCGAGCTTGGCGGTCTCAGCCGCAGTCAGCCGCGTTCGATCGTGAGCGGCAAGCTTGTCCAGCCGGGCACCTCCGGCGGCGTGACGATCGCCGGACTTGCGGCATCGCTGGCGGGCGGCTGCTTCATCGGCGCCGTGGCCTATGCGCTGTTCTGGTTGTCCGGAGGCGCGACATCCCAACCGGTCATCTCGCTCGCCGATATGCATCGAATGCTGTGGGCGGCAGGGGCAGCGGGGATCCTCGGCTCACTGATGGATTCATGGCTGGGAGCGACCGTGCAGGCCGGATACCGTTGCCATCGGTGCGGAAGGATCGTGGAGATGGAAGAGCATTGCGGCACGTCGGCAGATCATGTTAGAGGCATAAGGGGCATGCGCAACGACCAGGTGAATGCGCTGGCCAGCCTGGGAGGAGCTCTGACGGGGATGCTCGTGGGACTCGCCATCTGAGACGCAGCACCGACGTGCTGTCCGCTGCTCCGGGACAAGGCAGAAGCATGTTGAGATGTGGTGAGGGACGATTAAGAAACACACAAGAGGAGTTGTAGACACACATGGACAACCATACGATGCAATTGTTTGAAACGTTGACACAGCTCGCGGGCCCTTCCGGATTTGAGCACGAGGTGCGGGAATATGTGAAGCGGCGACTGCAGCCGGTCAGCGATGAGATCATCTTCGACCGGCTGGGAAGCGTGTTTGGCGTGCGGCATGGGGACCGCCAGGGGCCGAGGGTCATGGTAGCCGGTCATCTGGATGAGGTCGGGTTTCTCATCACGGCGATCACGGACAAGGGGCTGTTGAAGTTCCAGACCCTTGGCGGCTGGTGGAGTCAGGTGCTTCCCGCGCAGCGCGTCGAGATCATCACGGAGCAGGGGCGAATCCCCGGCGTGATCGGTTCTGTCCCGCCGCATCTGCTGGATGACGCGCAGCGCAGCAAGCCGCTCGCGCTCGAGCACATGTACATCGATATCGGCGCGGACTCGCGGGAGGATGCGGAGCGCATCGGCGTGCGCCCCGGCTTGCCAGCCGTGCCCGTCTGTCCGTTCACGCCGATGGCGAATCCGAAGAAGCTGATGGCCAAGGCCTGGGACAACCGGTACGGCGTCGGCCTGGCGATCGAGCTTCTGGAGGCGGTGAAGGATATCCAGTTGCCGAACCGGCTGTATGCCGGTGCGACGGTGCAGGAGGAAGTCGGGCTGAGAGGGGCGGAGACGGCCGCCAGACTGATCGATCCGGACATCTTCTTCGCCCTGGATGCTTCGCCGGCCAACGATACCGGCGGCGATCCGAACGCTTTCGGCAGATTGGGAGCCGGCGCGTTGCTCCGGATCTATGACCGAACGATGGTGACGCACAAGGGATTGGTGGATTATATTCGGGATACGGCCGAGACGCACGACATTTGTTATCAGTACTTCGTCTCGCCGGGAGGCACCGACGCCGGGCGCGTCCATCTGCATGGCATCGGCGTGCCGTCTGCCGTGATCGGCATCCCGTCCCGCTATATCCACACCTCCGCCTCGATCATCCATACGGACGATTACGACGCAGCCAAGGAACTCCTGGTGAAGCTCGTCACCTCGATGGATCGGACTACGTTTAATACGATCGTGCAATATTAAAGGAACAGGGCACGATGCCTTGCAGGCAGCGCCGGGCCGGCAGTTCACCGTCAGGCGAAGGACCGACCTGGCGCGTATCGCAGGGCGTTATGCATCATGGACCAACGCTTCTGGTTACGCGCCTATCACAGGGCGTCATGGAGAGAGTAGTCACCTACCTACTGATATGGGCGTCATGGGGTTATGGAGAGAGTGGGCATCCAGGGCCCACCGGCTGCCGATCGCGGAGGGGCAAATGATGCATCCCGGGATTCCGCTCGGGTCGCCGTTGGGTTGACCGCCTGCTCACAGGGAGGCACGCTTTTCGATGAGGCGGGTTCATCGCATATTGTCATCAACGTGAGCGATTTCCTGTATATCAGGCAGCCTGAACCTTAAATTTCAGAAATTTCTGAAGAAACAAGAAGGAATAAGTCTGGTAAAATGGGGCTTAATCTCATATTATAGAAGTACCTGGTTTTGCAGATGGGGTGCGTGCGAAGTCAAATTTGATGAAAGGAAGGTCGATGCGATGGATAATGGAATGATTTTTGTATTCACCGGGCCAGACGGTTCCGGGAGGAAGACAATAGCCGATATGGTTGGAGCAACCCTGGGCTTGCAGAAAGTTCTGTCCTACACGACCCGCGCACCAAGAGCAGGAGAAGTGCCGGGTCAGGATTATTACTTCATCAGCCCTGAGGAATTCGCCGAATGTGAAGCGCGCGGCGAGTTCGTCGAATCCGTTGAGCTGGACGGCGTCAAGTACGGAATCAAGGAAGCGGAGATTGATGAGCTGTTTCGCGAGAAGCACTTTGTGTACCTGATCCTGAATGCCAAAGGGGCGAAGATCCTGAAGAACAAATACGGTGATCTCGTGTCTCGCATTTTTATCTACATCGACAAAAATCTTGTCATCGAGCGGCAACGCAAGGCAGGCGCTTCGGAGGAATTGATCGAGCAGCATCTCCGGCATTATGAGGAAGATATGGCTTACAAGGATGAATGCAAATATTCGTTCGAGAACATCGATCTGGCGCACACGGTGTTTGCGGTTTCGAATATCATCGACGCCTATATGAATCGGGGATTGGTTGAGAAGGATTGACGGGAAGCAACGAGGCTGTCCGGAAGGTCAGTGGAAACTGGCCGATGGATGGCCTCTTTTTTGCTGGATCGCTTATACCCGAGGGGCGGTCTGACGAATTCCGGCATGTGGGCCGCATGATGATCTCTCCACCAAATGCCGGGACGAGGCTCCCTTCTTCACTGTGGCCAGATCAAGATCAAACAAAGTGGGAGCCGATCCCGATCGGCTCCCACTTGCCATCTTATCATGTTGATTACGAATTCACCAATTGCTCCATATCGTTGATCAATTGCTCAAAGACGCTCATCGCTTGCCGGATCGGCTCCGGTGTGGACATGTCGACGCCGGCGCGCTTCAGGATCTCGAGCGGATAATCGCTGCCGCCGCTCTTCAGGAAGCCTGTGTAGCGCTCCACCGCCGGTTCGCCCTCAACGAGGATCTGCTTGGCGAAGCTGGTCGCCGCAGAGAAGCCCGTCGCGTATTTGTACACATAGAAGCTGGAGTAGAAATGAGGAATGCGAGCCCACTCCATCTCGATCGCCTGATCGACGGTCATCACCGGTCCATGGTACTTCTTGTTCAGATCATAATAGATCTCGCTGAGCAGCTGCGGCGTGAGCGATTCGCCCTGCTCCGCCTTGTCGTGGATGATCATCTCAAACTCGGCGAACATCGTCTGACGGAACACCGTCGTGCGGAACTGATCCGCATAGTAGGTGAGCAGATACAGCTTCTCCTTGGGATCGGTGCTCTTGTTCAGCAGATAATCCATGAGCAGCGCTTCGTTCAGCGTGGAGGCGACCTCCGCCAGGAAGATCGGATATTGGGCATTGCGATAGGTCTGATTCTTGTCCGAATAGTACGAGTGCATCGCATGGCCCATCTCGTGCGCCAGGGTGAACATGCTGTTCAGATTGTCCTTGTGGTTGAGCAGGACGTAAGGATGCGTGCCGTAAGCTCCCCAGCTGTAGGCTCCGCTGCGCTTGCCCTCGTTCTCGTAGATGTCGATCCAGCCGTTGTCGAAGCCTTCCTGCAGCACGGTCAGATAGTCTTCGCCCAGAGGCTTCAGGCTTTCCTTGACAGTGCGTTTGGCCTCCTCGTAGCTGATCTCCATGTCAAACTCTTCCACGAGCGGAGCGAACAGGTCATACATATGCAGCTCATCCAGCTTGAGCAGTTGCTTGCGCAGCGCCAGATAGCGATGAAGCAACGGAAGATGCTCGTGGATCGTATCGATCAGGTTGGTGTAGACTTCCTTGCCGATGTTGTCGCTCGACAGGGACATCTCCAGCGCCGACGGGAATTTGCGCACGCGAGAGTAGAAGATGTTCTTCGACACGTTGGCATTCAGGGTTGCTGCCAGGGTATTTTTGTATTTGGCATAGGTGGAATACATCGCGTCGAACGCGCTCCTCCGAACCTCCTGATTGCGGCTCTCGAGGAACTGGATATAGCGGCCGTGCGTCAGCTCGACGTCCTCGCCCTTGTCGTTCTTGATGACCGGGAACTTCATATCGGCGTTGTTGATCATGCCGAAGATCGTGCTCGGAGCTTGCGAGATATTGCCCACCTGCGCGAGCAGCGCTTCCTCGGTCTTGCTCAGGATGTGCGGCTTCTGCCGTTTCATCTCCCGGAGCGTCTGCTTGTATGGAGCGAGATCCGGGTTGGCGATGAAGACATCCAGCGTCTCGTCGGACAGGCTGAGCACTTCCGGGGTGATGAAAGAGGTGGCTTCATTGACCTCGACGCTGAGCTTCTTCGCCTTGTCGGACAACGCCTGGTATGTAGGGTCAGCCATGTTCTCATGATGCTTCATGTTGGCATAGACATAGAGTCTCTCGGTATGGAGGGAGATTTCATCTTCCAGAGCGAAACATTGTTTCAGCATCTCAGCATCGCCCAGCTTGCCCTGATATTGGGCGAGATTGCCAAGCTTCGATTTGACCTCGGCATATTCTTCGTCCCAGGTTGCCTGGCTGGCAAACAGGTCCTCCAACCTCCACTGGTGCTCCTTGGGCACCTCATGTCTCTTCGGTAAGCTGCTCATCGGATTCCTCCCTAATGATATATGGTTTGCTTGAGTGGATGCGGCCGACGCATACGAACTGCTGAGCGCGGTCATCAGAACGATGAACATCGTGAATGCGGCATGGCGCATGACAGGTCACCCTAGGCTTTTTTGCCTCTAGTATGACCTGACGCATATATGATTATCCCAGCAGCAGCAAGAAGCTGGCGACGACCATGACGAATGCGGCGACGACGAGGATCAATGCGCCAATCGCCAGAGGCCTTCGCAGATGCTCCGGGATGCGTTCGCGGTTCATGATGATGAGGCCGCCCAACAGGAAAGCGACGATCGCAAAAATGATCACATCCATGATTCCTGGTTCCTCTCATATCAGATCAATATATACGCCTGCATCTATTAGGTTAGCACAAGTTGCCATAAAGTTCGAGCCGGGAACGAGCGATTTTATGCGTCATGGCATTAACGGTCGCAAGCTGCATAAAAATCCCAACCATCACTCATATTAATCTTGAGTTGATCCAACCAAAAATGTGCCTCAAGGAGGAAATACCGTGTTGCGAAAGCTGACGATGACAAGCATGATCATCCTGGCGGCGGTGGCGCTTGTGTTCGCTTGTGCCGCGCCGGTCAGTCATGCGGCTGCATATCGCTACAACCATGCAGAGTATGATGACACCGACGAATATACGGTGAAGTCCGGCGATACGCTCTGGCTTATCTCGCTCAAATATCAGGTTGGTCTGCAGGAGATCATCGCGGCCAACCCGCAGATCAAGAACCCCGACCTCATCTATCCGGGAGACAAGGTGTACGTGCCCCTGTTCTCGACGATCAAACGCATCGAACAGGAGGTCATCCGCCTGGTGAACATCGAGAGGGCCAATCGCGGACTGAAGCCGCTCGCGCATAACTGGGAACTGTCCCGCGTCGCCCGGTTCAAATCGATGGACATGCGGGATCGCGCCTATTTCTCGCATCAGTCTCCGACATATGGCACTCCTTTCGAGATGATCCGCAACTTCGGCCTTTCGTACAGCGCGGCAGGGGAGAACATCGCGGCCGGGCAGCGGACAGCGGCAGCTGTCGTCCAGGCCTGGATGAACTCGCAGGGGCATCGGGAGAACATCCTGAACTCCACCTACACCCAGATCGGCGTCGGGTACGCCAGCGGGGGATCGATGGGCCACTACTGGACGCAGATGTTTATCCGGCCCTGACCGTTAAACCCGCTCCTGCCCATCACCAGGGTAAGCGGGAATGGCCCGGCGCAGCAGATCCTGTACCTGCTTGCGGTCAACTATACCTTCTTGCGCAAGTGCGTCAGGAGGAAACCGATGCTGCCGAGCGCCGCGAGTGAAGCGGCGGTGAAGTAGAGCGCCCGCGCGCCTGAGGCATCGTATATGGTGCCGCCGACCGAACCGCTGATGAAGCCGGCCAGGCCTGTCCAGACGACGGCATACAACGCCTGACCGCTGGCCCGGTATTCATCCGGGATCAGCTGCTGCAGATAGCGGACGGCGGTGACCATATAGATGCCCAGCGAGATGCTGTGCAGGAGCTGCGTCCCTACCAGGGCGAGCGGATCGTGCGCGATGGCCACCAGGCAGAAGCGGATGGCGTATGCCGCCGAAGCGAAGGCCAGCAGGGGCAGCTCCTTCAGCTTGTGGCCGTACTTGCCAAGCAGGAACAGGATCGGAATCTCGCTGAGCGCTGACGTCATCCAGGCCAGGCCAACCTGTGAGCTGTCAGCGCCAAGCTCCGCCATAAAGATCCCCAGGAAGGTCTCGTTCACCCGATGGGAGATCGAGACGAGCAGGATCAGCAGCATGAACCACAGGAACTGTCGGGAGCGGATGATCGCGAGCAGCTCTCTGGCGTTGAATGTCTGCGCCGACGCAGCGCGGTCGCGCATGCCCAGGCCGATCAGGAAGGCCAGGCCGATCGTGCACATGGCGATCAGCACCGTCTGGCCTGCTCCCAGCAAGGACAGGATCCAGCCGAAGAACACCGCCGAGAAGGAGAAGCCGATCGAACCCCAGACGCGAAAGGACACATAGCTGCGCTTCAGCTGTTTGGACGCGATCAGGAGCTGGCTGTCATTGAGCGGGATGGTCGACATGTAGAAGAAGTTGAAGGCGAGCAGGGTGACGAACAAACTTGCAAATGAATGAACATTCTGTACAATTAATGCAGAAGCGAATTGGCCGCCAAGCACGATGAGCAGGATCGACTTGATCGTCTTGAGTCGGTCGCTCAGCACACCCCAGAACAGATTGGCTGCGATGCCGATGAACGGGCCGAACGCATAGAGCAGACCGATCTCTGTTTTGGAGTAGCCAAGATGTTCGAAATAGAGCGGAAAATAGGATACATAAACGGCCGTGGTCAGATAGATCGCGAAGGTGAAGGCCTTCAGCCTTAGAATTTCCAGCGTACCCCCGGTTGCGAGTTCTGACAATTGGGAATCGGATTCGACAGTTTGGGTCTTGCCCTGGGAAGTATTCATCTTGCAGTACCTCATGGATTAGGATTATGATCTGAATATGACGACTATCTCATTATAGTGGATGGATCGCCGTTTGTAACTTCCTATTTTTCATTTCGAAGGGGCTTTATCATGGGCAAGCGTTATCGATTTCGGTACGACGACCGGCTGGGCATCCGGTTGCCTGAGCTGGATCTGGACTGGGAGATGTATACGGAGACAGAACGGGCCGAGATTCTGCTCGAGTGGGAAATGATTCGCGGTACGATACCCGACCGTGTCAAAGGCTTCGAGGAGCTCATCAAGGAGAAGCAGGAGCAGCTGAGCAGCGAGGAGAACTTCGTTGAATCCTGCCGCCTGAATGCGGCGATTGCGGAGCTGGCCAGCCGGATCAATGACCTGCACCTGTGGTATCGCGTCAATCAGGAGATGGGCACGGAGCGCGTTCACAGCTGACCGCATGATCCACACATCGATGAGTCCGACAGGGGGGTCCAGTTTGCAGCCAACATCACACTCGACAGGATTGCCGCGCGGGCCGATCCGCCTGATGTATCGGATGTATCGTTACATACTGCCGGGAGTGCGCGGCGAGCTGCAGAAGTGGCGCAAGCTGGCCGAGCGCATCCCTGATCCGGAGCTGCGCAGGCAGGCCATCGCGAGCATGACGTCCAAGGAATTCCATTGTCTGGGCGGAGCCGTATACGCATCCGGTCACATCGCGCAGCGTCAGTCATTGCTCCGGTTGATCACGGCTTTCCAGACGATCAGCGACTATCTGGACAACCTGTGCGACCGCAGCACATCCCTGTCGGGGGAGGATTTCCGCGCCTTGCATCAGGCGATGCTGGACGCGGTGAACCCGCACGGAGAGCTTCATGATTATTATACCTGCCGCGCGGAGAGCGAGGATGGCGGGTATCTGCGCGCGCTCGTCGAGGTTTGCCGGGAGATGACGGGCAAGCTGCCGTCCTATGCGGTCGTTCAGCCGCTCATCAGCGATCTTGTCAGCCTGTACTGCGATCTGCAGGTGTACAAGCATATCCATCCCGGACAGCGAGAACAGGCGCTTCTTGCCTGGTGGGAGGTGCACCGACATCGCTGTCCCGATCTGAGATGGCATGAGTTCGCCGCCGCCTGCGGCTCGACCCTGGGGGTGTTCATGCTCTTCCAGGCGGCGGGCAACCCGGGCTTGACCGAGGATGAGGCGAAGGCGATCAATGAAGCCTATTTTCCATACATATGCGCCTTGCATATCCTGCTGGATTATCTGATCGACCAGGAAGAGGACGAGCGCGGCGGAGATCTGAACTTCTGCGCCTATTACTCCGATCCCGGATCGACGGTTGACAGGCTGCAGCACATTGCCGGTCAGGCGAAGCTTGCCGGCAGTAGACTGCCAGGTGCGCGATTTCATCTGATGGTCATCGAAGGACTCCTGGCGTTGTACCTGTCAGACCCGAAGGTGTCCGGACAGGAAGCCGTTACGCGAATCACCCGCCAGCTCATGCACAACAGTCCGTGGACGAGGCTGTTTTTCTGGTTGAACAGCAAGTGGATTCGCGCCCATTAGATTCTAACATCGGAAGTCATCTATCAAGGAGGAGAAGGTATGACAGTCAAGAGAATAGCAGTTCTTACCAGCGGAGGAGACTCACAGGGGATGAACGCCGCAGTCCGTGCCGTGGTGCGCAGCGGTCTGTATCACGGCCTGGAGGTATTCGGGGTGCAGCGCGGATTCCTGGGACTCATCAATGACGACATCAGGCCGATGGATCTGCGCAGCGTGGGCGACATCATCCAGCGCGGCGGCACGATCCTGCAGACGGCGCGTTGCGAGGAGTTCAAGACTCCGGAAGGCCAGCAGAAGGCGGTTGCCAACCTCCGCAAGCACGGCATCGACGGCGTGGTCGTCATCGGCGGCGACGGCTCCTACCAGGGCGCGAACAAGCTGACTCAGTACGGGATCAAGACGATGGGCCTGCCGGGAACGATCGACAACGACATTCCGTTCACCGACTTTACGATCGGCTTCGATACGGCGGTCAGCATCGTGGTCGACGCGATCAACAAGCTGCGCGACACGATGACTTCCCACGAGCGCACATCGGTCGTGGAGGTCATGGGCCGTCATTGCGGCGACATCGCCCTGTACGCGGGTCTGGCAAGCGGCGCGGAGGCGATCCTGGTGCCGGAGGTGGAGTTCGACCTCGATCAGATCGCAACCCGCATGCGGGAGAACTTCGCCAAGGGCAAGCGTCACTCGATCATCATCGTCGCCGAAGGCGTCGGCAAGGGCGAGGACATCGCGAAGCGCATCGAGAAGTACGGCATCGAGCCGCGGGTTACGGTGCTTGGTCATATCCAGCGCGGCGGCACGCCTACGCACAATGACCGACTGCTGGCCAGCCGGCTGGGCGACCTGGCGGTGCGGAAGCTGATCGAAGGTGAGTCCGGCAAGGGCTGCGGCATCGTCAACGGCGTCGAGACACTGACGGACATCGATGTCGTCGTGAACTCCAAGCGTCCGTTCAACATGGAGCTGTACAATCTGGCGATGCGCCTGTCCCAGTGAAACCAGGGGAAGCATCCGGAGCATCCGTCGGCGTTCATGCCATCGCGCATACCATTGAACGGGGGCGCAGGCACATCATCGCATGCGCACATCTTCACGCAAGCGCACGTCAAACAAGCGCATCTCCCATGCGTATTCCAACATCAACGCCGAACAAGACCAAGAGGCCCGGGACGGCGCGTCCCGGGCCTCTTGTTTACTTCAGATCATAATTGACGCCTTCCGTATACACATTGCCCGAATTCCACAGGAGGAATTCCTCGATGCCCGCATCCTGCAAGGCCCGGATCTGCGCCTCGACCTCCTTCACCCCGTATGGGATGTAGACGTCCAGCCACCTGGCGGTGAAATCCTGGATCCAGGGGCGGATGATCGGCTTCACCTCGGCGATCTCTTCCAGCTTCTTGTGCGTATCCATCATGGCACCGTAGACGACCTCATACGGCGCGGTGTCCGGATGCTTCTGATTGAACCAACCGGTGCTGTAATGGCTCGGATACACCATCGGGCTGATGACATCGACGTAGGTGGAGATCTTGTTGAAATCCTGCCCGATGCCTTCCGCCGCAGGAACCGATGCGGCATAGCCGAAGATGTCCACGGAGACGCGAACGCCGAGCGGATTCAGCTCCTCGCGCGCGTACTTGACGAAATCCGCCACCACATCGACGCGTGACCGTTCGTCCTTCGTGTAGGTCAGCACATCGGCCTTGTTCTCGAAGCCTTCCGGGAAGCGGACGTAGTCGAACTGGATCTCCCTGAACCCGAGGGCGGCGGCTTCCTTGGCGATCCTGATGTTGTAGTCCCAGACTTCCTTCATATACGGGTTGACGAAGCTCTCCGGATTGCTCTTGCCGTTGTCCCAGACGGTTCCGTCGGGCCGCAGGAACGACAGGTCCGGCCGCTTCCTGGCCAGGGCGGTATCCTTGAACACCACGATCCGGGCGATCGGGTAGATGTCATTCTCCTCGAACGTCTGCATGACCTTATGAATGTCGCGAATCCATTTCTGATAATTGCCCATGGCCTTCAGCTCGGGGTCCGAGGGTTCAAAGGTGATATAGCCGTGGTCCTCCTTGACGTCGAGCACGATCGCGTTCAGCTCCGTGTCCTTGACCAGCTGCACCAGCTTGTCGAAACGGGCGACGCCGGCTGACGGACCGGTCATGTAGATGCCCTTGACCTTGGGGGCATCCGGGTCCGGATCGAGCTTGCCTGAGCGGTTTAGCTCGCCGGTCTCCGGATCCACAATCTGCGGCGGCGCTTGTCTGGCCTCTTGAAAGGCGATGGCAGCCGTGACGATCTGCTCGAATGTAACCGACCTTGCCTCTTCTTCCCCTCCGCCGACCCCGACTCCGAACAGAATCAACAATGCTGATAACAATAATTCCATGTATAACTCCCCCACATCCGTTTCGTTCCGACTTGACGCTCCCATGGTTGGCGTTCGCCGCACAGCGGACCTGCCGCGTCGTGTTGCAGCTGCTCATGAATGTATATGCCCGGTCGGGAATCCAACGTTACTGTTGCATCGGGCAATTTCCGCCTGAAGCTGGGCGAAGATGAACTCCATGATGCTTTTTTTCTTATTATATCGGAGGCCGGGGAATACGAGTAGTGGGGAGTGCAAGAAATATGTGGAATGTTGTCGGAGATTCGTGAGATGCATCGATTCGCGTCATGCAACCATAAAAAAGCTCTCTTAATGGATAAGAGAGCTTTTTTGGTGTTCGCAGATGCTGTGTTGCACAATCTCCACAGCGTCCTCCTCTTCGAGCTGGTCGAGACCGTAACGAAGCACGATCGGCGTCTCGAGTTCCTGAGGTTTCAGCGTTGGATACAACTCGGGAGTGAATTTCTTGACAATTCTGGACAAGCGTACAGTTTCCATTTCCATTTGAATCACCCTTCCAATCGAGATTAGTAAAACTAGTCAAGCGATCAGAAAAAGTTGCTTCAAAAGCAGGCTTACCTTACGAACGGTGCCAGAACGTATGCAATTGTCAGGAACTGAGGACGACTCTATTATACCATATTCGCCAGCGCGGGGAAAACTTGTACCCGGTCCGGATGCTTCCGTTCTTCCGCCGGGCTCCCCGGCGTCCGGACACGGAGGTGCGCGAAGGTGATCATTCGCATCGCCAAGGGAAGACCAGCTGGCGGGTTCGATCACCTCTGGCGCGTGGGCCTGTGGAACTCGCCAAGGATCTCCACGGTTTCGACGATGTTGACGAAGGCTTTCGGATCGATCTGGCGGATCAACCGCTTCAGCTCCGCCAGCTCATAGCGGGTCGTGACGGTCATCAGCATATCCCGCTCCTGATGGCTGTAGCCGCCGATCGTCTTGATATGGGTGACGCCGCGCGGCCTCTGCAGCAGCTTCTCGAGCAGCTTGTCCTTCTCGTTGGTGATGATGAAGGCCGTCACCTTGATGTGTCGCACATGGATCATGTCGACCACCCTGCCCGCTACATAGATCGTGATCAGCGAGTAGAGCGACAGATTCCAGTCCTTGGTCAGGTAGCCGTGCATCAGGATGATCGCCGCGTTGAAGGATGAGATCAGCGTGCCCAGCGGCACGTCGCGCTTCTGCGTCAGGATCGAGCCGATGATATCGAAGCCCCCGGTGGAGCCTCCGGCGCGCAGCGTGATCCCGATGCCCGTCCCGGAGATGATGCCGCCGAATACGGAGCCGATCAGAATATCCGTGTTGCCGAGCAGATCGACCGGGATGATCTGCATGAACCAGGACGTCAGGGCGACGGACAGCATGCTGAGCAGCACGAAATACCTTCCGATGGCAAAATAACCCCACAGCAAAACAGGAATATTAAGTATCAGATACAGGATTCCGATGTTCCAGCCGGTGAAGTACCCGATGATCATCGATATCCCTGACAGGCCGCCGCTGAGCAGCTTGTGGTCGATCAGGAACATGTTGAAACCGATGGCTGTGAGCAAGGCGCCGATGACGACGATGAGGATCGAAGTGAATGTGTGTCGCAAAGGTTGTCTCATGATGGTCCCTCCTGTTAATGCTTATTGTAGTGATATTTTCCGAGGAAATAAACATTGTCGAAAAGGATTGTAATGAAAACTGGAAAAACGTTGATGCGTTATGGTAAGATGGTGCAGTGATGTATGAAGAAAAGGAGCAATGATCAATATTGAAAACATTTGAAGAGTTTAATCTTCACCCTGCTGTATTGAAGGCTATTCATGAAATGGGGTTTGAAGAATCCACACCCATCCAGGAGAAAGCGATCCCGATCGCCCTGGAGGGACGTGACCTGATCGGACAAGCGCAGACGGGTACAGGCAAGACTGCTGCGTTCAGCATACCGCTCATTCAGAATATCGACGCGAAGGAAGAGAACATCGTCGCGCTCATCATGACACCGACTCGCGAGCTGGCCATCCAGGTCGCGGAGGAGATCGCGAAGCTGTCCCGCTTCAAGGGACTCAGGACGCTCCCGATCTACGGCGGTCAGGACATCGTGAAGCAGATCCGCGCGCTCCGGCAGAAGCCGCAGATCATCATCGGCACGCCGGGCAGGCTGCTGGACCACATCAACCGCAAGACGATCAAGCTGGATAAGGTGCAGACCGTGATCCTCGACGAAGCGGACGAGATGCTGGACATGGGATTCCTGGATGACATCAACACGATCCTGAGCAAATGTCCGGAGGAGCGGCAGACGATGCTGTTCTCGGCGACGATGCCGCCGAACATCAAGAAGCTCGCGGACACCTACCTGAAGAATCCGGAGCACGTCTCGGTGGTGCCCAGGCAGGTCAGCGCGCCATCCGTCGAGCAGTACTACATGGAGGTGCAGGAACAGCAGAAGTTCGAGATCCTGAGCCGGCTGATCGACATGGAGGCGCCGGATCTGGCGATCATCTTCGGTCGGACGAAGCGCCGTGTCGACGAGCTGTCGGAGGCGCTGAAGAAGCGCGGCTACTCCGCAGAGGGGCTGCATGGCGACCTGTCGCAGAACCAGCGCGACATGGTGATGCGCAAGTTCCGCGACGGTTCGATCGATGTGCTCGTGGCGACCGACGTGGCGGCGCGCGGCCTCGATGTGAGCGGCGTGACCCATGTCTTCAACTTCGACCTGCCGCAGGATCCCGAGAGCTACGTGCACCGCATCGGCCGCACCGGCCGCGCGGGCAAGGAAGGCGTCGCGATCACGTTCGTCACGCCGCGGGAGACCGACCACCTGCATCTGATCGAGCGCATCACCCGCCATCGCATCACCAAGCGCCCGCTGCCAAGCATGGCGGAGGCGATCGAAGGCAAGCAGCGCGCAACGGCGGAGCGGCTCATCGAGGTGCTGGAGCAGGACGACTTCCAGATGTACAAGGGCTTCGCCATCCAGCTACTGGAGCAATATGACTCCGTGCAGGTGCTGGCTGCCGCCCTCAAGCTGCTCACAGGGGAAAGATCCGATGTGGAGATCCATCTGACGCCGGAGGAACCGCTGCGCGTCAAGAAGCGCCGTCCGGACGGCCGATTCTCCGGCGGACGCGACGGGCGCGGCAGGGATGTGCGCGGTCAAGGGGGCCGCACCGGCGGCCGCAAGACCCCGGGCTACCGCCGCGATGGCAAGCCTTATGAAGGCCGCAAGGACAAGTGGAACCGCGAACGCGAATATGTCAAGTAAGCACAGGTACTGAACCGGATATGCTCAGGAACATGTGGAGGGGATGAACGAGATGGAAATGGGCGGATTAATGGGAGGATTTTATCGGATATCGGAGTGGATCATGCGATTCTCCGTGACGAATCTTCTGTGGATCATCTTCAATATTCCGGTTGTCTTCTTCGCGTTTAACCTGCTGTTCGTCGAAAGCCTTGAGCAGTTGGTCGCGATCATGATCCCGATCGTCGCCCTGGCGCCGTTCGTGCTGTTTCCGGCGACGGCGGCGATGTTCAGCGTGGTGCGCAAATGGGTGATGGGCGATACGGATGTGCCGCTGATCAAATCGTTCTGGAAAGGCTACAAGTCGAACTACAAGCAAGCCATGTTCGGCGGTCTCGTCATCGTGCCGCTGTGGGGCATCTTCGTGTTTGACTTCATCTTCTACGCGATGGAAGTCAGCTCGCTGCTGAGGTATCTGTTCATCGTTCTCGGGGTGCTCCTGCTGGCGTTCACCTTCAACTTCTTCTCGATGACGGTTCATTTCCACATGAAGTTCTGGGCGATCCTGAAGAATTCCGCGCTCGTCTCCATCGGCCGCCCGTTGATCTCGGTCGGGATGGTGCTGGTGAATGGCCTGCTCGTCTACATCAGCTTCACCCAATTTACCTGGCTCTTGCCATTCTTCACCGGCTCGGTAGCCGCATATGTCTCGTTCCTCGGCTTTTACCACGTCTACAACAAGGCCCAGCAGATCCGGGAGCAGGAGGAAGAGAAGCGGAGAGCGGAGGCGGAGCGGCAGGGGCTCGAGCAGCAGGATTCCGCTGCCGATGCGGGCTTGCCTGAAGTGGCCGCATCCGATCCCGACGAGCCATCCAGGACCGAGGAGAACAGACGGTAAAGGATCCGGTGCATATGCAACAATCTGGTCATTTACTTTTGCCGGTCAGGCGCCTATAATAAGAATACAAATGAAATATATCCTGCTGTGTACGTTACGACCATATGTTGTTTTGAACCAATGACAATGTTTCGGGAGCACTACATGAGCGCAGCGCTGATATGCCTGCCAAATGCGGGACATCAAACCTGCGACTGCGTGCACCCACCTGCGAGAGCGGGTTCATGAAACACCATCGTCGAACGGCATTGGCGGGTTATATGCTTGCTTGATCTGCATAAATGATGAAGGACACCTTCATACTAGACATCATGAAAGTCTAGTCGGAGGTGTTTTTTTTGTCTGAATCGATGAAGCAATACCGCAGCAAGGTGTGGATATGTGCGCTGCTGTGCGCCATCGTCATGCTGGGCACATGGCAGCTCCCGGTCGGCCATGCCTTCGGCAACGCGACGCTAAAGCACGGCTCCAGAGGGGGAGATGTCTACGAACTGCAGGGGAGGCTTCAATACCTGGGGTATTATAACGGCAATATCGATGGCATATTCGGTTGGCAGACGGAGCGGGCGGTGAAGGACTTTCAGTACAGGTTCGGGATGAAGGTGGACGGGATCGTCGGCAGCAAGACGAAGCAGATGCTCGTCAAGGCGACGCCGGGCTGGAAAGGGACGGGCAGCACCGGTGCGACGGCGCTGAGGACGAAGGAGTATACGCAGGAGGAGATCACGCTGTTGGCGCGGGCGGTATACAGCGAGGCGCGCGGCGAGCCATATGAAGGGCAGGTGGCGATCGCCGCGGTCATCCTGAATCGCCTGTCGCACAGCTCGTTTCCGAATACGATCGCCGGCGTGATCTTCGAGCCCGGCGCGTTCACCGCGGTCAGCGACGGCCAGTTCTGGCTGACGCCGAACGACAAGGCCTACAAGGCTGCCAGGGACGCGATCAACGGCTGGGACCCGACAAGTGGTGCCATTTACTACTTCAATCCGAATACAGCGACATCCGCCTGGATCTGGTCGAGGCCGCAGATCAAGCAGATCGGCAAGCATATCTTCTGCAGATGAGGGGAGAGGAGCGGCATTGTGCCTCGGTGAGGCAACTTACTTGTGCGCTTGCGGCGCGAACAGGCCGTCGAGCACGATCGTCACCGCGCCGATGGCCGATGCGTACTCTCCCTGATTGGTGATGACGATGGAAACGGCGTTGGCCGGGGTATCCATCGCCCGTTCGTGAATCGTCCGTCGCGTTTCCTCCAGGAACAGGTCCGCCGCGTTCGTGACGCCGCCCCCGAGGATGATCTTCCGGGGGTTCAGCGTATTGATCAGATTGGCCAGCCCGATGCCGAGATAGCGGCCGACGCGCCGGAAGAGATCAAGCGCCAGCGGGTCGCCCTGCCGCGCCGCCTGCGCGATCATCTCGCCGGTGATGGCTTCCGGATCATCTCCGCACAGCTCGCGAATAAGCGACCGCTCTCCCGCCTCAAGCCTCTGTGCCGCCTGACACACCAGGGCCGGACCGGAGACGAGCGATTGCAGGCAGCCGTAATTGCCGCAGGTGCACCTGGGACCGTTCATCTCCACGGTCGTATGGCCGATCTCGCCAGCGGAGTAGGTGGCTCCCTTGTACAGCTGGCCGTTGAGCACGATGCCGGCCCCCACGCCTTCGCCGATGTTGACGGCGATGAAATTGCCGGTATCGGTTCCTTCACCGAACCAGCTCTCGCCGAGCGCGAAGGCGACGACGTCATTCTCCACATGGACAGGCACCTGGAACTCGCACTCCAGCGGCTCGCGCAGCGATATGTCGCGCAGCCCGAAGTTGGGGGCGAAGATGGCCTTGCCGGCCGAAGGATCGACCAGGCCGTGCATGCCGAGACCGATGCCCATGAGGTCCCCGGCGCTGATGCCCGCCTTCTTCAGCACCAGCTTCACCGTATCGATCAGATGGCCGATCAGCGCAGCCTCGTCGACTCTGGGCGGCAGCGCCAGTTTCTCCGCGGCCTTGATATCGGCATTCAGATTCGTGACCACGGTGCGCAGCCAGTGAATGCCGATATCCACGCCGACGATGTGATAGGCATCGGCATTGATGCGCAGCATGATCGGCCTGCGCCCGCCGGTGGAGGCGCCGAGATCCGACTCGATGACGAGCTTGTTGTCGAGCAGCTCGCTGACGATATTCGTTACGGTCGGAGGAGTCAGCTTCGTGATCTTGGCGATCTCCGCCCGGGATACCTCGCCATGCGTGCGGATGGTATTCAAGATGAGCGAGCGGTTCAGCGATTTCATCCACTTAAAGCTTCCGATTAGCGGTTCATTCACGCTTGCGACCTCCTTGTACTCTCCCCATTGTATAAAAAAAGCGGCTATCATGAAAAGTGTATTGATTTTGCCAACGGAGCTTTGTATGATAATAGTATCTTAATTAATTAAATTAATAAAGAGATCATCTGGCCTATTACAGGAAATGTTTTGGTTCGCCCGATGAAGACTGATCGACGTCTCCACAAGCCAGACATCCAACTTATCATGATCTGGAGGTATATTGAACATGGCTGAATTGCGCTACAACCCGTTGCTCCGGGATTGGACGATCGTCGCGTCCAACCGGCAGAACCGGCCGCATATGCCCAAGGACTACTGTCCGTTCTGTCCCGGTTCCGGCAAGGTGCCGGACCATTATGACGTCTACAAGTACGACAATGACTTCCCGGCGCTCCGCGCCGATCCGCCGGAGCCTGATCCGGTAGCCACGAAGCTGTACAAGACGGCTCCGTCCTACGGCCGCTGTGAGGTCATCCTGTATTCGCCGGAGCATACGAAGACGCTGCCCGAGCTGTCCGTCGAGCATATCCTCAAGCTGATCGATCTGTGGACGGAGCGCTTCGAGGAGCTGTCCAGGGATCCGAAGCACAAGTATATCATGATCTTCGAGAACCGTGGCGAGGAGGTCGGCGTGACGATGCCGCACCCGCACGGCCAGATCTACGCCTACTCGAAGATGCCGCTGAAGATTCAGACCGAGCTGAACGCCTGCAAGGCGCATCACGAGGAGCATGGCACCTGCCTGCTCTGCGACATGAACCGGGAGGAGAAGGAATTCGCGCAGCGGGTGATCATCGAGAACGACAGCTTCATCTGCTACCTGCCGTTCTTCACCGACTACCCTTATGGCGTGTTTATCGTAAGCAAGCATCACAAGACGGCCCTGACCGACTTCACGGCGGACGAGAAACGCGATCTCGCCGATATCCTGAAGCAGACGACCGGCACGATGGATGAGCTGTTCGACCGGCTGTTCCCGTATATGATGGTGCTGCATCAGCGCCCGGTGAACAGCGAGAGCGTCGAGGACTACTATCACTTCCACATCGAGTTCTATCCGCCGCTGCGCGCCAGGGATCGGATCAAATATTACGCCTCATCGGAGATGGGCGCCTGGGCGGCGACCAATCCGCTCTGCGTGGAGGAGACTGCGGTGCAAATGCGCGAAGCGCATCAGAAATATCTGGCGAAAGCGAGGAATGATCAATCATGACGATTCAGGAGATTCATGGAATGCTGAAGGAGAAGTTCGGGGAGCTGTTCGGATCGGCCGAGGGGACGAGGCTGTTCTTCGCTCCCGGGCGGGTCAACCTGATCGGCGAGCACACGGATTACAACGGCGGATACGTGTTCCCGGCGGCGCTGTCGTTTGGCACCTACGCGCTGGTGAAGCCGAGAGAGGATCGCCTGTACCGGTTCCGCTCGCTCAATTTCCCGCAGCAGGTCGATGTGTCCGCCGACCAGATCGAATATCGCAAGGAGGACGACTGGGCGAATTATCCGAAGGGCGTGCTGCAGCAACTGCTCGCGTATGCGCCCGAGCAGGCGGACTCCTATCGCGGCGCTGATGTGCTGTTCTACGGCAACATCCCGAACGGCGCCGGCCTCTCCTCCTCCGCCTCGATCGAGATGGCGACCGCCTACGCGCTCTCAAGGCTTGCAGGAAATTCCATACCGGTTATCGAATTAGTGAAGCTGGCGCAAAGAGCGGAGAACCAGTTCGTCGGCGTCAACTGCGGCATCATGGACCAGTTCGCCGTCGGCATGGGCAAGATGAATCACGCCGTGCGCCTGAACTGCGCCGACCTGAGCTACGAATACGCGCCGCTGCGCCTCGATGGCCACAAGCTGATCATCACCAATACCAACAAGCGCCGCGGGCTCGCCGATTCGAAGTACAATGAACGCCGCGCCGAATGCGAGGCGGGGCTGGCGATCCTGCGCCGCGTGAAGCCCGGCCTGCGCGATCTGGGCGCCCTCAGCCTGGACGAGTGGGAGGCGCTGAAGGGGCATATCGAGGATCCGGTCATTCGCGCGAGAGTCGAGCATGTCGTCAGCGAGGACCATCGCGTGCTGGAAGCGGTGCGCAGCCTGGAGGAGAACGATCTCATCCGGTTCGGGCAGCTCATGATCCAGTCGCATGAATCGCTCCGCGATCTGTATGAGGTGACCGGCCGGGAGCTGGACGCGCTCGTGGAAGCGGCCCTGAGCGTCAATGGCTGCATCGGCAGCCGCATGACCGGCGCCGGCTTCGGCGGATGCACGGTCAGCTTGGTGCGCGAGGAGGTCGTGGAGCGGTTCAAGGAGCAGGTGGAGAAGCGCTATACCGAAGCAACGGGGCTTACGCCCACCTTCTACGTATGCGACGTGGGGGACGGTGTCAAGGAAATCACGGAGGTGTGAAGCAATGGCCATACTGGTAACAGGCGGGGCTGGTTACATCGGCAGCCACACGGTGGCGGAGCTGCTGGAGAAGGGCGAGGAAGTCGTCGTCGTGGACAATCTGCAGACGGGACACCGCGAGGCGGTGCTCGGCGGCACGTTCTATCAGGCGGACATCCGCGACAGCGACGCGATGGACCGGATCTTCGCGAAGCATGAGATCGAGGCGGTGATCCACTTCGCCGCCAATTCCCTGGTCGGCGAGAGCGTGGAGAAGCCGCTGAAGTATTATGACAACAACGTCTACGGCTCCCAGAAGCTGATGGAAGTGATGGTGAAGCACGGCGTCCGGAAGATCGTCTTCTCCTCGACAGCAGCCGTGTACGGCGAGCCGCAGCGCGTGCCGATCGATGAGCATGACCTGACCGTGCCCACCAATCCCTACGGAGACACGAAGCTGGCGATGGAGAAGATGTTCCGCTGGGGCGATCGGGCCCATGGGATCAAGTCCATCTCGCTCCGCTATTTCAATGCGGCCGGCGCCCATCCGAATGGTCTGATCGGCGAGGATCACAATCCCGAGACGCATCTCATCCCGGTCATCCTGCAGGTGCCGCTTGGCAAGCGGGATGCCATCTCGGTGTTTGGCGACGATTACCCGACGGAGGACGGCACCTGCATCCGCGACTACATCCATGTGACGGACCTGGCCAACGCGCACTATCTGGCGCTAATGCGTCTGCGCGACAAGGAGGAGAGCGGCATCTACAACCTGGGCAACGGGCAGGGCTTCTCCGTCAAGCAGGTGATCGAGGTGACGCGCCGCGTGACCGGACATGCGATCCCGGCGAAGGTGTCGCCGCGCCGCGCCGGTGACCCGGCTGTGCTGGTGGCTTCCTCCGAGCGGGCCAGGACGGAGCTGGGCTGGAAGCCGCAATATGCGGACCTGGAGAAGATCGTCGAGACGGCCTGGAGCTGGTTCCAGCGCCATCCGAACGGCTACGGCCATTAAACAGGGCCATCGGCCCGGACTGCCAGCGATGGCACGGACAGCGTCGGTTCGGCAGGCGGTGCATATGTCCATCGCAGCCTGCCGGCATCCGGATGGCTGCAGCCAATCACTTGTCCTCGAGCAACCTTCCTTTTGCGCTTCGTGGTAAACCGTGGTAAGATGAAGAGAAGGCATGTTCGATCAAGGGAGGAAGAACGTTGTTGAAGCGTACGTTAGTCGGAATCTTCCGCAGCATGGAATCAACCGGTGAGAAACCGCGGTATCCGGGACTTGAATCGCGTCACTTCAAGCTGCCGAAGGATAAGCTGTTTGAAGAGATCCTTGCCATCGTGAAGAAATATCCGGGACTCAAGCTGGTTCATGAGGTCAAGAGCGTCGGGGAGATCCTGGCCGAGAAGCGAACCATGACCGGACGCGTGCAGGACGTGACGTTCACGATCGTCGAGACCAGTCCGGTGAAGAGCGCGGTCGATATTTACTCGGCATCCCGCGGCTCGCTCGGAGACCTTGGCTCCAATTACAGGCTCATCCTCAATCTTCTGAAGGAAATCGACCGCAAGCTGAAAGACTATCAGGATCGATAATCTGACATAAAAAAAGAACTGCGAGAGAAGGCGATCTTCCCTCGCAGTTGTTTTGTGGAGTCCTCACAGAAGCTCCTTCAGGGCAGCGAGCGCGCTGTCGTAATCCGGATGCTCGGCCATCTCGCTGTTCACCTTGGCATAACGAATGGTGTCGTCCGCATCGAGGATCCAGATCGAGCGGGCGAGAAGGCGCAGTTCCTTGATCAGCACGCCGTAAGCGGTGCCGAACGACACGTCGTAATGGTCGGACAGCACGACGACCTTGTCGATGCCGGCTGCGGCGCAATATTGCGATTGAGCCGGAGGCAGGTCAACGCTGATCGTCAGGATGACAACGTTGTCGCCCAGCTTGGCGGCCTCTTCGTTGAAGCGGCGGGTTTGCGCGTCGCAGATGCCCGTGAACAGGGAAGGCACGACGTTGATCAGCTTGATCTTGCCCTTGTAATCCGACAGCGACTTCGTATCCGTCAGACTGCTGCGAACGGTGAAATCCGGAGCCTTGTCTCCGACCTTCAGCTCCGGACCGACCAGAGTCAGAGGGTTGCCCTTAAGCGTATGTACACCGGTTCTTTCTATTGTCACTTGCCATTCACTCCTTCAACAGGAAAATTTTTTATTTTTCTGGCCTCAGCCAATACTATTATAACGGTTTAAAATCAGGGTTGTCCATGTCAGCTTTGATTCATCGAAAGGAGTCGATCCCATGTTCGTCCGCACCGAGAACCTGCGCTCTTATATCCGGCTGTACCCGGTCAACTCCGCGATCCTGCTCATCTGCATCGTCTTCTTTGTCGTCATGACGCTGAGCGGCGGGACGTCGGACAGTGAGACGCTGCTCAGGTTCGGCGCGTTTATCTCCCCGTTTCCGGACAGCGAGTGGAGGCAGTATTCGGTTGATCTGTGGGGCGGTTCGCTCGACTTTATCCGATTCGTCACCAGCATCTTCATCCATATCGGCTTCTCCCATCTGCTGTTCAACGGGTTCTCGATCTTCGTGTTCGCTCCCGAGCTGGAAAGGCTGTTCGGGCATATTCGTTATGCGATCTTCTTCATCGTGACCGGCATCGCGGGCAATCTGGCCAGCCACCTCGTTGCCGCTTCCAGGCCGTTTGAAGGCTTCACCCTGTCGGCTGGCGCCTCCGGCTCCATCTTCGGCATCTTCGGCGCTTATCTGGCGCTGGTGGTGCTGCGCAGGGCCTTCATCGACAAGGGAACCTACACGACGATCGTGACGCTGGTCGTCATGGGAGCGATCTATTCCTTCATCGTGCCGAATGTCAGCTGGCAGGGACATCTTGGCGGATTCCTGGCAGGCTTCATCTGGATGGCAGCGCTGCTTCAGATCAAGGGGGCAAGAAGGCGCTGAAGTCGGCATATTTCGTTAAAGACAAAGAAGGGTTTATGTACTATAATTAACCTTTGGATTAAGATAATAACGATCGTGGAGTGTTACGAACAGTGGAATTGCGTCAGCTTCAATATTTCGTCAAGGTTGCCAGGATGCAGCATGTCACCCAGGCCGCGGAGGAATTGCGCATCGCCCAGTCGGCCGTGTCGCGGCAGATTCATCAGCTTGAGGAAGAGCTCGGAGTTCTGTTGTTTATCCAGCATGGGCGCAACTTGCAGCTCACTCCGGTCGGCAAGCTGTTCCTGAAGCGGGTGGAAGCGATCCTCGCGGATATCGACAAAGCGATCCAGGAGGTGCGCGAATATCTGGATCCGGAGTACGGTGAGGTGCGGATCGGGTTCCCCAACAGTCTGGGCGTGACGCTTGTGCCGGACATCGTCTCCCGTTTCCGCAAGGAGCATCCGAACGTCCGCTTCAAGTTCCGGCAAGGAATCTTCCACGGACTGTTGATGGAAGTGGTGAAGGGTGAGCTGGATCTGGCGATCATCGCGCCATTCCCCGAGAACCACGATCAGGTGACTGGCGAACTGCTGATGGAAGAGGAGCTGTTCGCGATACTGCCGCAGAATCATCCGCTTGCCGGCGAGTCGCAGATCCACCTGGAGCAGCTCAGGGATGATCCGTTCATCCTGTTCAACGAAGGGTACTCGCTCAGGAAGATCGTATGGGATGCTTGTCTGGAGGCGGGGTTCACGCCGAAGATCGCCTTCGAGGGAGAGGAGACCGACACGATCCGCGGGCTGGTCGCGGCGGGGATGGGAGTCAGTCTGTTGCCTCATCATGCCCTGCAGGAGATCACGCCTCTGCAGCCGGTCATGGTCAAGGTAAGCGA
>Ga0310836_100220_pt1 | contig 61382 bp, 48 predicted proteins | sample SM_ome_4_FD_201310 | JGI IMG/M metagenome (GOLD analysis project Ga0310836, IMG submission 201310) | Sorghum-adapted microbial communities enriched on stacked mutant (SM) sorghum from Joint BioEnergy Institute, Emeryville, California... ... | reverse complement strand
GATCATCCTCACGGTTTGGATTTTGAAGTCTTTGTCATACTTTTGACTCATCTTCGGACACCTCGATTTTGCTGAATTTATTGTCGCATTCTCGATTCTCGGTGTCCACTATTCAGTCTAGCATCAAAAATGCCTGTGCTTCCACGCAGTGTGTCGTCCCAACGCAGCCAATATTTGATCCGTCGTATAGTTGCAATACAAATCCAACGGAATGTCCTCATCCAGCTCCGCAATCGGTCGCCCGGCAATGTCGATCTTCTCATACTGGTACTGCAGCACATCGCGCAGCTCCGCATAGGCCAGCGGATGCTCAACCAGCCAATACAGCGCCTCCTCCACGGATCCGAACGACCGATCTTTCCAATCGGACAACCCCACGTCCCAGAAGGTGTAATACAACATCAGCAACATGGTGCGCTCTGCCGGACTCAAGCCATCCAGCGCTTGTCCCCGACTGTCGCGAATCGAGGCCAGCGCCTGCATCGCGAACTGCAGAAACCGCGCCGAATTGCAAAAGGACAACCTTTCCAACCCGCTGGCCAATAACTTCTCTCGCACATCCCCAATCGGCTCATCACTCGAAACGACATTCTCTCTGACACCCAACCCATACACTGTGGTCGGCGTCTGACGACCGTACACATCGATTGGCTTCACGTGGTAGTCTTCAAAAAACTCCCCGAGCCGCCATTCCTGGTGATGAACGAAGTAATCCGATACTTTGCGGCGTAAATTTTTTAAGTTGTTAATCGACGCTCGGATATGAGCGAGAATGATTTCCTGCGCCCTCTTCTCCAAAATAATGGAGCAGCCCTTCGGCACATTGGCAAACCCTTGCTCAATCTCCTTCACCACAGACCGACGCGTCCGCGACAGGAGCGCCTGAAACCGCTGTTCAAAGTTGTATTCTTTGTGCGCTTGCCCGACAAAATCCAGTACCGTGAGCGCCTCTTTCCCCTCACAAAGCCGCAAACCCCGACCAAGTTGTTGCAGAAAGACAGTTAAGCTCTCCGTTGGTCTCAAGAACAGCACGGTGTTCACTTCCGGGATGTCCACGCCTTCGTTGTACAGATCCACGACAAACACAAAATGGATCTCTTTCCTTACCAAGCGCTGCTTCACGGAATCCCGCACATCATCCGGCGAATCGGAAGTCAAATATTCCGAGGCTACTCCGAAAGCGTTAAATTGCTCCGCCATAAACTTGGCGTGAAGCTGGCTTAAGCAGAATCCAATCCCAATCACATCATGGATGTCCGTACAGTACCGCTCCACCGCCTCAAAAATGTACCGCGCCCGCTCCCGAGCCACTTTCTCCTGCAGGACAAAAAGGTTTTCCAACTCTGACTCATCATACTTGCCTAACCGCCATTTCACTTCACTCAAATCAACGGAATCCGTAACTCCAAAATAGTGAAAAGGGCTGAGCAATTTCCGCTCAATGGCCTCGTACAAACGGATCTCCGCAGCGATGCGGCCACCGAAAAAATCGGTGACGCTTTTACCATCTGCACGCTCCGGTGTGGCAGTCAACCCAAGCAAGATTTTCGGTTGATAATACTCCAACAACTGCTGATACGACGGCGCAGCAGAGCGGTGAAACTCGTCCACGATGATGAAGTCATAGTAGTCCGGAGGCGTCATCGCATAAAGATCCTTCGAATTCAGCGACTGAATCGACACAAACAAATGGTCAATTTGCTCCGGCACTTTCCCAGCCACCATCACATCACCAAAGTTCAAGTCCCGTAGGATGGAACGAAAACACGCCAGACTTTGATTCAATATCTCTTTTCGATGCGCGACAAAAAGCAACCGATTCGGCTTCCCGGGATTTTGCAGGCAATATCTACGGTAGTCGAAGGCAGAGATGACGGTTTTCCCCGTTCCCGTGGCCGCCACGACGAGGTTGCGAAACCGTCCATGCACTTCCCGCTCCGCCTGCAATTTGTCGAGGATTTCTTGCTGGTAGTAGTAAGGTTGGATGTCAAAATAGAAGCCGAGCGCGCTATGATCCTCATCCCGCCAAGCACGTTCCGCTTTCAACGCTTGCCGTAATTTCTGCTCGTGCAATTGTGGAATGAAAGTGGTGAACTCCGGATTGTTCCAGTAATGTTCGAAGGTGACTTCGACTTTTTTTATGATATTGGGGGCATCTTGTTGGGACAGTTTAACGTTCCATTCAAGTCCAGACGTCATAGCCGATTCGGAGATGTTGGAGGACCCGATGTACAATGTGCTAAACCCGGTGTTCCGCCAGAACAGGTACGCCTTCGCGTGGAGGCGGGTCGTTTTTGTATCGTAAGAGATTTTCACTTCGGTGTTCGGAAGCTTGACCAGTTCTTGAACCGCTTTATAGTCCGTCGCCCCCATGTAGCTGGTAGTGATGACACGAAGCTGTCCGCCACGCACCGTGAACGCCTTCAATTCCTCCAAGATCAACCGCAAGCCGCTGAATTTGATGAAGGAGACCAGAAAGTCGATCCGATCGCTGGTGGCGATTTCTTTTTTGAGTTCCGCCATCATGCTCGGTTCGCGTTTATCACCGGTGAATAAAGAACTGATGGAAAGCGGGGTGTCGGGTCGAACACGGGTACGTCTTGCTGCCTGCTGTTGATCGATCAGTTCAAGCAGCATTTCGGCGTCTTTTTCAATAAGCTGTCCTTTCAGATTGGCCATCAGTTCGGCATCCAGCTTGTCTCCGGCTGAACGGTCCATGTATTCGAGGATGTAATGAATGATGGCGTTGCAGAGGGCAACGCGGTCTTTCACGGCTGTCTCACTATGGTCGATGTATTCCAGAATCCGCGTGAGCAGGCGACCCATGTACTGTCCTAAAATAGCCGCGGATTCCGAGCGATCCATTTTCCCAATTTCTGCGTGCCAATTGTCGTTCAGTTTCGTAAGTTCCGTTTCCAACTGTTCGTTGATGACTTGCTCGTACAACCCAAGCTGAAGCATGCTGTCACCGCCGGCATCATTTCCTTTTCTTCCATTATTCGACATCCCTCGAGGTAGTCCTTCTTTCCTGCGCAATTCGAATCATTTTCCTGAAACTGGCTGTCCGTTGCTGCTTCATTGCATTTTTTTCCTGTATTTTTCCACTCAAATTTTTTACAATAATAAAAATTAATTTTATATATGAAAAAGGAGAAGCCACATCATGCAAACATGCAAAAAATGCTGAATTTCCTAAACACGAAACGTTTTTGGCGTGACGCAAACATCGGACAAAAATACTTTTTGGCGCTGTCCATTTCGCTGTTTTTGTTTGCGGCTTCAATGGCAAGCGCTTACATATCGATCCTTGACATCCGCGAGGACATGAACACGATCGAAACGTCCAGCAACCGGTCAATCGAAATCTCCGAGGCCATCACGTTGCTTCATGAAATGAACGCGTTATCCTACGATTATATGAGCTTTGCGCAACCGTCCAAAAGAACCGCCTACGAATCCAAGATGCAAGAGCTGGATGAATTGATTGTCAGCATATACCAAAATCTGGACCCCAACTCGGAAGCCTATGCCAGCATGGAGGCCATCCGGAGCGAACTCGCATCGTTCCATCAAATCTTCGTGGAGCAGCTTGTCTACTCGATTGAACGAAGCTTGCGGGATGAGTTGCCTTTCATCCGCCTGGACATGAGTTCGCGAGTGAATCAAATGTTGGAGTCCCTCCAGTTGTTTGAAGACGAGTATGACTCGCTCCGGACGGCGGCCATCTCGAATACGTACGACAACCTGGAATCCACGAGCAATTCGCAAATCATCTATTTCGCCATCTCCATTCTGCTTGGCATCGCGGTGCTCGTTCTGATCTCGACGGGCATCCGAAAGCAGATGAGCAAATTGCTGGGCGTCAGCAACCAGATCGCCACCGGGGATTTGACCGTGCGCTCGGACATCATCGGCAGCAAGAGCGAAATCGGCCAACTGTCCGAGTCCGTGAATCGGATGGCCGACTGGCTGAACGAGATGATCCGCACCATCTCCGGCATGAGCGGGAAGATGGAGAATCAGAGCGACAAACTGCTGCAGGCTTCAGCCGACATGGAGAAGGGCAGTCTGCAAATCGCCGATACGATGAACCAGCTCGCCTCCGGCACGGAGGAGCAGGCCGGATCGGCCGGCGAAATTTCGCAGGTGATCAGCGAACTGAACGGACTGATTCTGGAGGCCAACCAAGAGAACGAACGGCATACCGGCCTGTCCAGCCGGCTGCTGGAGATCGCCGGCCAAGGAAACCGCCTGATGCAGGACTCCATGGAAAAAATGAACGACATCAACACCATCATGCGCGCATCCGTCGACCGAGTGATCCGTCTGGAGCAACGGCTGCATGACATTTCGGGTCTCATCGAAGTGGTCCAGGACATTGCCAACCGCACCTATATCCTGTCGCTCAACGCGACGATCGAAGCGGCGCGGGCCGGCGACGCCGGCAGAGGGTTTGCCGTGGTGGCCGCGGAAGTCCGCAAACTGGCCGGTCAGGTGGCCGAATCGCTCGTCTCCATCACGGAAATCGTACATGGAATCCAGACGGAATCCCGCACTGTGGCGGAATCGCTCAAGAACGGCTACGGACAAGTCGATGAAGGCAGCGGCATGATTCGCCTGACCGGCGAGACGTTCGGGGAAATCCATCAAAACGTGGCCAAGGTGACGGAGGGCATCAGCCGTCTGGGCGAGCATCTGTCGACGATCGCCGATAGCAGCGACGACATCAGCAAATCGGTGGAAAATATCGCGGCCATCGCCGAACAAACGGCGTCCGGCGTGGAAGAAGTGTCCGCTTCGGCGCAAACCCAGCACGGCATCGCCGAATTGGTTTCGGACAACGCCCGCGAAATGTCCGGCATGACAAGCGAACTGAAACAGCTTGTCGCGGCGTTCCGGTTGTCGTGAATCCGGCGCCTGCGACGCGGGCATAGTCCCATAAATGAAAGGTGGCCGTCCAACTGAACGGCCACCTCTTTCTTCATTCCGTTGCCAACTCCCGCTTCGCCCGCTCCCGCAGGAAGAAGGACAGGACGAGCCCGACCAGCACCATGATCGCGGCGGTGCCGATGCCCGCCTTGATTCCCGTCAGTCCCGCGGCGGCCGAATCGGCCGCCTGCGACAGGCCGGTCGCCCGGCTCATCACCGACACCATCGTGGCGGTGCCGATGGAGCCGCCCACCATGCGGATCGTGTTGCTCATGGCGGTGCCGTGGGCGATCTGCGAGAACGGCAGCGCGTTGATGCCGGCCGTCATGAGGGGCGTCATCAGCAAGGCGACGCCGATCATCTGGGTCAGATACATGATCGTGATCACGATGTAGCTCGTCTCCAGGCCGATGTTGAACAACATCAACGAACCGGTCACCATGAAGACGAAACCGGCGATGGACAACCCCCGTGCGCCGAACCGGTCGTACAACCGCCCGGAGACGGGCGCCAGAAGCCCCGTCAACAGGGCGCCGGGCAGCAACATCAGGCCGGACAGGAGAGCCGTGCCGCCCCGGACGTTTTGCACGTACATCGGGAGCAGCGTCTCCGTGCCGATCAGCACGGCGAACATGAACACGGAGAGCACCGTCGACAGGGTGAACGCCGGATACCGGAAGACGCGGAAGTTGAGCATCGGGGTATCCTGCGTCAACTGACGCCGGATGAACACGGTGAGGCACACCGCACCAACCGCCAGGGCGCACAGGACGCCGGTGTCGCCCCAACCCGCCGAACCGGCCATGCTGAAGCCGTACAGGAGGCCGCCCCATCCGAGGGTGGACAGGACAATGCCAAGCGGATCGACGGTGCGAGGCTTGCGTTCGGTCACGTTTTTCATGAGAACGATGGCCGCCACCAGCACGATGAGCGAGATCGGAAACACTGTATAGAACAGGGACCGCCACGATCCGTGGCCGATCAGCCAGCCGCCCAGCGTCGGGCCGATGGCCGGTGCGAAACCGATGACGAGGCCGTTCATCCCCATGGCCGCGCCGCGTCTTTCCGGCGGGAAGAGGGTCAGGGTCACGGTCTGCATCAGCGGCATCAGGATGCCGGCGGCCATCGCCTGGGTGACTCTGGCCAGCAGCAGCACCGGGAAGTTCGGCGCCACCGCCCCGAGCAGGGTGCCGCCGCTAAACACGCCAAGCGCAAAAATGAACAGCGACCGATTGCCGAATTTCTCGATCAGGAATGCCGTCACGGGAATCATGATCCCGTTCGTCAGCAGGAAGGCGGTGGTGACCCACTGTCCCTGGTTCGGCAGGATGCCGAATTCCTCCATGATCCGCGGAATCGCCACGATGAGCAGCGTCTGGTTGAGCAGGGACACAAACGATGCGGACAGGAGCAAGCCCACGATCAGGCTGCGCCGATACCCCGCCTCGGCCACCGTCGTTGGACCCGCCTGCCCGGGCTGCAAGTTGATGTTGGACAATTCGATCCTCCCCCGTTCCTTCAGCCGTTCAACCTGTGCGCGCGACGCACCGGTCAGGCCGGTTTTTGTGTTTCGTCATGCCGTTTGCATGGGGTGTTTCATTGCCGATTGCCGTGTGACTGTCATTCGTTGGCCGTCGCCGGCCGTTGGCCTGGATCGTTTTCCGATAGGGTTTCCCGCCGAATCAAGACCGGGTTATCCCGGGTCTCGGGATTGTCCTCGTGACGCCGAATCTGCGGCCTTTTTGACAATCTCGACTTTCCGGATGCGATGGTTGCTCCGTTCCAGCACGTTGAACGTGAGCGGCCCGTATTCCCACGTCTCGCCTTTTTTCAATTCGGAATGCATGCCGTACAGCCAGCCGCCGATCGTGTCGTGCTCTTCGTCCGGCAGCCGGACATCCAGCAGTTCCTCGACCGTGTCCAGGGTGACAAGGCCGTCGACGATCAGATGGCCGTCGTCCACCTTGACGATCTGCGGCGCCTCCTCCGCGTCGAATTCATCCCGGATTTCCCCGACGATTTCTTCCACGATGTCTTCCATCGTGATCATGCCGGAGGTCCCCCCGTACTCATCCACCAAAACGGCGATGTGGGTCCGGTTGAACTGCATGCGATGCATGAGTTCGCTCACCGGGACCGTTTCGGGAACGGTCAAAATCGGATGGATCAGATCCTCGAATTTGAATGTCCCCCGGCCTTCCATGGCGCGCAGGAAAAACTCCTTCGTGTTGACCATGCCGATGACGTTGTCCTTGCTTTCCCGAATGACGGGATAACGGGTGTACCGCTCGTTTTTGACGATGTTCATGTTTTCTTCAAGGCTTTTGTCCACGGACAGGCAAACCATGTCGGTGCGCGGCACCATGATTTCCCTCGCCAGCAGTTCGTCGAATTTGAACACCCGGTTGACGAGGCTGAATTCGTTTTTGTTGATCATCCCGCCTTTGAAGCTTTCGCTCAGGATGATGCGCAGTTCTTCCTCCGTCGGCGTCTCCCCGTGCTCGTGAACCACCTTCAGGCCGAACAGGCCGACCAGCTTGTTGGCGGAGCCGTTCAGCAGCCAGATGAGCGGGTACATCACTTTGTAAAAAACGGTCATGATCGGCGCCATTGCCAGCGAAACCATTTCCGCCTTCTGGATGGCGAGCGTTTTCGGAGCGAGTTCGCCGGCCACCACGTGAAGGAAGGTCACGACAAAAAAGGCAACCGCGACGGACAGGACGGCCGACACGCCTTCCGGAATGGCGAGCGGGGCCAAAAGAACGTGCAACAACTGTTCAAACGTATCTTCCCCGAGCCAGCCGAGGCCCAGCGCCGTCACCGTGATGCCGAGCTGGCAGGCGGACAGGTAGCCGTCCAGGTTGGCGATCATCTTCTTCACGGCCAACGCGCCGCGGCGGCCTTCCAGCACCATCTGGTCCACGCGGCTCGGGCGGATTTTGACAATGGCAAACTCGGTGGCCACAAAGAAGGCGGTGGCGACAATGAGCAGCAAAACGGCGAGCAACTTGACGGCAATCATGACTGGGTTCACATCTCCGATGCAAAAGTTGGGAAACGCAAGCATCTTTTCCCATTATAGCGCGATCATGGGCATCCATACAAAGCGGGCGCCGGCGCGCATGTCTGAAATGAAAATCCCCCGGGTTCCCCGACCCGGGACTTGTTCCGGGGGCCTGATTGAAGGCCAGCCGCCGTTCAATCTTTGCGCCCCTCGTTCTTTTGCGCCAATTCCAGAAGCGCCGCGGGAAGCGATCCCGTTCGTCCGGTGATCAGTTGCGCGATGTCCTGGCCGAAGTCGGGAGGGTTGTCCTTTTTGATCTCGATGATTTCATTGTGGAGAAACTCCATCTTCTCGTCCAGCATGGCCGCCGTTTCCGCCGCTTCCTTCAGGTCGCGCAGCATGAGCGCGGGCACTTCCCCGTCATATTTGTAAAAGATTTTGTGCTCCAGGCTGGCCCAGAAATCCTGGGCGATGGTGCGGATTTGCACTTCCACGTTCACCCGTTCGCACCGGTCCGACATGAACACCGGCACTTCCACGATCATGTGCAGGCTGCGGTACCCGTTCGGCTTCGGATTTTTGATGTAGTCCTTCACTTCCAGCACCGTCAGGTCGTCCTGGCGGCTCAGCATTTCGCTGACTTTGTAGATGTCCGACAGGAAGGAGCAGGTGATGCGCACGCCGGCGATGTCTTTGATTTCCTTCCGGATTTCATCAAAGCTGCGGGCACGGATGCCTTTGCGCCGGATTTTGTTCACGAGGCTTTCCACCGACTTCACCCGCGTCTTCACGTGCTCGATCGGGTTGTAGTCGTGCAGCATCTGGAATTCTTCCTGGAGGATGTCGATTTTCGTCTCCATCTCTTTCAACGCAAAATGATACGTCATCAAAAAACGCGTCGCTTGCTGGATCATGTCCCGGATTTGGGCAACCTGAATTTCGTTCATGTCTGCTGTCTCCTTGTATGATTTCCCCGCGCAACGGTGGACGGCAATCGGGAGTGTTCCGCGCTTTCGCCGCTCCCTTGCGCACGGGCGACCCTGTCCAGGATTCCGGCCTGGCCGGTTTCATGCCCGCCGTGCGGGCCCTCGCCCGAGAAAAACGGGGAACATACCGTAACGATAGCAGAAAGCCGGCCGCTTCTCAAATCGGGACAAAGGGAAGGGACAAGCAGCATTCGACAGACTTTATGCCAAATCTTTCCTGTGCCCGGTCCAAACCTGCGCAACACAAAGGGATGTCCACGGCGGATGCATCTCCGCCGGACATCCCTGCCCGTTCCGTCATTTCCAAGAAAGACAGGCGCCGGAACATCCGGCACCCGCCTAACGGTTGATGAGCCCGTCTTGCCTATACCGGCCCGTCCCCTTCCGCCGCGTCGGGCAAACGGATGATGAGCCCGCAACCGTTGCCCGGCGAGGTGTCCATTTCCATCGCTCCTCCCATTTCGCGCACCCGGTCCCGCATGTCCGACAGGCCGAGCCCGTACTTGATCTTGTCCGTCCCCCGTCCGTTGTCCCGCAGCACGAACTCGATGCCGCGGCCGATGCGGCGCAGGGCGAAGTCGAACCGGTCGGCCCGGCCGTGCCGGATGCCGTTGGTGATGCCTTCCTGCAACGTACGGTACAACACGTATTTTTGCGCAGGGGAAAGTTCGAGTCCGGATTCCAGATCCGCCTCCACCTCGACGCCGGCATACTCCCGCGTCCGTTCAAGGAACGCCTGCAGATCGGGGACCATGTCCTCCCGTCCGCCCGTTTCGTCCTTCAGCATGGACAGGGAACGGCGCACGTTGTTCACTTCATCCCTGAGCAGTTGCCGCGCATGTTCCAGTTTCTCCACGGCCTGTCCGGCCTGCTGCATTTCGATCAGCCGGATGCCGGCTTCAATCTGCGCCAGAACGCCGGTCATGGCATGATCGATCATGTCGTGGATATCGCCCGCGATTCGGTTGCGTTCTTCGAGGATGGCGTTTTCGATGCGGGCCGCAGCCGTTTCCCGGCGGGATCTGCTGAGCGACCACTCCGCCCGGCTGACCGATCCCGCCAGCCGGACGTTTTCTTCCCGCAGCCGTTCATAAAGCAGGGCGTTCTGCACCGAGATGGCGATTTGGCTCGACAAGAGCTGCAACACCGCGTTGCGGGCCGGAGTGAATACGCCGGCGGACTTGCCGTTTTCCAGATACAGGATCCCCGTCATTTCACCCCTGAGCATGATGGGCAGGCACAGGACGGAAGGCACCCGGTGTTCGGCCAGGTAAGGGTCGCGCCCAAACCGTTCGTCCTGCCAGGCCCGGTCGAGCACCTGCATGTCGCCGGTTCGGATCGCGTATTGCACCACCGTCCGGGCCATTCCGTCGAATGCGGAAAGCGGCGTCCCTTCCATGATCCGGCATTCGAGGCTGCCCGGCATCGCCGTCACTTTGCCCTGCGCCGCCACCCGCCATTCGCCTTCGTCCTGCAACAGCAGGACGGCCCGGTCGCCGCCGGTATGGCGGAGGGCGATGGAGAGCAGGTTGCGGAGCAAGTCCTCCAGCACCAGTTCGCCGGAGATGGCTTGGGCCGCCTCCAGGACGGCCGCGATGTCCAGCGACGCTTCGAGCGGCAAGGCAGGCGATCCCGTGCCGGTTTCGCCGCCCGGGGCTGCCGCCGCATCCGGCATGAAGCCGGCCGCGTCAAGGAGTTCCGGGTACTCCCGCATGAGCAGCCCCGCCTTGGCATGGGCGCCCCAGTTTTGATAGCCGCGCCACGCGGCCGCGAGATGGCGCAGGAAAGCGGCGCGGTTGCCGCGGGATTGGTGGAAACGGGCAGCGCATTCGTGGATGATGGCTTCATTTTTCAGGCAACCCGCCTCCGCCGCCGCATCCGCCGCCCGCTCGTACAGCGCCGCCGCCTCACCGTCAGCCCCCGCGAGGCGGGCCAGTTCCGCGCGGATGAGCAGCGTTTTGTGGGCGTAGAGGGTCGGGCACCCTTGTTCCCATTTGGAAAATTGTTTCAGCTTTGTCCGAACGGATGCGACGATGGCGCGATCGGGCCCCCTCCCGCGGGTTCCGGCCTGGGCCAGGGCGATCAGGCAGCAGAAAAACTCCGCTTCCGGAATGACAATGGTGCCGATGATGTCGCCGATGATCCCCCGCAACCTCCCGGCATGCCGCGCCGCTTCCTCCAGGTCGCCGTGCAGGTAGCAGACCTGGATTTTGCACAGCAGGTAATCGAACAGCTGGCGGTTGTCCTGGAGCGAGTCCGCGTGGTCCTTTTCACGAAAAGATCCGTGGTCGAAGCTGAACAGCCCGTCCGTGCCGCCCTGCAGGTTGCGGAGAAACGCGCGGTGCAGGTTGATGAACCGGGCGAAGTGCGGATCGTTCAGCCTGTCCGTCCAGGCGCCGTATCGTTCCACTTCTTCGGACAGCCTCGCCAACGGGACGCCACGGATGAGCATGGACGCGATCAGGTGGGTGGACCCGTAGCCGAGAAACGCCAGGTCGCCGGTTTCCTCGCTCAATTGGATCGATTTTGCGAGGTACGCTTCGCTTTGTTCCGGCGGATGGCCCCAGTGGTGAAGAAATGCGCCGTACATGAACGCCGTGTAGCATTTGTCTTCCGCCGTGCCGTACTTCTCCGCCAGATGCCAGGCCGTCTCTCCCCAGGCGAGCGCCATCCGGCAGTTGCCGGTCATCTGCAGGGTGGCCGCGGCATAGGCGACAAGGCAAATGCCCGAGTTGGGAAAAATGCCGTGCCGGAACGTGATCCGGTTGCCGAGCATGGCGAGAACCAGCATCAAATCCGGATCTTGCAGATAGGTGGCCGGCCCGAGGGAGGCGATGACGGCCATCACCTGGCGCATGCGTTCGTTTTCGGCGGGCGGCGCATCCTTGAGCCGGGTGATGTTCCGTCCGGCGGCCCGCTGCCGCAGCCATTCCGCCAGGATGCGAAGGCGGGACGGATGGCGGGGGACGTGCAGGCCGTATTCCGCCAGCGCCGCCAGGCCGCGGGAAATCGACGGGACCAGCAAGCCGGCGCGTGCGAACAACATGATTTGTTTCACCAGGGCCTGGGTCCGGTCTTCTCCCGGCCTGGCGTGCCGCTCCAGCTCCGCAAACCATTGCCCCGCTTCATCCGGCCGTTGCAGCAGGAAGGCGCATTCCGCCAGGCCCAGTTTCAGTTCATACGTCAGCCGGTAATGGGCGGTCCAACCGTCTTCCGGAAGCAAATCGCAGCCGGACCGGTAAAACCGATAGGCATGGGAGAAGGCGGCGGCTTGCCGGGCAAGGTGGCCCGCCGTCCGGTTTGTTTCCGCCGCGACGAGGCGGTCTTCCGGCCCCAGATGCGCGACGCCCCGGTTCAAATGATCGGCGACGGCAAACAGCCGGGTGCCCGCCAGGTTTGGCCGTTCCAGCAAAATTTTGCCCAGCCTGGCGTTCAGCCGCCCCTTCTCTTCGTCGTCCAGCAGGTCGTGGGAAGCCTGGAGGATCCGGTCGTGCGCGAAGGTGCATGCCCCGTCGTCGCCGACGGCGATCAGGCCGAGCCTGGCCAATTCGTCCGCCGCCTCCTCCGCTTCGCGAAGCGAAATGCCGATCGCCCCGGCCACTGCGGCGCAATCAAACCGGGTGCCCATGCAGGATGCCGCCTTGATGAACCGGAGGGTGGATTCGGGCAGCCGGCCGAGGCGGTCGATCAGCAGATCGGCCGTCTGGTTTGCCCGATAGCGGGTGCCCGCCTTCACCACGCCGAACATGTCCCACGCCCAGCGGCCGTCCTCCATGTCGAACCAGACGAGCCGCTCGGCATACAGCAGATGCAAATACTCGCGCACCATGAGCGGATTGCCGCCGCTGGCCGCCGCAAGAAACGCCGCCAGTTCCGCCAGTTCCTCCGGTTTGCGGCCGAAGGAGGCGGCCGTCCATTCCGCGATGTCGCGCCCGTCCAGCGGGCCGAACTTCATCCGGAATACACGGTCCCTCCCCGCTTCTTCCTCCAACCGGAGCTCCGGCATTTCCGCCAGAAGCGCCTCCACCGTGTCCAGCCCCCGGTCGTCCTTGTCTCGGCTGATGACGATGCACCGCACAAACCGGCGGTCCACGCGATCGACAACATGGCGAAGAAGGCTGACGGACGGCCCGTCCGCCCACTGCCAGTCATCGAGGACGACCGCGATGGGGCGGTTCATTCTCGGAAAAATGCGGAAAAACCGCTCCGTCATCCAGAGGAAGCGATACTCCGGGTTGACGGCCGGGAGCCTCTCGCGCGTTCCTTCCGGCTTCAGCCGATCGCCGATAATGCGCTCGATCTGCGGCAGCAGCGCGGCAAACTCCTCCGCGTGCGGTTCCAGCTCCGCCAGAATGGCGGCTTTCCATGCGGCCAGTTCTTCCTCGCCCGAGAGGAGCAGCCGGTCCACGAAATGCCGAAACGCATCAATCCATGCGCTGAACGGCTGGCCGCGATGGACGCGGTCGAATTTGCCGCAAACAAACAGAACCGACGGCCCGGCGCGGCGTTCCAGCTCCCGGATGAGGGCGGATTTCCCGATGCCCGGCTCTCCCGATACGAGAACGAGTCCGGGTGACGAATCATCCCCGGCACCCGGCAGCACGCGGGCGAGTTGTTCCAATTCCCGGTCGCGTCCTGCAAACCGCTCGGCCACCTGGAAGAAGGCCGGGGCGCCCTCCGGGCATTCGTCCCGTTCGCCGAGGGTGGGAACGTCTCCGGGAACGCCGGTTGGGTCCGCCGGTCCGTTCGCATGAACGTGTCCGTGTCCGCGTCCGCCGGCATTTGCCGGATGCAGCAGTGCCTCCAGGTCCTCGTGCAACCGGAAGGCGTTCTGGTATCTCGCCTCCGGCAGCCTGGCGAGGCAGCGCATGACGATGTCTTCGAGCCGCGACGGGATGTCCGGCCGGACCGCACGGGGCGGCGTGATGTCACCGGCCACATGGGCATGCAGCCATTCCTGCGGCGAATTTGCCCGGTAAGGCCGCAATCCCGTCAGCAATTCGTAGAGGATGAGGCCGAACACGTAGTAGTCCGAACGAAAATCGACCGCCGCATGGAGATGGCCCGTCTGCTCCGGGCTCATGTAAGCGAATTGCGGGATGTCCGCCAATGAAGCGTAGATGTCCGACGCCCCTGCGCCGGGTTCCCTGGCGGCGCCGCAATCCAGCGGGACCATGCGGAAAGAGACCGGATTCAGCCACAGCGAATCCGGAGAGAGGCCGTTGTGCACCAGCCGGTTTTGGTGAAACGCTTTCAACATCCCGGCCAGCGCCAGGGCGACGCGCAGAGCGTCTTTCACGGACAACGGCGCTTCCCGCTGCCCGATCCAGCGGCGGAGCGTCAATCCGCTTCCGTCCTCCCCGTCCGCTTCGGCCAGGCTGGCGAGACGCCCGTCTTCCCCCATGCGGAACGGCGCGGCGTAGCGCGGAAACCCCGCCCCGGCCAATTTCCCCGAGACACCGATTTCCGTCAGCAGTTTCTCCCTTTCAGCCGCCGAAGGCGGGGCGGAACGGGTCGTTTTCAGCCAGCAGAGGTTGCCCGTGGCGGCCTCCCTGGCAAGAAACGTGCGGAGATGGGCGCTCTGGTGAACGAGCTCCATCGCAGCAAAATCGGCCATCCGTTTCATGAGAGATCCATCCCGTCCCGCATCCACTTCTGGTCATCCGCAATGAACGTGCGAAATTTGGCCATGTCCGGGCCACCTCCCGCTCCCGAACGCATCTTGTTCTTCCGGTCCAACAACGTCACGTCGTTTCTTTCACCAAAATCCTACCATATTTCTGCAAATTTTGTGAATGATCTGCCGTTTTTTCGGGATTGTGCAAAAAAAAAGGCTCTTCATCCCTCCCGTTCGCCGAATCGTCCGCATCGGACAGGTAGGTGCGGTCACGGAAGCGGCGCCGGATGCTCAAAAAAAAGGAGATGCCCGACGGACTTTCCTCCGTCACGGGCATCCCCTGTCCCGGAAAAACACGGATTGCGGGATGACGACCTTACCTTCCATCCGCGAAAGTGATCATGAACCGGGCAGGCTGGCCGCCGAAAAATCAGGCCTTGTCCAAAATCTCCTTGAGAAACGCCGGAAGCGCAAAGCAGCTGCGCAGCACGTCCCCGTTGCAGTACCGGGTGTCCTTGTCAAAACGGACATCCGCCGGGTCGGGCAGCGGCCTTTTGCTGCCGATGGTGAAGCTCCACATTCCGCCGGGATAGGTGGGCACCACCGCCGTGTACAGTTTCCGGTGCGTGAACAGGGTGCCGATGCGGTCCCATGACCTTACCATCACATCCTGGTGGAAGATCGGCGACTGGCTCTGGCACGCCAACAGGCCGTCTTCCTTCAGCGCACGGTGCAAATCCCGGTAAAACTCCAGATCAAAAAGGTGCTCCGCCGGCCCGACCGGATCGGAGGAATCGACGATGATGACGTCGTATTCACCGCTTGCTTCCTTCGCAAACTGCAATCCGTCCCTGAAAATGTAGTTGACCCGCGGATCCGACAGGTTGCCGGACACTTCGGGCATATGCAGGAGGCTCGCCTTCACTACCAGCTCGTCGATTTCCACCATGTCGATGCGCCGCACGCTGTCGTACTTGCACACCTCCCGCGCCACGCCGCAGTCGCCGCCGCCGATGATGAGCACGTCCCGCGGGTTCGGATGCATGGACAGCGGCACATGGGAGATCATTTCATTGTAGATGTGCCCGTCGATGGACGTGGTTTGCACGACGCCGTCAAGCACCAGCATCGGGCCAAAATCGTACGTATCCAGGACCATGACATGTTGATAAGGGCTTTGTTCTTCGAAAAGGACTTTTTTGACGCGGTAGCTGATTTTCAGATTGTCCCGTTCGTCCTCCGTCAACCACAGTTCATCGTCGATGCGTTGCAGCGCCTTCGGCAACTTCTCCATGATCGGCCTCCTTGAAGCTTTCGATAAATCGTTCCGCGGCCTTGGACAGGTAGCGGTCCTTCAGCCACACGATGCCCACATCCGAAAAAAAATTCGCATCCGCGATCGCCAGCGTCCGGATCCGCTCCGTCGGGAAAGAGCGCATGACCGATTCCGGCAGCACGGCGGCACCGATGCCTTCGGCGATGAGGGAAAGGATGACGGCCACGCTGGAGCATTCGCAAATGAACTCCGGCTGGAAGCCGTGCCGCAAACATTCCGCCACCAGCTGCTCGTGCATCTGCTTCGTGTTGGCGGATTTCAGGGCCAGCATCGGATGGGGCGCCAGGTCGCGCATGGCGATGGCCCCTTCCTTCGGGAACGCCGTCCAGCTGTCCGGAATGAGCGCCACGAACGGGTCCGACGGCAGTTTCATGATGCTGTATCGGCCCGGATCGTTCATCGCTTCAAAAGGAAGCCGCGCCACGATCAGCTCGATGGCCCCCTGTTCCAGTTGCTCGCCGAGAAAAAAATGGTCGCCTTCGGATATTTTGAACGTGACCTGCGGATACTTCGCACGGAACCTTTCGATCCGTTTCGGCAGAAGCGAAAAACAGGAAACGACGGACCCGACGGACAGCACGCCGCGCAAGCCTTGTCCAATCTCTTTGACCTCGCGGATCGTTTCGTCCATCTGCTTGAGCAGCAGTTCGGCCATCTGGCGGAACCGCTCCCCGGCGGGGGTCAGCTTCAGCCGCTTGCCCGTCCGGTCGAACAGCCTGACGCCCAGCTCTTCCTCCATCAACCGGAGCTGGCGGGAGAGGGGCGGCTGCTCGATGTGGAGCGACTTGGCCGCGCGGGTCACCTGCCCTTCCCGGGCGGTGGCGACGAAATACTTCAGCTGGCGAATGTCCATCGCGGGATCATCCCCATTTTGTGGCGAATGTGCAAATATACCGAATAAATATGAAAAATGAATAAAACCGATATTATGAATATATCAGAGAACATGGTATGATTCAAATATCAAGAAAACGTTACCAAAACCCAGGAAAGGACGAACGGACGATGGAAGACAGGCTTGGCCTCAGCATTCAACTTTCGGAACGGAGGAAGGAGAAACCGGCAGACGATTCGCTGGGATTCGGCAAGTATTTCACGGACCACATGCTGACCGTGGAATATGAAGCGGGCAAAGGTTGGCACAACGCGCGCATCCACCCTTACCAGCCGATTCTGATGGATCCCGCGGCCAAAGTGTTCCATTACGGCCAGATCGTTTTTGAAGGGCTCAAGGCGTACCGGACGGAAGACGGCCGGGTGCTCCTGTTCCGCCCGCAGAAAAACTTCGAACGGCTGAACCGTTCCAACGAGCGCCTCAGCATCCCCCGGCTGGACGAGAAATTCATGCTGGAATCGCTCCTTGAGCTTGTCCGGCTGGACAAGGATTGGGTTCCCGGCGCACCGGGCACGTCGCTGTACATCCGGCCCTTCGTCATCGCGACGGAACCTGCGCTCGGCCTTCATCCGGCCGACCGGTACCTGTACATGGTCATCATGTCGCCGTCCGGCATGTACTACAAGGAAGGCATCAAACCGGTGAAAATTTACGTGGAACCGGAATACGTGCGGGCGGTGCGCGGCGGCACGGGCGAAGCGAAAACCGCCGGCAACTACGCCGCCAGCCTGAGGGCCCAGGAGAAAGCGGAGGAGAAAGGCTTTACCCAGGTGCTGTGGCTCGACGGCGTGGAGCGCCGCTACGTGGAAGAAGTCGGCAGCATGAACGTGTTCTTCAAGATCGGCGACACCGTGGTCACTCCGGCGCTGAACGGCAGCGTGCTCGCCGGCGTGACGCGGGATTCCGTCATCCAGTTGCTTCGCCATTGGGGCGTCAAGGTGGAAGAACGCCTGCTGCCCATCGATGAAGTGCTTGCGGCCGCCAGAAACGGCGAACTCGTCGAAGCGTTCGGCTCCGGCACTGCGGCGGTCATATCGCCGATTGGCGAACTGAACGTCGGCGGCGAAACGATCACCATCAATGGCAACGAGACCGGCGAACTGACCTCCAGGCTGTACGACGAGCTGACCGGCATCCAATTCGGCCGCCGGCCCGACCCGTTCGGCTGGACGCTGGAAGTTTGATTGCGCACGAAGATCATTCGAATGGCAAAGAGAGCCGGGGAAGCCCGGCTCTCTTTTTTTGTCTGAAGGACCGCCGGAGGCACCTCTGCATCCATGAAACCCGAAAAAATCGGGTTTCACGCACGCACTCCGATGGCGCCCTTGCGCCGCTGAAACCCGAAAAAATCGGATCTCACGTCCGCCTGCCTTGCTTCACGCTGCCAACAATGCGGCCTCCCCCGCGGCAGTTGTCATTCCGCCCCGCATCTTGTCCCCGACCAACCTGAAAAATGGACAAGGATTGTGGTACAATACGAGACGAATGACAAAACCGCTGTCGGCTCAATCGGAGGAGGCCTCATTTTTCATGCTCATCATCGGCATCGCCGGCGGCACCGGTTCGGGAAAAACGACGGTTGCACGTTCCGTCATGCGCCGGCTCGGCCCGGACAAGGTGACGTTCATCTCCCAGGACAGTTACTACAAAAACCACCCGGAACTCACCCTTGAAGAACGGGCCAAAATCAATTACGATCATCCGCTTGCTTTCGACAACGACCTGCTCATCCGGCACCTGAACCAGCTGCGCAAAGGGCGGCCCATCGATTCGCCGCAGTACGATTTCACCATCCACGCCCGCTCGCCGCAAACCCGGCGCCTGTATCCCCGCAACATCGTCATCATCGAAGGGTTGCACGTGCTGTCCGTGGAGGAACTGCGCAACATGCTCGACATCAAGGTGTTTGTGGACACCGATCCCGACGTGCGCATCCTGCGCCGCATCGTGCGGGACATCCAGGACCGCGGCCGCACCATCCAGTCGATTCGCGATCAATACCTGTCCACCGTGAAGCCGATGCATGAAGCGTTCATCGAACCGTCCAAAAAGTACGCCGACCTCATCATCCCGGAAGGCGGGCACAACAAGGTCGGCATTGAACTTTTGACCACGCTGATTGACCGTTATCTGGAACACAATCCGAAACTGCCGGTCCCCCATCGCAAAAAGGCCGGAAACCGCGCGCCGCAAAAACAACGGCATCCGCAACGGCAGCGGACCGAATCGGGGGATGGCGCCGGCCCTGCGAACGACACGCCCAAACCGGCCGAACCTGAACAGGAAACTTCCCGCTGATCGGCGTCAAGGGAAAATGAACGATCGCCGCAGGGGACGGTTTCCGGCGCAACGGTCTGTCGGCATGACCATGGCGGCTGCCGTCGCGCATCCCCATCCGGTCTGACGGGGCATGGGGATAGTGGCGGCTTGCGTTTTGTACGAAATTTCATACAAAACGGGGACGGAACGGCCGTTTTCGCAACCTTTTGTATGAAAAATCATCCAAAATCCCACTGCAACTCCGTCCGCGCCCCCGGTTTTGTGCGATTTTTCATCCAAAACGGGGAACTTGCGGCCTTTCCCGAAGCTTTTTGTATGAAAAATCATCCAAATTGCAACGAACGACAGCATGCGCAAACACAAACCGCCGCCGCTGCCCCGCAGGCAACGACGGCGGTGCACTTCAGCAGATCATCCATTCACTGGCAATAGGCCCTCAACAACTCCTCGGTCGTCGGCTCCTGACGGGCCCGTTCCACCGGCAATCCGTCGTCCGCGAAGCAAGCCAGGCATTTCTCCTCCGTTTCGCAATTCGCGGCGTCCGGACACGGATAGCAAAACTTGAAGTACCATTCCGTCAGCAAATTCCCGTTGTACATCGCAGACACATCCTTTTTCCGTTTGATGGGTTCAGTGTACCTGAAGACGGAAAAATGTATTGTGAATAAATTCACATATCATCATTTTCATCGGTTTTCATGGCAAATCGGTGACAGAACCGGTCCACACTTCGCACAAAAAGACAGGAACGGGTTTCTTTCGTTCGGTAATATGGAGTCACTGGGGGAGATGGGCAATGGATTGGCTCAAACGGATGGAAAACGCACTGGAATGGATTGAAAGCCGGCTGACGGAACCGCTCGCCATCGACGACATCGCGGCCGCGGCCCACACATCGCCTTACCATTTTCAGCGGATGTTCGCCTTCGTCACCGGCATGACGATCGCGGAATACATCCGCAACCGGAGACTGACGTTGGCCGCCCGGGAATTGGCCATGTCCGACGTCAAGGTGATTGATGTGGCGTTGAAGTACGGGTATGACTCGCCGGAATCGTTCACGAAGGCGTTCCGCCGGTTGCACGGCATCCCGCCCTCCGAAGCCAGACGCCCGGGCACGCCGCTCAAAGCCTTCCCGCGCATTTCCTTCCAACTCTCTTTGAAAGGAGACAAACCGATGGACTACCGGATTGAAGAAAGAGGAAGCTTCACCGTCGTCGGCAAATCGCTGCGCACCCGCCTGGAAGGAGGAGAGAACCTGCGGGAGATTCCGAAATTTTGGGAAACCTGCAACCAGGACGGCACGACGGAACGGTTGCTGGAACTCATCCGGCCGGACGACACGATGTACGGGATTTGCACCGACTACGACAACAACGGCGAGTTCGTCTATCTGGTCGCCGTCGAAGCGCCGCCGGAGAAGGCGGATCCCGCTTCCGGTTTCGAATCCCGCGTCATCCCCGCCGGCACGTGGGCCGTGTTCACCTGCACGCTGCCGGAAATCCAGCCGACCTGGGCGCGCATTTTCCAGGAATGGCTCCCGTCTTCGGGATACGAGATTGCCGGCGGACCGGAACTGGAAAAGTATGTGATGCAAGGCGACGAGCTGGTTTGCGAAGTTTGGATTCCCATCGTCAACAAATAATGCGGACAGCTGCGGAAAGGGGCCCGGAAACCGGGCCCCTTGGTGCATTGTCCCACGCGAAACGCACGAACATGCGCATACGATGTACGGTCAGCAAAGCCGCGCCATTCCCGCATGAAAGAGGTGGTTCGCACCGTGCGTTTCAGCGTGATCATCCCCGTCCAGAGCCGTGCCAAACAGCTCATGTTGACGCTGGCCGCGTTCGAAAAACAGACGTGCCCGATCGACCAGTTCGAAGTCGTCGTGGTCGACGACGCTTCCCGGGACGATACATTGGCGCAGTTGCAACATTATCGCCCGCCCTACAAACTGACCGTCGTTTCCCTCAGCCGGCCCGTCGGCCGCGCCGTCGCCCGCAACATCGGCGTCGCCGCCTCGTCGGAAGACACTCTCATTTTCGTCGACTCGGATTTCCTCGTGTTCCCCGACTTCATCCGCACCCACGAAGCGTACCACATCCGCCATCCGAACACCGTCATTTCCGGCATGCCCAATTTGATGCGGGGCGCCTACACCCAATTCCATGCCGATTTTTCACCGGAGGAAAAAGCACAGGCAGCGGAAGTGCTCCGGAACAACGGGGTATGGAACGAAGCATGGATGCGCATGCCGCACACCGTGGACCTCGTCACGCCGGATGACATCCGCCGCGGCACCGGACGGCTGGAACAGGTGCTCATCCCGTGGAACGACGACGACCCGAACTGGCGGGAATTCCGCGCCACCGACGTGGCGCCGTGGATCCTGTGCGTGACACGGAACGTGTCGATGTCACGGTCCCTTTTTGAACGGGCCGGCTGGTTCGACGGCGTCTTCCAGAAATACGGCCTCGAAGACTGGGAGCTCGGGTACCGGCTGCACGTCCACGGCTACAAGTTCATCAGCATGGCCGAAATGACGGGCGTCCACCAGGAACACCCCGCCGCCGTCCGGAACAAGGAAGGCAACGAGGAAAACCTGCGCTTTTTCTTCGGCAAGCACGGCCTGCGCAATCCGGAGGTCAGCCTGCTGGCCATCCATTCGCCGGAAGACGGATTGCCGGTCTACAAAAACGCCCTGCGCATTCTGTGGCGGCTTCGCCGCAACCGCTCCGCCCGCCACCGCCTGACGGAACTCCGCTTCCGCAACCTGTGCACGCGCACGGCGGTCCGCTTCGTCCACGATCCGCAGTCCGAAGCGTATTTGCGGGACAAACGGCTGCTCCAGCAGGCGATTCTGGCGGCGAACGAGGTGTTCACGTCCCGGTTGCCGGAGAAGGCGAAGCTCGGCAAAATGCGCCGCATCCTGGATCGGGCGATCCTGGACGTCAAGCGGGCCAACAAGCCGGCTCCCCGCGTCATCCGCGCCCGGCGTAGAAAACGGGCGGCCCGCGGCAGCAAGAAGGCCCGCTGAGCCGCCCTTCGGACGGGCCGCATCCCCGCGTCGAACCGGCCGGCCGGATTTCCCGGCCGTTCCGCCGCTCCCGCGCGGAGCGACCGACGGTGCCCGTGCCGCCGACGGTGCCGCCTGCCCTGCCGCGGCCGACACCCGTCCCTGACCCGCCGCCGAAGCCGGCTCCGCCGAACGTGCCGCGCCCCTCACTCAAAATACGGCCACAAATCCACCCAGTCGTACAGCACCGCATGCCGGGCGAGCCGCATGAACTGGCTCGGGCTCATAATGTCCAGTTTCTTGCCGTTGATGCCGGCGCATTCGAGAACGGGACGCATGGAGCCATTCTCGATGCGCCGGATCAGCTCCTCCTTCGTTTCTTCCCGCGAAAGCAGCCCGTCCACCTCGAAGCCGAGTTCCAGCCGCTCGCAAATCTCCATGCCCAGCTTGTGGAACTCTTCTTCGAACCTCGGCCCGCGGCGGAATCGCCGCTCGCCGACGGGTTTGGTCAGGGCTTTCTTTTTTTCCAGATTGGTCAGCACCCAGTCGATCCGTTTCGGGAAGTCATTGGCGTTCTGCCCTGCCTCCTTCCAGGGTTTTGCGTTTTCCGCCAGGAACGCCCGGGCGTTCCTGAGAGTGATGCCCGTCGCGGCGTAATCGGCGTCATCGTGCAGTTCGGCCAAAATGGCCAACTCGAGTTGCAACCCGATGCACTGTTTTCGGAGCACGTTGAAATCCATGGGATATACCTCCATTTGGTCCAGATCGTGATTTTGAAGCGGCCGGAGGCCGCGGGACACCCATTCTTGTGCACATCATGTGCGCGGCCGGGCCAGCCATCCCCGAATCGCGTCATGTTCCGCCATTGCATCCCCGGACGTTCCCGTTTTTCAAAAGTCCGGGTACAGCATGTCCACCACTTGCGGCAGGAGCACGTCGTTGTCGTCGTCGAAGGTGCGGAAATCGAATCCTTCCCCGAAATCGAGCAGCCAGTGCTCGTCCACGATTTCGGTCCAGTCATCCGGAAGGCGGTCCGCATCGCCTGTCGCGTTGCCGTCGGCGGTATCCGGAAAGCGGCCAGGGATCGCATCCGCATCCCGGCTGCCTGCCGCGGCGCTTGCGGCAAGGCCGAACATGAAGCCTCCCGCGTTGCCGCCGGGAAACGCCGTGTATGCTCCGGCCGATTCCCCTTGCGTGCCGTTCGTGCCGATCGCTTCCGCCAGGGTGGCGCCGGCCAGGTCTTCCGCCACGATCAGCGTCACCGCACGGCGAATCAGGCTGCTGCCGTAAAGCAGCGCCCGCAGGCTGCGGTACTGCCCCCTGCGCAACGCCGAGTAAAAATGCCGCAACGCCAAATACTCCAAATCATCCGCCACTTGCCGCAAAGCCTCCACCAGCCTGCCCAACGCTTCCCCGTACGCTTGCGCAGCCAGCCGCATTTCATCGCTCCCTGCCGACGCCGTCATGAAGCCCGCCCGCCGAATCAGGAAGAACAGCTCTCCGGCCAGCGCATCTTTCTCGGAGGAATGGCCTTCTTCTCCGTCCAGCAGCAGTTCCAGGTAACGTGCCAGGCGAAGATGATGCGGGAAAGGCATCCTTCGCATCACCCCGTCCAGCGCATCCACAACGCCGTCCAGATCATAATCCAGCCGCATCAGCTTCCCCAAAAGCCGGGTCAACAGCACGCCGATCCGCGCCCCCATTTCACTCGACCCCCATGATCGATTTCCATTCTTCATTCCAGTACTGCTGCATCATCCAAACCGCATCCCCGTCCCAGTCGAACAGCAGGACGGCCTCCTTCCGTCTGAACACCGGCAGTTCATCCAACAAGGCGGGGTCGGGATGCCGCAGCCAACGATTCATCCGGTCCAGCCATTCCGCACTCGCCACCATGCCGCCCAGGTGAACCTGCTCCGGCCAGCCGTATCGCTCAAAAAACTTCGGGTGTTTGTCCAGAAGCACGCGGTGAAACCGGGAGGTCAAATCGCCGAACCCGGAACGAAAGCGGGAAAACGCCGGTTCGCAAGGCGCCGCTTCCGCAATCCGGCCGGGAATTTCGGCCGCCAGTTTCCACAATCGTTCATGTCCGGCATCCCCTTTGTCCCGGCCGAGCAGTTCTCCCGCTTCCCGCAAACCGCCGATCCCGCCGGCCTCTCCCAACCGGCGCATCGCCGCCGCGACTTTCCGGGCCGGAAGCCCGTATTCGGCAAGCCGGTCAAGCATCAGCACGAACACTTCGCCAACTTGCAGTTCCCGGTCCGGGCACGCCTGCATGCAGACCCAAATCCAGTGCGGCATGGACGGCAGGCCGCCCGGGTTTTGCAGTCCATCGCCATCCGGATCGGGGCAGGAATTCCCCGCCCGGTTGCCGCCGGCCGGCCCGTCCGCCCTTTCTTCCGGCAGACCCGCCGCAAGAAGCCGGTCGTGATCCAGGTTCTTTTTTCTGATCGCCATGATTTCCACCTCTCTCCGATTTGTCCGTATGATCCGGTTTTCCCGTGAGGCAGGCCGGATCCAACCGTCCGCCGGTGTCCGTGAACGAATGGATCTCGTCACCGGCTTCAGGCAAGGAAACCGATGGCGCCGGCTTTGCCTGTGGAGCCGCCGACCTCCGTCTCCGATTGCAGAATGTCGGCTGCCGCCCGCTCGATGTCGATGGTGAGCATCAGCTTCAGGTTGTTGTCCGTGCGTTCCGCCATGCGGCCGACCGCCGCTTTGAACAAGCGCCGCATCAGCCTCCCGTTGCCGAGCCCTTCCGCGTTCAACCCCTGCAGGCTGCGAAGCAGTCTGCCGATCACCTTGCCGGCCTCCCGCTCGTCCTCCAGCTCAAACTGCTCCCGCCGGGCAAACAGTTTGAAAATCTCGATCAGTTCCTTCTGCCCGTAATCGGGGAAGCGGATCACATGGGTGAGCCGCGAGCGCAAGCCCGGGTTGGCTTCCCGGATGAAGCGGGTCATTTCGTCCGGGTAACCGGCAAAGATGACCAGCGTATCCGGATTGTTCTCCATCTGCCGGATGATTTCCGCCATCGCCTCCTCGGAATAGCCATCGAATGTTTGTTCACCAACCAGGGAGTAAGCCTCGTCGATGAAAATGGTGCCGCCCTTGGCGCTGCGGAACACTTGTTCAACCTGGGGCGCCGTCCAGCCGACGTAGCGGCCGACCAAATCCTTGCGGGCGACTTCCAGGAACGTGTCGTTTTCAAGCACGCCTTCCTCGCACAACAGCCGGCCGAAAATGCGCGCCAACGTCGTCTTCGCCGTACCCGGATTCCCCATGAACACAGCCGCCATGTGGGTGTCGCCCGTCGGGTAACCGCTCGCCCGGCGCATCCGCTCGAATTTCATCCGCCGGACGGTCCGCAACAGTTCCTCCTTCACGGCGTCAAGCCCGATCAGTTGCTCCAGCTCCTCGCGGGCGGCAAGCCCCTGACCCGGCAGGCGGATTCGCGTCATGGCGTTGCGGGCGGACAGGATGGCGGCAAAATCTTCCGGGCGGAGCACCGGGTTTGCCGCCGCTTTGCGATTGCCCTTCTTGCCGTCCTCCCAGGACAGGCTTTCACCCTGTCCGACGGCCGCACCGCCGTCCGCACGCGCGCCGCGTGCCCGGCGAACCCGGGCCGCTCCGGTTTGCACATCCGCCTTGCGGCTTGCACGGCGCCGGATCACCTTGTTCACCATGTGCTCGACGTCAACGGTGCTGCGGAACCAGCTGCCCCGATATTCCATCAATTCTTTCACGAGCAACATCCGGTCCACCGAGCGGTCGATGCGCCAGCCTTGGTTGCGGGCAACCGTGTCCATCACCGCCCGGTAATACTCCGGATCCGGCTTGTCCACCACGCAGTCCGCCATGTTCAGTTCAAACAGCCAGTGCCGCTCGTTGCCGCCGAATCCGCCGCCGAACATCAGATGTTCCCGGTCCGCGGGGTGGATGAGGATGAGCAGGCGCCCTTTGCGCTCGAAGTATTCAAAAGGGGCCCGGTCCGAATGAAAATGGCCAAACGGCCCTTCCACCACCAGCGGATAATCCCCCTGCATCCAGAACGGATTGCGCCGCTGCGACTCGCTTTCCATCACCGTGTTCATCTGCCCGAACGGTTGAAAGAACGGCGGCCGTTCGTCGAAAGCGGCCATGAACTGTTCCGCTTTCACCACCGGCAGGCGAACGAGCCGTCCGTCCATGTCATACAGGACTTCCTCCGGCTTGAGCCCGTCCCCCTCGTCATCCTCCTCTTCATCCAGAAAATCGTACGCGTCGAATTCCGGAAATTTGTCGTTCGTTTTTTCGCCTCGCTGCGCCTCCGCCTTCTTGTAAAGGTAGATGGCCGCCAGCATTCCGTCCTCCGGATAGTGGCAACGGATCAGCACGCTGTCCGCCTGTTCGAGGTCCAACCCGTCGATGTTCGCCAGATGCCGGGCCGCACGGAAATCGCCGCGCAGCTTGGCATAACTTGCATCGGGCAGCGGGAGAAAGTGAATCGTTTCGCCCGTTCCCAATTTCTCCGACTGTTTGCTCACGCTGGTCAATTTCAACGATGGCATTCCCGATCACACTCCTTGTTTCGGTTGTGAGCTCAGGATAGCATGTCATTTTTCAGGAAGATTGGAGCATTGGAGAATCGGGGGACTTTTTTTCCATGATGCGAATCTTCCAAATCCTCCCGTTTGATTTTGGTATAATCACGGCAACGGAATCGAAGGAGGGATCCACGTGCAGCAAGACGCCATGTTGGACCGGGACGTGCGCATCGTGCATCAGGTCATCGGGGAACTGAAATCGGCGGAGAAACAGACGGAAAAACTCGACTGGACCAACAACTCGGAGGCAGCCAGGTTTTTGTTCAAGGTGTTCAAAAGGTGGGTGGAAGACCGGCTGCTCGGAGAACATGCCGGCAAGCACCATTTGGTGAAACCTGAACCGTCCGGGAAGGACACCAGGAAGAACCCTTTGATGAATCCCGAACCGGCGGGTCCTTTCAAAAAAATTTACGACCTCGTGATTCAGGGGATGGAAGCGTTCAAAGAAGACAAAGACAGCTTCTGGTACAACCTCGAAGAAAACTTCGGGGACAAATTCGAAGAGAACATCAGGCACGCATTCAGTGAACTGAAAGACAAAACGTTCGGGGAAATTTTGGATGCGAAGAAGGTGTGGGATTGGATCGACAAAACGAATTTTGTGGTCGAGCTGCTCCACCATGCCCTGAAGATTGACTTCGAACATCGGTTCAACATGCTGAAGGGAAAAGAGGCCAATCAGCGCGTGGACATGTTGCGCAGACGTTTTGTTGCCGCATACAACCAGAAAAGGCACATGACCCGAATCAGCAGGCAAAAAAACAAGAACGCCGATCGACCGGCAAATCCGGTGGTTCCATCGCCGATACCGGGAACGGCGCAAACGAGGGAAGAACGGCAAGCCATACAGATGGCGGCACAATCAAGCGCCGAACAACCGACGATGCCGGTGCCGACACAAGAAGGAGCGGAACAACCGGCAAAACCGGCGACGGCCCAAGAAGGTGCCGATCCATCGTCAAATCCGGAAACGGCTCAAGAAAGAGCCGATCAGCCGGCAAATCCGGCTGCGGCACCGGAAAGAAAAGAAAGGAGAGCGGACATGGATCTGCGTTTGACGTGTTTGCGGGACGAACTGGCCATCCTCCACAACGATTTCGTGGCACTGGTCAATGAGCGGTTTTCTTCGGAGGATGGCGAATCTCCCATTTCGGGGGAAGCCGAAATGGGCTTTACGATTTATCTCCATGACGGCACCTATGACGAGTGGTTTTTGGCGGGGAGGAAAGAGCGGTTTCTGCTGAGCGGGGATGACCGGGTGGTCGCCTGCGCCGTTGTGGAATCCCCCGTCGAGGGCAAGGCGTATTTCCTTCGCTTCGACAGCGTCCGCTGGTTGTCCGGGGAGGAGGACGGCGACATGATTGAAGTGTGGGAAACGGAAACGATGAACGATGCGATGAAAATGGTGCTGGACGAAATCAATCGGGACGAAGACCTGTCGGATGGCTTGTTCGCCCTGGACAAGCCGGAAATCGGCGACGATTTTGATTCCGTCGAGCAAAAACTGATCCGGCTCATGGCGGCGGAAACCCGCTGAACGCCGGCAAGTCGGCGCTTTGGCGTTTTCCTTCCGGCCGCCAACATCGTATGTGCCTGCCTGATGGAAGGGTACACGGAAGCATGACGCAGCATGACGGATCGCGGAAAGCGGCATTCCGGTTTTTTTGCACCCGATCTTAAAAGTCCGGACGGGGAACCCGTTTTGTGCTAGAATCGAAGGAAGACGTCAGGCAAACGGGACCATCTGCCGGCAGCGGGCAACGATGGTTGTTCCCCGAACCGGATGCCCGATGCTGCGTCTGCGTCAACCTGGAACTTCGATGAACGAATTTTTGCCAGCCCAAGACACCTTGCGTATCATCGGACGATTTCCACACATCCTGATGGAGAAGGGGGGATTTACCATGTGGAAAGAATTCAAGGAGTTCGCCATCAAGGGCAACGTCATCGACCTGGCCATCGGGGTGATCATCGGCACCGCCTTCGGCAAAATCGTGACGAGCCTCGTCAACGACCTGCTCATGCCCGTCTTCGGCTTGATCAGCGGCGGAGTCGACCTGAACGGCCTGGCTTACACGTATGGGGAAACGGAAATCAAATACGGCGCGTTTCTGCAATCCATCGTCGATTTCCTGATCATTTCGCTGTCCATTTTCTTCTTCGTCAAGGCGGTCAACCGGCTGAAAAGGCCGAAGAAGGAAGAGGAGGAAGCGAAACCGGAGGAACCGCCGAAACCGAGCAACGAGGAAGTGCTGCTGGCGGAAATCCGCGACCTGCTGAAAAAGCAAACGTCCGACGCAAAATAACGAATCGATGCCTGGATGGGCATGGACCGGGGAGGATGCATTTCCGCCTTCCCTGCCGCGCAACCCCCGGCCGCAACCGGCCGGGGGTTTTGGTTTGCCCGCGTTTGTCCGGCACGTTTCGGTTCGTGCGATGCTGTCCTCATTGCACCGAAATGGTCAAAATCGGAAGCATCAGGCCCGTTTCCCATGCCTTATCGGCAGCAGAGGCCGATTCAAACCAACGTCTCCTCCATCAAAAATTCCCGAAAAACCGCCGCACGATGTCCGCGCCCGCGATGAACGTGCCGCAGGAGGCGCCGATGTTGCACAGCGTCACCACGAGCAGGATGCGGGTCACCTTGTTGCGCCAAAATCCTTTGACGCTCAGCACGTCTTCCGACAGGTTTTCAAAATCCCGCACGCTGGGACGCCGGAAATACGCCTGGGTGAACCCGGCGAACCAGCCGGCCGCAAGCAACGGATGCAGCGTCGTCAACGGTGCGGCCACGATACCCGTCAAAATGGCGAGCGGATGGGCGAACGCCGCCGCCGCCCCGAGGCCGGACAAGAGCCCCGTCCAGAGCAGCCAGCTGATCGTCTGCTGCATGCCGATGGACGGATTCATCACGAAGGTGACGACGATGAGCGCGACGATGGCGATCGGCAACACCCAGCCGATGATTTTCGGCCACTTCGACGGCACCGGCAACGCCGAGAGCGCCTGCAAATCGTGATCCCGGTGGATTTCCCGCGTAATGCCCGGCACGTGCGCCGCCCCGAGCACCGCCACCACTTTGTTGCCCGGCGCTTCCTTGATGTTCTGGGCCAGGTACTGGTCCCGCTCGTCGATGAGCGGCTTTTTCAACTGCGGCGCATTTTCCGTGAATTCCTCCAGCATCGAGTCGAGCATGTCGCGGGTTTTCATTTTTTCCAGCTCTTCTTCCGTGATCTCCTCGCTGCTCAGGATGCTCCACAGGATTTGCGTCAACAGTTTCGCCTTGCCCCAAAATCCGACGCTGCCCCAAATGCGCGAAAACGTCACCTGGATGTTGCGGTCCGCCAGCACGAGCTTCGCGCCGACTTCTTCCGCCGACCTGATCCCCTGCACCATCTCCGCGCCCGGCTCGATGCCGAACTGTTTGCCGATCCTTTTCTGAAAAGAGGCCAACGCCAGGTTGATGAGCATGAGCGTCGTCTTTTTTTCCCGGATGATTTTGAAAATGTCCGTATCCTTGTACTTGCTTCCCTGCATGATCGACTCGTACCGCTGCTGGTCGAGTTCGATGCAGACGGCATCCGGCCGTTCGGTTTCGATGACCTGCTTGACCAACTCCGCGCTCGTGCGCGACACGTGGGCCGTGCCGACCAGGATGATCTCCTTGTCCCCTAACGTGATGCGGGTGACATTTTGCTCGTCCATAACAACCTTCCTTTGGTTCGAATGCCCCCATTATACTATAAAGTTCGCGGTTGTTCACATGCCTGCGCCCTTCGCGCATAGCAGAACGCCCGATTGCCGCAACCGGCAACCGGGCGTTTTGGGCGTTCCGATTTTTCCGGGCCTCTCCGCCCGAGGTCTTTCCGGCGCGGCATTACACGCGGCCCAGGGCAAGCAACCGTTTTTTCACCTGTGCGAGGGCTTCCTCCGCGTTGCCCGCCCGGATCACGTCCTCCGGCCGGATGTCATAATGCTGTCCGGCATGCTGATAGCGGGGATCATAATAATCCTGCAGCAGCAACTCCACTGCCGGGCCGTACTCCCGGTTGACGAGCAGCGTCTCGATCTCCTTGGCCACGGGGGTGTGAATCGCCTGCCTGATCCGCCGGAAAGCGGCGAGACACTCCTCCGGGTGGTTCCACGGTTCGTAATCCTGCAAAATGAGCCGCACCCGCTCCTCCACCGGCAATTCCACCAGCAGATGGATGCCCTCTTCCTTCTTTGCGATGAGCTTCTCCGGCATGACGACCTTGCCGATCCGCTTGCTCTCCGCTTCCATCAGCATATAGGGGGCGTCCTGCCATTTCACCAGTTCTTCCGCGAGCAGGGCGTCGAATGTTTTCTGGTTGTGGGCGGATAGGCCGATGCCGCCGAAAATCGAACCGCGATGCCCGGCCATGGCCTCCAGATCCAGCATCGGGAATCCGTCCGCCTTCAGCTTGCGCAGCATCCACGTTTTCCCCGTTCCCGTCAACCCGTGCAACACCACCATGCGGGGCTTGATGTCCGCCGTCTCCAGGTAATGGACGACCCATCGCCTGTAGGCCCGGTAACCGCCGACCAGCCGCCGGACGTGAATGTCCATGAGTGACAGCAGGGTGGCCGTCGTCTTGCTCCGCATGCCGCCCCGCCAGCAGAAGACGGCCTTCGCGCCTTCCATTTCCGCAAAACGCGAAACAAAATCCGGCAGCTTCGCGGAGACGATCTCCAGCCCCCGACGCTTGGCCGCATCGACGCCGACGCGCTTGTACAGCGTGCCGACTTCCGCCCGCTCCTCATCCGTAAACAGCGGGATGTTGATGCTGCCGGGGATCGTGGATTCCGCAAACTCCCCGGGCGACCGGACGTCGATGGGGATGAGCCCGCCCCGCCGCCTTTCTTCGTTCAGTTGTTCGATCGTGATGTCCTGTATCATGCCGTCTCCCGTTTTTATGTGGAAAAAGCAACGTCCCACACGCACCGTTACTTTGACCAGAATGCGTTCCGCTTTCGTTTTGTCATGCGATCGGTGACCGCTTCGTCACACGACCAAAATGCGCCCTTCTCCCGCGTCCGTCACTTCCCCGATCAGGGCCGCTTCCACACCCGCTTCCAGGAGCGCCGCGAGCAGCCTGTCCGCCTCCCCGCCGTCGACGGCGATCAGAAGGCCGCCGCTCGTGACGGCGTCGCACAGCATCCATCGGCCGGTCTGGTCCATGTCATCGGGGAAGGTGACATGGGGCTCCACGTGGGCAAAGTTGTTTTTGGTGCCTCCCGGTACGGCGCCCTGTTCCGCCAATTCCCGCACGCGGGGGAGGAACGGGACCTTGTCACGGTAAACGGTTATCTGCACCTGGCTGCCTCTGGCCATCTCCAGCGCGTGGCCCATCAGGCCGAACCCGGTCACATCGGTGCAGGCGTGCACGGTGTAACCCGCCATGATTTCCGCGGCCTTGCGGTTCAGCGTCGTCATCACCCGGGTGACCCGGTCGATTTCATCCGGCGAGAGGAGCCCGCGCTTCAGCGAAGTCGTCAAAATGCCCACGCCGATCGGCTTTGTCAGGATCAGCCGGTCGCCGGGACGGGCGCCTGCGTTCGTGAGCACGCGGTCGGGGTGGACGAGCCCGGTGACGGCCATGCCGAATTTCGGCTCCTTGTCGTCGATGGAATGGCCGCCCACGATGGTGACACCGGCTTCCTTCGCCTTGTCCGCGGCTCCCCGCAAAATCTCCGTCAGGATGGCGCCGTCCAGCGTGTGAATCGGAAACGCCACGATGTTCAACGCCGTGAGCGGCGTGCCGCCCATCGCGTAAATGTCGCTGATCGCGTTGGCCGCCGCAACCTGGCCGAAGGCGTACGGGTCATCCACGATCGGCGTAAAAAAATCGACCGTCTGGACGATGGCCAGGTCATCGCGGATCCGGTACACGCCCGCGTCGTCGCTCGTGTCCGTCCCGACGAGAAGATCGGGATTGTATTCGGCCGGCGGCAGGCTGCGCATGATCCGGCCAAGGTCGGCGGGACCGATTTTGCAGCCGCAGCCTCCTTTGGTCGTGAGGGAAGTCAGTCTGATCGGTGTCGTTTCTTCCATGGCGTGATGATCCTTCCTTTTTTCAATGTCGATGTCGGTTTGTCGGACCAAAGTCGGGTTTCATCCTTCTATTGTAACGAAAAAAAGAGCGCCGTTCCAAGCGCCCCTTTTTTCCCAGCGTATGTGTTTGCCTGCAGCCCGATGGCCTTGCACCGGCACCCGTGGAGCATCCGATGGCTTGCGGATTGGCTGCTTTTTTGGTGCTGCATCCCTTTTCGTCGCGGGGTCGATCGTGTTTGCCGTTTTCCGCTCCGAATAGTGGACGGGTTCCGTTGATGGGGTTTGCCCCTTTTTCCGCGTGCCGGCTTCGGGCCTTGCTTCCGGACTTGCCGATCCGGGGATCGGGCATCGTCCGGCTTGATTCATCCAGGCGATGCCGCCGGCTCCCGGCTCAACGGGTCGTTTCCTTCGTGACGTCGTAGTAGAACCGGATGGCGTACAGCGCGCAAAGGCCGACGATGGTGTAGACGACCCGCGACATCATCGAGTCGCTTCCGCCGAATATGCTGGCGACCAGATCGAATTGGAACAGGCCGACGAGCAGCCAGTTCAGTCCGCCAATGATGAGAATCGTCAGTACAATCGTATTGAATGTTTTCATGGTGGGCAACTCCTTGCATTTTTTTCCTAGTGTTGCCCGCCGAGGCATGCGGCTATACATGGGTGGCCCGAGTTGCGGGGATTTTGCGGTTAACTCGCCGCGGAAACGGTATTTTCGGACCGAGTTGTGGGCATTTTGCCGTTATTTCACCGCGGAAACGGCATTTCCTGACCGAGTTATGGGCTTTTTGCCGATATCTCACCGCGGAAACGGCATTTCCGGACTGAGTTATGGGCTTTTTGCCGATTTCTCACCGCGGAAACGGCATTTCCGGACCGAGTTATGGGCTTTTTGCCGATATCTCACCGCGGAAACGGCATTTCCGGACTGAGTTATGGGCTTTTTGCCGATTTCTCACCGCGGAAACGGCATTTCCGGACCGAGTTATGGGCTTTTTGCCGATATCTCACCGCGGAAACCGCATTTCCGGACTGAGTTACGGGCAATTTTCGAGTATCTCGGAGTCACCCCTTCCAAGGGGGAATTACTCGACTTTCTCGAGCATCTCGGACACAATTGACCCTTCTACGGGCGAATTACTCGACTTTCTCGAGCATCTCGGGCACGATCGACCCTTCCGCAGGCGAATTACTCGACTTTCTCGAGCATCTCGGGCACGATCGACCCTTCCGCAGGCGAATTACTCGACTTTCTCGAGTAACTCGGGCACGATCGACCCTTCCATGGGCGAATTACTCGATTTTCTCGAGTAACTCGGGCACAATCGACCCTTACACGGGCGAATTACTCGACTTTCTCGAGTATCTCGGGCACGATCGACCCTTCCACGGGCGAATTACTCGACTTTCTCGAGCATCTCGGGCACGATCGACCCTTCCACGGGCGAATTACTCGACTTTCTCGAGCAACTCGGGCACGATCGACCCTTCCATGGGCGAATTACTCGACTTTCTCGAGCATCTCGGGCACGATCGTCCCTGCAAGAAACCCTTTGCGTCCATCATCCCCCCGACGATCAGCGCGGTCACTCTTCCGCCCAGCGCATCGACCGCTCGACGGCCTTCTTCCAGCCGGCGAGCAACTTCGTCCGCGTCTCGTCGTCCATGGAGGGACGGAATGTCTCGGTTTCCCGGTTCAGCGCCCGGATGTCGGCCATCGACCAGAAGCCAGCGCCGATCCCGGCCATGAACGCGGCGCCGAGGGCCGTCGTTTCGGTCATCGCCGGCCGCACCACATCCACACCGAGGATGTCGGCCTGGAACTGCATGAGCAAATTGTTGGCCGACGCCCCGCCGTCCACCCGCAGCGACTGCAGGCGGATGCCGGAATCCTGCTCCATCGCCCCGAGCACGTCGCTTGTCTGGTACGCCAGCGACTGCAGCGTGGCGCGGATGATGTGGTTTTTGTTCGTGCCCCGCGTCAGGCCGAAAATCGCACCCCGCGCGTACATGTCCCAATAGGGCGCGCCCAGCCCGGCGAAGGCGGGCACGACGTAGACGCCGCCGGTGTCCGGCACCTTGCTCGCGTAATATTCCGAATCGGCGGCATGTTCAAACAGCCTGAGCCCGTCCCGCAGCCATTGCAGCGCCGCGCCGGCAATGAAAATGCTGCCTTCCAGGGCGTAGTACGCCTTGCCGTCCATCCCCCACGCCATCGTGGTGAGCAGCCCCGACTTCGACGCCACCGGCTTCTCGCCCGTGTTCATCAGCATAAAGCAGCCGGTGCCGTACGTGTTTTTGGCCATGCCCGACTCGAAGCACCCCTGGCCGAACAGCGCGGCATGCTGATCCCCGGCAACGCCGCTGATCGGAATTTGCGCCCCGCCGAACGTTTCCTTGTCCGTCACGCCGAAATCGCCCACGCTCGGCCGCACCTCCGGCAGCATTGCCTCCGGAATTCCCAGTTCCTTCAGCAAGTCCGCGTCCCACTGCAACGTGTGGATGTTGAACAGCATCGTGCGGGAAGCGTTCGTGTAGTCCGTCGCATGCACGCGGCCGCGCGTCAGGTTCCAGATCAGCCACGTGTCCACCGTGCCGAACAGCAAATCCCCTTTTTCCGCCCGTTCCCGCGCGCCTTCCACGTTGTCGAGAATCCATTTGACCTTGGTGCCGGAAAAATACGCATCGATGATGAGCCCCGTCTTGTCGCGGATCGCCTGCTCCCAGCCGTCCCTTTTCAACGCATCGCAAATGTCCGCCGTCCGCCGGTCCTGCCAGACGATGGCGGGATACACCGGTTCTCCGGAATGGCGGTCCCACACGATCGTCGTCTCCCGCTGGTTCGTGATGCCGATGGCCGCCACTTCCTGCGGGCGAATCCGGGCGGATTCCAGCGCCTCCCGCGCCACTCCGCTCTGCGCTCCCCAGATTTCCATCGGATTGTGCTCCACCCAGCCCGGTTTCGGATAATGCTGCGTCAATTCTTTTTGCGCGATTTGCACGACGTTCCCCTGACGGTCAAAAAGAATCGCCCGCGAACTCGTCGTCCCCTGGTCCAGCGCCAGCACGTACTTTTTGTCCATGGCAGCAGCCCCTCCCCTTGAAAGCGCTTAATCCTCATTATCGATTATGTTATCAAATTTTCTGGCTTTCCACCAAAGCCCTTTCGTCCGGCATCCTTTTTCTTGTGAAAAATAAATAAAAAGGGTAAAATTTCTGAGTTGAGTTTTTTCGGTTGCGCGCCCAACACTACATAAAAGGAGCTGGCGTCCCATGGAAGGAAAAGCACACCATCCGATCAAACTGTGGACCGAAGTCAGACAATTCATCATGATTGCCATCGGCGCCGTGATTGCGGCAGTCGGGCTGGAATTGTTCCTCGTTCCGAACAACATCCTGGACGGCGGCGTCATCGGCCTTTCCATCATCGCGGCCAAAATGACCGGCTTGAAACTGAGCTTGTTCATCGTGCTGTTCAACATTCCTTTCCTGTTCATCGGCTACCGCAAAATGGGCCTCCGCTTCGTTGTCCACGCCCTGTTCGGCGTATTGGTTTTGTCCGGCGTGACGGCCTATCTGCACCATTTTGAGCCGTTTACCGATGACCTGTTCCTCGCCACCATCATCGGCGCGGTCATCCTCGGCACCGGCGTCGGCCTCGTCATCCGCAGCGGCGGGGTGCTTGACGGCACGGAAGTGATCGCGATTCTGGTCAGCCAGAAAAAACCGGTGTCCGTCGGCCAATTCATCATGGTGCTGAACGTGTTCATCTTCGTTCTGGCCGCCATGCTCGTCTTCACCTGGGAAACGGCCATGTACTCCATCATCACGTATTACCTCGCCTACAAAATGATCGACATCGTCAACGAAGGCCTCGAAGAGCTGAAATCCGTCACGATCATTTCCGAAAGACCCGACGAGATCGCCCGGGCGATCCAGGAGCAACTGCACCGCGGCATGACGTTCCTGCACGGCGAAGGCGCCTTCTCCGGCATTCCGAAAAAGATCATCTACATCATCGTCAGCCGGATCGAACTGTCCACCTTGCGCGAAATCGTCAACGACATCGACCCGAAGGCGCTTGTGGCCATCGAAAACATGGCAGACGTCTCCGGCAGCAATTTCCGCAAAAAAAGCCACTGAGGCGGCGGCGCCGGCTCCGCGAGCCTGCGGCTGCAAAAAGCCGGTCTCGCATCAAACCGGCTTCGCGGGCGCCCACGCGATTATCCGCATCATTCGGCAAAAAGGCATATCCGACAAACGAAGCCTCCGCGGCCGCCGGTTCAACGGCGGTGCGGAGGCTTTTTTTCGTTGGGCCCGGAGACGATGTCGGAGGGCTGCGGTCATACGGGCGCCCACAGGCGGAACCGCGCGGATTCCCAATCGTCCCCGACGGCTGAGATGCGCAGGCGTCCCCACAAGGCATCCACCGCTTCCTCCCTGCCGAGGGTCGCCCACGTTTCCGTATCCATCGGATCGGTGTAATCGATCAGGCCGTCCGCCGCAAACATGGCATCCTTCCCCTGCTCGTCGCCGACAAACAGCAAATACGAGATGACACGGCACAGGCGATCCTTCACCCCGTCAAAAGGCGACGGCTCCCCGCCCACCGGCATCCCGTCGGGAAGCTCCCCGGCCAGCCGCTTGTCCCAATAGGCGCGAAAGGCATCCGTCAACCCGTCCGCTTCCACGCCCGTTTTCCGGCAGACGGCCATCAGCCCGTCCATCCCGAGCCCGTCCGCCACCAGCGTCGGGTGCAGGGCGAGCGCCTGGATCCGGTAGCCGACATCGTTCAGGAACAGGTCGCACTTGGCGCCGGCCGGTTTGCCGCGGATGCCGACGCCGGCTGCGAGCCGATCGTGTTCTTCGTCGCTCATGCCGCGCAGCGTCATGGCGCCCAGCCACTCCGGCAATTCCCCGTATTCCCGCATGAAGCGGACGCTGCGGATGCGCCCCTGCATCGCACGCCGATCCCGTACCAGGACCAGCATCAATTTCAGTTTCAGATCGTCCCGCGCTTTGGTGTCCATGTCCATAAGCCATTCGTCCTCCGCTTCCGTCCCGGTCCGTTGCGGCCGGTATTTCCGTTTGACCCGCGCTCCGGATGATCCGGCTTGTTCAATCGTCTGCACGCCGGAACATGCTGTCTTGTCCGGCGTATCGGAATTCCTGCTTTATCGGATGACTCGCACGCCGGGCGTCCCGGCTTTTCAGATCGCCCGTGCGCCAACGAGCCCGCTGTTCTCCTTTTGCCATTTTAACGTTGCTGCCGCCCTTTTGAACACCCCGCCCTTGAAAATAAAAAAGCCGCCCGAACGACGCCCTTGCCGGGCTGTCCGGGACAGCTCCCTTTTCAATCGTACATGTTTTCGTTCGCCTTGTGCCCTTTCTTGCCGTCCATCGCCCGTTTGCGCCGGTCGTTCTTCTTCCGGTTCATCTGTCCGGCCTGATGGCTCGTGACGGGGGTCTCGGCAAGCTCGTCCACCGTGTTCCGCAGATTTTTGTCCGCTTCCACGCCTACCATCCTTTCCTTGACGGTTTGCCTCTCTTATTGTTTTCCGAATCAGGAAAAAGATGCAGGCGCCGGCCTGGGTTAATTCACCATGTGCACAAAATCGTCCATCGTATGAAACTGGAGCAGGCAGTAACGGGGCAGCTCCATGCGCGGGGTTTCCGGTCCGCTTTTCTCGTTGGCCACGATGAAGGCCGCGCGGTACCCGAGCTCCCGCAACACGTCGATCGTCACCTCATTGTATCTGCCGTAAGGATAGGCGAATATGTCCTGCCTGCGCCCGACGAGCGCTTCCAGCGCCTTCCCGCCTTCGGCGATCTCCTGCCGCTGGCGATCCCGGTCGAATTCGCTCAGCACCGGGTGGGTCACCGTATGGTTCAGCACATCGATCCCGCGGGAAGCGATGTCCACCATCTCCCGCGCGCTCATGTGCAGGTCGCCGTCAATCCAGCCCGACACGGTGAACTGGATCGCCTTCATGCCGTACTTCTCCAATACGGGCATCACGTACTCGGTGAAATCCGCCGTGTTGTCGTCGAAGGTGAGCAGCACCGGCTTTGCCGGCGCCTCCGCCTTTCCGTCCAGCACGTCCAGGTATTCGTCGGCGGAAAGCGTAGTGTAGCCGTTCGCGTGCAGGTATTCCATCTGTTTCGCAAATTCGTCCAACGGGTACTGATAGTTGTTGGCCGGATCGGGATCCGGTTTGACCACATGGTACAACAATACGGGAATGTTCATCGATCATCGCCTTCTTGTCGGAAGATTTATGTACACCATTATACCATGCCGACCGGCCGGTGAAGCGTCATTTTTTGGATGCCCGTCCGGCTCGGGATGGCCGCCGTCCGGATCGTTCCCCGGCTGCACGGAGTCATGGAGGCCGCTCTTGTCCGTTGTCCGCCGGGAACGCGGGACGTCCATTTCCGGGATGCAAACGGGACACCGGATGCCCGCGTTTTTTTCGCCGAAAAACGAAAAACCTCCGGAATCTCCCCGCCGGAGGAACACACACGCCACGGTGCGCCGTCCGTTCCGGCCAAGAAGTCCGGAGGATTTGTCCGAATCGCGATGGTTGTCCACCCGTTTCCTCAATCGTGGCGGATCAGATAATCGAAGGCGCCCAGCGCGGCCGTCGCCCCCGAGCCCATGGAGATGATGATCTGCTTGTACGGCGTATCGGTGCAGTCGCCCGCCGCGAACACGCCGGGCATGCTGGTGGCGCCCCGTTTGTCCGTGACAATTTCGCCGATCCGCGTTTTCTCCAGGGCGTCGCCGACCCATTCCGTGTTCGGCACGAGCCCGATTTGCACGAACACGCCCTCGAGGGGGATGCGCTTCTGCTCGCCGGTTGTCCGGTCCGTGTATGCGATGCCTTCCACCGTCTCCTTGCCGAAAATCTCCGTCACCTGGGCGTTCGTGATGACCGTCGTGTTGGACAGGCTGCGCAGCCGCTTCTGCAGCACGTCGTCCGCCTTCAAATCCGGCATGAATTCCAGCACGGTGACGTGGCCGCAAATGCCGGCCAGATCGATGGCCGCTTCGATGCCGGAATTGCCGCCGCCGATGACCGCCACGCGCTTGCCGGCGAACAGCGGGCCGTCGCAGTGGGGGCAGTACGTGACCCCTTTGTTGCGGAACTCCTTCTCGCCGGGCACGCCCAGGTTGCGCCAGCGCGCGCCGGTGGAGATAATGACCGTCTTGCTTTTCAGCACCGCCCCGTTTTCCAGCTCCACCTCGACGAGTTCGTTTTTGCGCAGGCTTTTGGCCCGCTGGCTCGTCATGATGTCGATGTCGTGGTCGCGGATGTGGGCTTCGAGGCTGGCGGCAAGCTGCGGCCCCTCCGTGTACTTCACGCTGATCAGGTTTTCGATGCCCAGCGTGTCGTTCACCTGGCCGCCGAACCGCTCCACCACAAGGCCGGTGCGGATTCCCTTGCGGGCGGCGTAAATGGCGGCGCTGGCGCCGGACGGCCCGCCGCCGATGACGAGCACGTCATAGGGCGCCTTGTCGGCGAAAGCGGAAGCGTCCTGCGCGCTGCCGAGCTTCTCCAGGATGTCCTCCAGCGACAGCCGGCCGCTCTCGAAAAATTCGCCGTTCAGGTACACCGTCGGCACCGCCAGAATGCCCTTGCTTTCCACTTCGTGCTTGAACGCGGAGCCTTCCACCATCGTGTGGCGGATGTTCGGGTTGACGAGGCTCATCACGTTCAGCGCCTGCACCACGTCGGGGCAGTTGTGGCACGTCAGGCTCACGTACGTCTCGAACCGGTATTCGCCGGAGGGCGCCCGGATGCGCTCGATGACGCCGGGCTGCACCTTCGGCGCCCGGCCGCTCACCTGCAGCAGCGCCAACACCAGCGAAGTGAATTCATGGCCGAGGGGCAGGCCGGCGAACACGATGCCGGTGTCTTCCCCCGGCCGGTTCACCGAGAACGACGGCGTGCGGGGAAGCTGTGCCCGCTCCCGGCGGATCCGCGGCGAAAGGCGGGCAAGCTCCTCCACCAGCTCCAGCATCTGCTGCGACACCGGATCGTCGCCTGCGGACACGAGAAGTTGCACGTCGCCTTCCAGCAGTTCGAGATATTGCACGAGTTGCGACTTGATCTCCGCGTCGAGTGGCATGGATCCCGCTCCTCAAATTTTGCCGACCAAATCCAGGCTCGGTTTCAGCGTGGCGGCGCCTTCCTCCCACTTCGCCGGGCACACTTCGCCCGGATGTTCGCGCACGTATTTGGCGGCCTTCAACTTTTTGATCAGCGTGCTCGCATCCCGTCCGATGCCGTCCGCCGTAATTTCCACCGTCTGGATGATGCCGTCCGGGTCGATGATGAACGTGCCGCGTTCGGCCAGCCCCGTCTCTTCGTTGAACACGTCGAACCCGCGGGAAATGGTGCCGGACGGGTCGCCGATCATGACGTATTCCACCTTGCGGATCGCTTCGGAATGGTCGTGCCACGCCTTGTGCACGAAATGGGTGTCCGTGGAGACGGAATACACCTCGGCGCCCAGCTTTTTCAGCTCGGCATACTGATCCTGCAAATCCTCCAGCTCCGTCGGGCACACGAAGGAGAAGTCCGCCGGATAGAAACAGACGACGCTCCATTTGCCCTTCAAATTTTCTTCCGTCACCTCGATGAATTCCCCGTTATGGTACGCCTGCGCGCGAAAAGGTTTGACTTCTTTGCCGATCAGCGACATGGTTGCCCTCCTGCAACGAATTTGCGAGGCCTCGTTCCGGCGCGTTGGCGGCAGGGTCCTCCCGATGCGGGTTCCTCGCGCCGTCCCGGTTGCTTCCGGTCCCAAACGGCCCGTGCAGCACGCTTTCTGCCGGGTTTTGCCGATACCGGTGTTTCTTTGCGCCGTGCACCTGCCCGTTACTCGGACGGTTCGCGCTTGCGGATGACCCGATGCCAAGGCCGTGCCGGATTGCGGCCCCGTTACCTTTTCTAGGATGTCCGGTCGCAAAAGGATTTACACCCTGCGCATGCAGCCGTTTTTCGCGCAAAAAGCCCGGGCGTAACCGGGTTCTGTCCTGCGGCCGGCAGCGCGGAACAGACCTTTTATACGAAATTTCACACAAAACGCCTCCACGACCCCCGTTTTCCGGCTGGTTTGTATGAAAAATCACACAAAAACGGCAGTGCCGCCGCCTCCACGTGGCGATTTTGTATGAAATTTCACACAAAACGCCGGATTTTCACCCGATTCGCACCATTTTTGTATGAAAAATCGCACAAAACGCCGCGCAAACAAAAACGGGCTGTCCCGATTACGATGACGTCCGGGCCAGCCCGCAGCATGCGTCGTCATGCCTCCCGCCCAAAGCGTGTCCGCGACAGACTCCACCCCCGACACGGCCGTGCATGAACCGTTCCCGTCCGATTGCCCTCAAGTGATGCGTGCCATGCCCAGGTAGCCTTACGCCGTCGGGATCCCCTGCAGCTTCCGCCTGAGTTCGTCCACCCGTTTCTGGTCCTCTTCGAGCACCGTGTCCACCACGTTTTTGCTCTCCTGGTCCAGGTCGCCGCCCACCATCTTGTGGGAAAAGTGAATGCCGTACTTGTTCTCCCCGACGAGCGCATCGTGCAAAATGTCCCGCACATCCTCGGGCGCGTCGCGAAACCGCTGCATCCACAGCTGCATTTCGCCCATGATCCCCGGACCGTCCACCGGCTCGCCGCCCAACTCCGCGATCCGCCGGGCGATTTTTTCCGCGCCGAGTTCCGCATGTTTCTTGAACTCCCGCAGCAAGTCTTGCGTTTCCGGATCCTTGGCGCGTTCCAGGAGCCGCTCATACTGCTCGATGCCCATGTACCGGCCTTTCAGAAATCCGTTCAGTTCCTTGATGACCTTCTCCCTCTGTTTGTCATCCACGATTTGACCGCCTCCTTCGCGTTGCTGTCCGTTGTAGTATGTCCCATCGCGGGAAATCGCCGTCAAACAAAAAAAGAAGCCTCCCCCGCCCGTTGATCCGCGAGGGAGACTGGCAAGCCGCCTTACGGCGGCAAACGGTATGCGCATGTCGTCGAATGATTATGTTTTGGAACCGCAAGGGTTCTTCACCAAACCGGCGGGTTCAGCAGGGAGCCGCGACGGCCGCGCCCAGTTCCGCCGCCAGTTGGCGGATTGCCGCTTCGAGGCGCTCCTTCAGTTCGGCATCGAGTTCGTAATGGAGTTCCCCGTTTTTCTCCGTCCGCGTCACCTGGGTGTCCACGGCGTACACGACGGGCGCAAACCGCCTGGCGCCGATCGCCGCGGCCACCGGTTTGAAGCCGAAATCCACCGAGAGCAGATGGGCGATCGTTCCGCCGATGAACACGGGAGCGACCCACTTGTCGGCCAGGACATCCCGCGGAAGCAGGTCGATGAACAATTTCAGCAAGCCGGTGTAGGACGCCTTGTAAACCGGGCTGGCAAACAGGACGGCATCCGCGCTCCCGACCCGGGCTATCGCCTCTTTGATCTCTTTTTTGTCGTAGCGTCCGAACACCAGATCATTGGCCGGCAAATCCGCCACGTGGATCGCCTCAACCTGGATGCCGCTTTTCGCCAGCAATTGTTCCGCATGGTTCAAAATGCCGGTCAGCCGCGATGCCGCGTTCGGGCTGCCGTTGACGATGACAACTTTGGCCATCCTCTCCATCTCCTCTGCTACCAAAATGGTTATCGATCACAAACGCGGAAGCCCCCCTCCCTGCGCACTCCTGGCTGCCTTAGGGACGGGAGGCCTCCGGTGATCCGGTCGAACCTAATAAATACTATTCCGATTTATTTAATCGTATTTAATACCATAATACGATTCCGGGCTTGGCAAAGTCAATCGTCATTTGAAAAATCATCGCAAAAAAGTGGAGCGAACCACGGAATAAAGATATCGGCAAGGTGCCTGCTGCTGCTCTTTATCAGGCATCTCGAGCCCGGAAACAGTCGGTTCGGACAAAAAAACCGGCTCCAAATCTCGGAAGCCGGTTTGGCGGGTGAACATCATGGAGCGGTATTCGAACGCCGTCACGACGATACGCGAAACAAGTGTGCGGACCTTGTCATTCACTTCTGCACGCGAACGATGCGCGGGTCCGTGAAAATGTCCATTTCATCCAGACTGAGGGATGAAAATTCACTGACCACTGCCCCTTCTTCCCCGGCCTGGAACCAGTGTTTGGTATTGGGCGGGATCGTGTATTGCTCGCCGGGGTGGAGAACGATTTCATGGAACACGGTATAATACGTCTCATCCCCCTGCGGAGGAGAACATTTTCGGTTTTCCGTCGGTTCGCCCTCCACATACAGGTACACAACCCCGTAGCGGCAGCGGAACGTTTCCTGTTTGCCGGGGTTGCCTTCGTCGATCGGCGGATGCCAATGTTCCGCGCAGGTTTGCCCGGGGAACAGAACCAAGTCCTTCGCGCAATACCGCGGACAATTGACGTACGTGATCAGTTGCAGGCCGGTCCGTTCCAGATCGTTCAGCCCAAAATCGGCGATTTCAATGTTCCGGACCTCTTCTTCCGTCAGCACCACGCCGGCCTTCGCCAAATATTCGACGGTCCGTGCGCGGTATTCCTCGCGTTGTTGTTCACTGATCAAGCTCGTTCTCCCCTTTGCCCGTTCTTCCGTCAATAAAGATCGCTTTTGTCCACGGAACCGAACAATTGCATCTTCTTCAAAATGAGCTCCTTCGCCGCATCGATGCAGGACGGGAAAAGTTGGGTCGGTTCAAACCCTTTCGGGCTTTCGGCCAGGTTTTCACGCAACCGGTTGAAGAACGCCCGCTTCATTTCGCTGGAAATGTTCACTTTGCTGATGCCAAAGCGGATCGATTCGGCCACTTCTTCATCGGTGTTGTCGGAACCGCCGTGCAGTACGAGCGGAATCGAAACGAGGGATTGGATTTGCTTCAGGCGGTCGAGTTGCAGCTTCGGCTTCCGGTCTTTCGGGTAGATGCCGTGGGCCGTGCCGATGGCCACCGCCAGCGTGTCGATGCCGGTCAGTTCCACGAATTTCTTCGCTTCTTCGGGATCGGTGTACAAAATTTCGTCGGAACCTTCCTCCATGCTGCCCTCGGCCTGGCCGACGCTGCCCAGCTCCGCCTCCACGGAAACGCCGACTTTGTGGGCAATTTCCGTCGCTTCCCGCGTGATCCGGACATTTTCATCAAAAGGATACTTCGACGCATCAATCATGACGGACGTGAACCCGCAGCGGATGGCGCGAAGGATATCGGCGCTGCTGCCGCCGTGATCGAGGTGAATGACGACGGGCACCTTCGCCTTGTTGGCGGCTTCCCGGCAATAGGCGACGAAGCTGTCGCTCAGAAATTCCAGTTCCGAAGGATGAATGGCAAGAATGACGGGCGATTTGTTCGCTTCCGCCGTTTCCAGAATGGCGCGCAGAAACTCGCTGTTGCCGATATTGAAAGCGCCGACTGCAAACTTGTTCTTATAGGCAACGGAAAGCAGTTCGTTCATGGTGACCAACATGTCGGTTTCTCTCCTCAATGTGATGTCTGTAATAGGATTCTTTTATATTTGCGATGCCGAAAAGCCAAATAGCCGAAACAGAAGCGGACGTGCGGTGCCGGTTCAAACGATGCGCAAATCCACCCCCTTCTCCGTGAACAGGGACACCCAGTAATCGGACACGCCGTCGTCCGTCACGACAATGTCGGGACTGTTGATGGACGCGAACAGATTCATCGAGCGCTTGCCAAACTTGGACGAATCGGCCATGATGACCGACAGCTCGCTCGACTCGATCATCTGCTGTTTCGTTTCGGCATCGGAAAAATTGAAGGTGCTGAAGCCGCTTTCGATGACGCCGGTCGTCCCGACAAACGCCTTGTTGACGTAAATCCCCTCGAGAAACATTCGCGACTTGGTGCCCAGGAACGCCTGGGAATTGATCCGGAACTCGCCGCCGGCCATGTACAGGGAAACGTTGCGGGCATAGCGGAGCGCATAGGCCGTCGTCAGCGAGTTGGTGACGACGGTGACATTTTCGAGGGAAGATTCGGCCAGGGCCACCGCGAGACAATGCGCCGTCGTGCCTGAATCCAGGAAGATGGAGTCGTTGGAAGAGATGAACGTCAGGCAATGCGCCGCAATCCGGCGTTTTTCGTCCATGGACTGCGCTTCGCGCTGCACGGGAAGCTCTTCGCGCACATACCGGATCCCTCCGTGATACCGCTGGAACAAGCCGCTTTGTTCCAGTTTCTTCAAATCTCTGCGAATGGTCATGTCCGAAACCTGAAATTCATCCGCCAAATCCTGCACGGACAAACTTCCTTTTTTCATGATCAATTCGGAAAGTTTCTTGAGCCTTTCAGATGACATATTCCATCTCTCCATAAAATGACTTGCTATCTTTACTTATACAGCACATGTCGAAATAAATCAAGATAAACAAACATTACGAACATAATTTCGAACATTTGTAACGTTTCCATTGTTTATTTTGTTCGTTTTGTTGTTGACAAATGAACGCTTTCTGTTTAATCTTTGAAGTAGATCGAACATAACCAACGTTTGGGGGTGGGCTATGGAGGGCGGATGATCGGGGAAAAGACAGGCGATCAAGGACGGTCAAGGAACATGTGCGAATGAACACTGACGCGACGCTGCAATCCTTTATAATTCTCTATAGACAAGGACTTGATGTGAACATGTTGACAACGATGACCAAGCTGCTCCGAGTGGCCTATCGGGAAAAATTCGCGGTGGGTGCATTCAACATCGCCAACAGCGAATTTCTGAAAGCGGTTATCCAAACGGCTGAAAAAGAGCATTCCCCAGTCATCCTGCAAATTCATCCGAACGAGATCAGCTTGATGGGAGACGATTTTGCAGCCTATTGCGTACAGGCGGCCAACAGGGCCAGCGTTCCGGTCGTCATTCACCTCGATCACGGCCGCGACGTCAACGACGTCGTCCGGGCGATCCGGAACGGATTTACGTCCGTCATGATCGACGGTTCGCATCTGCCCTACGAGGAAAATGTGGCGCTGACCAAAGCGGTGGTGGAAATCGCTCATCCGCAAAACGTTTCCGTCGAAGGCGAACTGGGCACCATCGGCAATACGGGGACGAGTTCGGAAGGCGGGGCCGACGACATTTTGTACACGGATCCCGACCAGGCGAAAGACTTCGTGGAGCGCACGCAGGTGGACACCCTGGCCATTGCCATTGGCACTTCCCACGGGTTCTACCCGAAGTCGCTCAAGCCGAAACTCCAGATTGACCGTCTCATCCAAATCAATGAAAAGGTCGGCATTCCGCTCGTTCTGCACGGCGGTTCCGACAACTCGGAAGACGACATTCGGGAGTCGACGAAGCACGGTGTCGCCAAAATCAACCTTTCCAGCGAAATGAAACGGGCATTTTTCAACGAACTGCGCAACACCTTGAACGACAACCCGAACGGGTATGAACCGGATGCTTTGTTCCCGAGCTCAACGGAAGCGGCCATGAACGTCATTTCGTACAAAATGCATCTGTTCGGCTCAGTGGGAAAAGCTGATTTGTATCAACCCACACAACTTTGATAAGATCAGGAGGGTCTGCAATCATGCGTAATCTGAAAGCGGTACACAAAAAGTCGCTCGCTCTGTTGATGGTCGCTTTGTTGCTTCTGCTGACGGCATGCGGAAACAACAACTCCTCGTCCTCCTCTTCCGGATCCTCGAACTCGTCCCCGTCCAACTCCGGTTCGGGCGGCGGTTCGGACATCACCCTGGAATTCCAGCAATGGTGGGGTGTTGAGCTTCCGGACGGTGCACTGCAAGAAATTGTTGACGGTTTCACCGAACAAACGGGCATCAAGATCAAGCTCCTGAGCAACCCGTACGCGGACACGAGAACCCAAATCGCGGCCGGCGCCGCTGCAGGCACGATGGCCGACGTTGTCGGTCTCGACGGCTCCTGGGTGTACGACTTCGCGAAACAGGGCTCCATTGCCAACCTGACGGAGCTGATGCAAGCCGACGGTTACGATGACAGCCAGCTGTCCGACCAAATCCGGGTGGACGGCAACACCTACATGATCCCGGTCGTCAACTTCGCCTATCCGATGTACGTGAACATGGGCATCGTCAACGAAGCCGGCGTCAGCATCCCGAAAACCTGGTCCGAATTCATCGACGTCACCAAAACGATCTACGAAAAGACCGGCAAAGCGGGCTTCGCGATTCCGCTGTCCACCGAATCGCCGAGCGGCATTCAAAACAACTTCATGAGCTGGCTGTGGGCTTCCGGCGGTTCGATGCTGAAAGACGGCAAACCGAACCTGGCGGGCAACGCCGACCTGATCGCCACCGTGGAATTCATCAAGACGCTGTTTGACAACGGCGTGATGGCGCCGGGTGCCTACGCGATGAAAGAAGCGGACATGGTCGAAGAATTCACCAACGGCCGCGTCGCCTTCATGATCGACTCCCTGGCGCACTTGACGACCATCACGTCCGAAGCGCCGGACCTCGAAATCGATTTCGTCAACATTCCGGTCATGGACGGCTATTCCGGCAAGAGCGGCATGGACGTCGCCAACTGGGGCATCGGCATCGCGGAAAACAGCAAATACAAAGCCGAAGCGATGAAGTTCATCGAATACATGATGAGCCCGGAAGTCAACGCCAAGCTGGCGGTGCTGGCCAACGCCTTCCCCGGCAACGTGCACGCACAACCGGACTACCCGGCCGACAATGAACTGTTCCTGAAAGCCTATGACATCTACAAATCCGGTTACGCCATCAACGAATTCACCGGCCTGCCGACTTCGGAAGAGCTGATGCGGCAGTTTGACGAACAACTGCAACTGTATCTGGACGGCGACACCGCCACGGCAGACGAAATGCTCCAAAAAACGCAAGACATCTGGATCAAGGCATTCAAATAATCAACAAACGCATCGAACACCAAGAATGCATGCCGGGGGATGTATGTCTGACATACATCCCCTCCCTTGGAAAGGTGGTTGCGGCGGGTGAAAGCCGAAACAATCAACACGTACAAGCAAGTTTCGCCTCCACTGCGGAAAAAGATTGAACCCTATCTGTATCTGCTTCCGACCCTTTTGCTGATGTGCGTGCTTCTGATCATTCCGATCATCATGGTCATCCGCTATTCGTTCTACGACAACGTCATCATCAACAAAAATCCCGTTTTTGTCGGGCTTGAAAATTTCAAGCTCGTCATGATCGAAAATGCCACATTCTTCGTCGCCGTCAAAAACACGCTTATTTTTGTCGGCGGAAGCATCGTGTTTCACATGATTCTCGGCCTCGCCTTCGCGGTGGTTCTGAACACAAAGTACCTGCACACGAGAACGAAAGCCGTTTCCCGGGTTTTGCTGGCGCTGCCCTGGATGTTTACCGCCTCCGTCATCGCCATCCTGTGGAAAATGATGATGAATCCCAACGGCATCATCAACTATCTGCTTGAAGTCGCGAACCTCAGCAGCACCCACATCGAATGGCTCGCTTCCCGGGACTTTGCGCTATTCTCCATTACTTTCATCAATATATGGGCCGGATATCCGTTCTACATGGTGAGCCTGTTGGCCGGGTTGCAAGGGATTTCGAACGATCTCTACGAAGCTGCCGCCATCGACGGCGCCAACATCAACCAACGGTTTTTTCGCGTGACCCTTCCCCAACTGAAGCCAATCATCATCAGCTTGGTCATGCTGGACTTCGTCTGGACGATCCAGCAATTCGCATTGATCTGGATGACCACCGGCGGCGGGCCGATCAATGCCACCGAGATGATGAGTACGTTGATTTATAAACTCGGATTCAGCAAGTACGAATATGCCCAAGCATCGGCAGCAGCCGTCATACTTCTGGTCGTCTGCACCATCGTAGCCTACCTTTATGTACGCCACCAGAGAGGACAGGAATGATATGGTCGGAGAAAAAAAGTGGTATCTCAAAGCGATCGCCATCGTCGTGCTGATTTTCGGGGCTTTCTATGCGGGTTTTCCCATCCTGTGGATGTTCCTGAACTCCTTCAAACCGAACGCCCAAATTTTCGCCTGGCCGCCGGTCTGGATTTCAGACAACTTCACCTTCGCTGCCTATATCGAAATTTTCAAGGATCCGGAAAAGGTCCGCTACTTCATCAACAGCTACTTCATCGCCTTCGTAGTCGTCGTCCTGACCATTCTCGTCAGCGTTCTGGCTGCATACAGCTTCAGCCGGTTTGACTATCCAGGCAAAAAGGTCATCAATACACTGATCGTGAGCGTACAGGCGGTGCCGCCGATCGTCCTGCTCATTCCGTACCTGAGCCTGATCGTCACGTTCAAGCTGCACAACACGTACGGTGCGCTCATCCTGACGTACATGCTGCTCACGATGTCCTATGCCATCATCATGATGACCGGCTACTTCAACACGCTGCCAAAGGAGTTGGACGAAGCCGTCATGATCGACGGCGGCTCGCGCTTCCGGGCGCTTTGGCAAATCCTCGTTCCGCTGGCCACACCGGGGCTCGTTGCGGTCGGCATGTACACCTTCATGATTTCCTGGAATGAGTACCTGTTTGCCTTGGCCCTGACCAAAACGAACGACGTCCGCACCGTTCCCGTCGGCATCAGCTTGCTGATGGGACAGCACGCCTACGAGTGGAACCAGATGATGGCCATGAGCGTGCTCGGTTCGTTGCCGATTCTCGTCCTGTTCCTGTTCTTCCAGCGGTACTTCATCGCAGGTATGACGTCGGGTGCCGTGAAGCATTGATTGGCACTGCCGCACAAGGTTTTGCAAGAATTGTCGTCCGGGTCGCCCCAATATTCACCGCAATTGCCTCGAGATTCAATGCATGATGTTTCCAAAGACTTTGCCGTAAACCGATGCCGAATCACGATGGAGGAAGCCTCATGACCATCGAAATCAAATACGAAGAACAGTACGCCAACCTGGAACATATTATCAATGTACGCAAAACGGCCGGCATCTATCCTGCCATGGGATACACAAGCAACCTGGACATTTTGTGCGATTTCCGGGTGGACGTGCTGAACGCCCTGCTGGAGAAACATATGCCGGATGCGGATTTGCTGAAGCTGGAGCCGGCGAAGATGATCCGGACGGTGGAAGACTTCATCTCCACCGTTGTCTGGTATTGCTGCAACGGTGCCGGCGGAGAGGCGGACATCGAAGACTTCGCTGTCATTGAAGGCCTGTTCGACACGAAACCCGGCATGGGCGGCACGTCGGCGCAAGCTGCCATGGCGCTGGCTGCAGTCGGCTGCCCGTCCGTCATCCATCTGACCGACGATTCGAAGGAAGTATGCGACCTCCTCCGTTCGCCTCTGATTTACACGGTATCGCCGGACGGAGAACTGATCCATACGGACCGGGTGAAGCATCTGCAGGAGCAAGAGATCCATTACATCATCCAATTCAAAAAAGGCGACGTCATCCGCTGCTGCGACCAAGCCATCGAAATTCCCGCCTCCAACCGGCTGATTGTCACCAAAGTGACCGTCAACGCGTTTGTGCCTTTCTCGCAACCGTATTTCAACTACATCGAAAAGAACGCCAAAACGATCAGCAGCAACGTGCTCTCCAGCTTCAACTGCATTCAGGATGAACGGGTGCTGCGGGAACGGCTTGATGCGGTCAAGCGGCACGTAAGGGTGTACAAAGAAAACAACCCGCGGGGCGTCGTCTTTTTTGAAGATGCCCATTACCACAGCCTTGATATTCGCAAGTTGTGCATCGAATCGCTGTACCCCGAAGTGGACATCGTCTGCATGAACGAAGAAGAACTGGCCCTTACGCTGGGCATGTACATCCAAGCCGTCGACATCCGGGATATCCTGTCCTGCATTGAGGGCGTGTTCCGCCTCAAGCGTCTTTTCAACGTGAAAAAAGGCATCATCGTGCACACGAAGGATTATTCGATGTATGCAGGTGACGATCCAGGCGTCGACATCGAGAGCGGCCTCGTGTATGGAAACCTGATGGCCACCGCCAAGGCGATGTACGGTTCTTACGGAACGAAAGCGCAGATCGCCGAAGTGATGAAACTGCCGCTCAGCGAGACGGGCGTGCGCCATCGGGAAACCGTCGCGCGAAGCCCGCATGCCGCCGACACCGTCATCGTCCCGACCAAATACATTGACAAGCCGAAATACACGATCGGTTTGGGGGATTCCTTCGTGGGCGGCGTACAGATCTGCTTCATGTAAGAAAATATCAGCAAAAAAGGGGGCCATGCGGTCCCCTTTTTTTATGCCATGCGAACATTCCCGCACTTTTTGCAATCAACGGCGCATCGGTCAGCGGCGGCCGCCGCGGCCGAAACCGCCGAACCCGCGGGGAGGGGAGGTGACGCCCGATTCGTTCAACCAGGTGACCGTTTCGTCCAGCCTGACGGCCACGGTCGGTTGCGGGCTCGAAGGAGCCGGCGCCTGGCCATGCCCGCACTGCCCGCCGCGATCAGCAGGACCCACCGGTCGGTTCGGGAAAACGGGGCTCTGCTTCCGACGCCCCCGGCGCCGGCAACGTTCACCGGACGGATGATTCGCAGGCTCCCGCCATACCCCCGGCAATGAAAAAACTGCAGCCTGGTTTCGGGGTGCGGGCACCTGGCCTGCCGTCGCCGAAAACCGGACTGCAGTTTCGCGAGTGGCGCTTTGCATTGGATTTGACGGGATTACTTCGCGCCGGCATGCTTGGCAAGAAGCCCTGCCAGTCCGCGGTTCACCACGCACTGTTTGAACGAGAACGACTGCAAAATCTCATCCAGCTTCTCTTCCGACAGCCCTTTGAACGTCTTGGCGTATTCCGGCTCCAGGAGCGAAGCGGCGTACACGCAAAGCACCGTTTGCGACAGCGCCTTCCGGTTGAAGCCGAGATTGATCGAATCGTCGATCACTTCCTGGAGATAGGCCGCCACTCCCGTCACCAGCTGACGGGCCGTCACTGCCGGAATCCAGTGCATCCAGTCGTCCGTGCCGAGCAGGTACTTTTTCTTGAGGAACGACGAAAGGCGCTGCATGTACTCCGATTCCGGATTCAGGGTCACGAGGCCCATGACGCCGACGTCTTTGTACGTCCACGTCGTCCAGTTGGCGCCGTTTTCCTCGAATACGGAAAGCTGGTCGTCCATGGCACGGAGCCGGTCGGGAATCTCTTCGGCGGGCACGTTGTACACCGAGCCGAACTCGCCCACGAGAAGCGGCACCTGATGGCGTTTCGTGAACACCGTGCCTTCATGCTCGAGAAACACTTTCCGCTGATACTCCAGATCCCAATGAACGCCTTGCGGCGCCTCGGGATTGTTCGAGCGGATCACGCCCGGGTACGGCCCGGGGCCGAAACCGGCGGCGGTGTAATTGTGGCTGCTGTAGGCAAGATTTTCGGCGAAGGGCGCCTCCAGCCCCGAGAACCTGCCTCCGTATTTGTCCCCTTCCAGGAAAATGATGTGCTTCGGATCCACGGAGCGGATCTCCTGCACGGCTTTTTTGTAAATCCGGTTCATCCGCTCCCAGTCCGGTTTGTAGTTGGCGTAGAACGTGTGCGGATAGTCGCCGTACGGCGTATTCGTGCACGGTTCGTTCATCAGGTCGTAACCGGCCACGACGGCGCGATCCCGGTACCGTTCCGCCAACGCCCGCCACAGGGCGTAAAACCGGTCCTGGCTGAGCGCGTCATGCCAGAAGAGGCTGTGCCGCGCCTTGTTGTCCGAATGCCAATGGGTGTTTTGCCACCCTTGCACCGCGTGCATGTCCAGGATGGCGTACACCCCGTGCTTCTCGCAAATCCGGAGCGCTTCGTCGAGGCGGCGGAATCCTTCTTCCTTGTAAACGTACGGCTGCTCGTCGTCCTCGAACCGGCGGTAGTTGACCGGCAGGCGCACGCAGTTCAGCCCGTTTTCCTTCAGGAACCGCACGTCATCTTCGGTGAAAAAGTGGTCAAGCAACCGGTCGAAGAAAAACGTTGCCTTCGCTTCGCCGATCGTTTCTTTCATGGCATGGCGGATGCTCTGGTCGGTTCCCGCATAGCCGTTGATGAAATCTTCCAGATTCATCCATCCGCCGATATTGGTGCCTCTGAGCCGAATCTCCTTGCCGCTCGTTGCGCCGACAATCTTTCCGTTCCTGACCTCGAGAAACTCCAACGTTTCCATCGATTTCACACTCCCCGATTTGGTGGACAGTCCGATCTGGCGTCAGCCTTTCACCGCACCGGCGGAAATGCCGCTGACGACCTTCTCCTGCGAAATGAAATATGCGATGAGCAGCGGCAGCGACCCGAGGGTCAGCGCAGCCATGATGCCCGGCACGTTGACGGAGAATTCGGCGTAAAATTCGCGCAGGCCCAAAGGCAGCGTCATTTTGTCACGGGTCGAGATCAAGATGAGGGCAAACACGAATTCGTTCCAGATGTGAATGAAGTTGTAGATGCCCACCGTCGCCGTTGCCGGTGCCAGAAGCGGAAGAATGACGCTCACGAAGGTGCGTGTGCGGCCGGCGCCGTCCATGACCGCGGCTTCCTCCAGTTCCCCTGGAATTTCCCGGGCGAACTGCGTCAAAATGATGACCGAAACCGGCAAACTGAACGCGATGTACGGGCCGACGAGCGCCCAAAGCTGGTCGTACAGGCCCATTTCCCTCGTCAGGATGTAGACGGGAATGAGCGTCGTGTGCACCGGAATCATCATGCCCGCGATGAAAATGAAATAGAGCGGACGATTCAGGAAAAACCGCATGCGGGCCAGGCAGTAGCTGACCATGCAGGCGAGCAGAATGACCAACACAACGCAAATCACGGATATGATAACGCTGTTGGCAAAATAGCGGAAAAGGCCAAGTTCAAAGACGAGCTTGTAGCTGTTCAGCGTATACTGGCCGATCAGCCCGGTCGGGTCTTTGAAAAACCCGGGTTGGTCTTTCAGCGACGTGGCGAACATGTACAGGTACGGATACCCCGCGATCACGAGCCAAAGGAAGGCGAGGGCATAAATGATGACCGATTTTACGAATTTCATGGATCAGTAACCTCCTCTCGAACGGAGCCGATCGAGCGAGAGAATCGCCACCGCCGCAATGAACGCGAGGATGAACATGCAGGACGAAATCGCACTGGCGTAACCCATGCTGAAGAAACGGAATGCCTGTTTGTACATGTAGGTGGCCATCAGTTCGGTTGCGCTGTCGGGACCACCTTCGGTCATGACGAAAATGAGGTCGAAGTATTTCAGCGAGCCGATCGTCGACAACGTAGCGGACGTGACGATCGTCGGCATGAGGAGCGGCAGCTTGATGCGGGTGAACGTTTTCCACGCCGTGCACCCGTCGATGCGGGCCGCTTCGAGCAGTTCTTCCGGAATCCCGGCAAGCCCTGCGCGCAGCAAAATCATGTAGAACGGCACGAATTGCCAGCAGATGGTGGCAATGACCGCACCCATTGCCGTGGACTTTTCACCGAGCCAGCTCCGTTGCAGCGATTGGAGGCCGAGATCGGCCAGCAGTTCGTTGAGCACCCCGAACGTCGGGTTGTAGATGAACATCCACAAAATGGCGATCGCCACCGTGGACATCAGGAACGGCAGAAAATAAACCGTCCGGAAAAAGCGCATCCCCTTGATTTTCGACTGGAGCAGAAGGGCCAACGCCAATCCGAGCGGAATCTGCGTGAAGACGGATGCAAAGACGAGCAGGACGTTGTTGCCCAGAGAACGGAAAAACACGCGGTCCTGCATCAGATTGGCGTAGTTTTCCAACCCGAGAAACGTCTTGGCGGTCTGAATTCCCGTCCAGTCAAACAGGCTGTAGTAAAAGGTTGCGAAAATCGGGTAGATGTTGTAGACAGCGTAGATGAGCAGGGCAGGCCCGATGAAAAAGAGCAAGAACAACCCTTTGCCCAGCTTGTTCTGTCTGCGGATGCGGGCCGCATCGCCGGTCATGGACAGGTCACCCTCTCGTGGGAAGATTGAAAAAGAAGGGAGGCGTAGCGCCGCCTCCCTGACCACACCTCATTGGGCTCAATTTCCGAGCATGCGTTGTGCCGCTTCTTCCATTTGCCGTGCCGCTTCTTCCGGCGTCATGCTCTTTCCGAACAGCGCCTGCGTGGTGTCTTTGTGCAACTCGGCCATTTCCGGCGGCAGGGTTTGATCGTAGAACGGTTGCAGGAAATCAGATTGTTCCAGCAATTCCTTCATTTGGACTGCAAACGGGTCGTTGTATTGGACGTCTTTGACAGCCACGACGACGCCTGCATGATCGACGTACTTCTGAGCCAGTTCTTTGGACGTCAGAGCTTTCAGCAGCTCGACGGCTTCATCCGGATATTTCGTTTGCGACGAGATGGAGAACACCGGGGACACGCCGCCGACGAGGTCCGTCGCTTTGCCGAGACCGCCTTCGATGGCCGGGAATCCGAAGATGCCCATCTTGTCTTCGAAGTCCGGCATTTCCGAACGGACAACGGTCAGGTAGCCCGAGGTTTGCAGTTCCATGGCCGCTTTGCCGGTATACAGGAACTGGCGGGATTGGCCGGTGTCGTAGTCCAGGCCGTTGAAGCCGGTGACGAATGCGTTGCGGTCGACGAGCTCCTGGATCATTTCACCGACTTTGATGTAAGCCGGATCGTCGAAGGTGCCGCCTCTGCGTTCGAATGCAGCGTTGAAAATGTCCGATCCGCCGACACGGTTTGCCAGGTAGATGAGCCACAGGGCGCCCGGCCATTTCGTTTTGTTCGCCATGGAGATCGGTGCGACGCCGTTGGCGTTCAGCGTATCGATGATGTTGAGCAGGTCATCGTACGTTTTCGGCGGCTCCAGGCCGTATTGCGCGAAGATTTCCTTGTTGTAGAAGAACAGCGTCAGCGACATGGCGAGCGGAGCGCCGTACAGCTTGCCGTCGAACGTTGCCAGGTTGAGCGCTGCCGGCAGGTAGCTGTCGGCGTCGATCTTGCCGGTGACGTCCATGACTTGGCCGGCATCGACGAATGCCTTCAGCCAACCGCCGCCCCAGCTGTGGAAGATGTCCGGCGGGTTGTTGCCGCCCATCGCGACCGGCAGTTTCGTTTTGTACGTGTCGTTCGCGATTTGCTCTGCCACGACTTCGACGTCGGGATGCGCTTTCATGAATTCCTGAACGGTTTCTTCGATCAGTTCTTTCCGTTTGCCCGTATCGATGTACCAAACCGTCAGTTTTTTCTTCTCGCCGGAAGACACGGCCTGAGAACCGGAATCCGACGACGAGGACGACGACGACGACGAAGACGAACCTTGTGAAGATCCGCTGTTCGTGGCCCCTCCACCGCAAGCTGCCAATGAAAAGACCAATAAAGCGCTTACAAGAATCATTACCCACTTCTTCATTGCAGTCAAGATTGTACTCCCCCTTTGCGGTTTGTGCTTGAATCGTACCATAGGCCGGTTTTGCAAAATAAGTGACGACGCTCAGGAAAAATACCATTTTGATCAGATGTTTCCCGGATTGCGGATGTCAACGTTTTCAAACTACAATAAGAATGTCGTCATTCAATGTCGCCAATCCATCAGACGGGACTGTTGCTGCCATGGGCCAATTCTCCTCCGTCCTGACGTTCCATCGCACCAGGACGCAAATTTTGATCAGTTTTCTTGTCGTGATGGGGGTCGTGCTGCTCGTTTCGGGGCAATATTTGTACCGGAACGTCTCGCAACTGATCCTCTCCAATGCCGAAGCGCAGGTCGGCGAAACGGCCAACCAGATCAGCGCCCGGCTGGATGCCGTGCTGTCCGAGGTGGATACGCTCACCCTGCAGCTCGCCATGGACCCCCGCGTACAGGAAATGCTGCTCAAAATTTACCGCAACAAGGCGGTTTCGGTCGACGATCGGCTGTCTCTCCGCCCGATCACCGAAAATCTCATGGCGTTCTCCTGGGCCATCGAGGGAGTCGAAATTTACGCCGACCGCGATCCGCTCTATCCGCTGGATTTGCCCCGGCTTCACGACCGGGTGGGCGAGGATGCCATCCGCATCGCGGAAGAGCGGGGCGGTCCGCTCGTCTGGCGGGGGCAAATCCGGCGCAACCCGGACCAGCTCCTGGCCATCCGGCAAGTGCCGCTCGAAGAAGAAAAACTGAAGGGCGGAGGGTACATCGTCGCCTGGGTCAGGCCTTCGATCCTGGATTTCATCCGGACCGAGTTTCCCACGCACACGGGCATGCTGGTGCGGGTTTACGACGAGAACGGAACCGTCGTGGCGGAAAGCGATTCGGCGGCGGAAATGGCAGGGGAGGCCGCGGCCGGGGCAACCGGATGGGATCTGGCAGCCGGCAACGAGGACGCGTATCTGAAAATCGACCGGCGCTCCTCGGTGACCAACTGGTCCATCTCCATTCTCGTTCCGAAGCACACCCTCACCGGCGGCCTGGAGCTGTTCCGGCGGGCGCTCCTCTGGTCGCTGCTTGTCGGCACGGTGGTCAGCCTGTTGCTCATGGGGGTCGTGTCGGGCATGATCACCCGGCCGATCCGCCGGCTGCGCCGGATCATGCACGCGACCGTTTCCCCGCTGCCCAAACCGAATGAGGAAACCTATTTCAATTTCGAGATCAACGAATTGAACCGGGCCTACAACAAACTGGTGGCCGAGCTGCACCACCTGGTCGATACCGTGTACGAGAAGGAGCGGCTCCGCAACATTGCCGAAATCCGGATGCTGCAGGCCCAGATCAACCCGCATTTCCTGTTCAACACGCTGGATTCGCTGTACTGGAACCTGGTCGCCCGCGACGAAACGGACAGCGCCGCGATGGTCAGCGCCTTTTCCAAATTATTCCGCTATTCCATCCAATCCACGGGCCAAGACGACGGGGTGACGCTTGCCGACGAGATCGAACATGTCCGGCAATACCTGACCGTGATGCAATACCGTCTCCGGAACCGGCTCTCCTGGGATTGCAGCATCGATCCGGAGTGCATGCAGCAGCGCCTGCCCAAGCTGCTCATCCAGCCGCTCGTGGAAAATGCGATCAGCCACGGCATCGAACCGAAAGTGGGAGTCGGTCACGTCTCCGTGACGGTCCGCAAAGCAGACGGAGATGACGGGCCGATGCTGGTGATCGGCGTGAAAGACAACGGAACGGGCATGACGCCGGAACGGCTTCGGGAGTTGCGGATCAGACTGGACAACCCGCTCCATGTGGCCGAGACGCCGACGCGCGGCATCGGCCTTTGGAACGTGCAACAACGCATCAGGTTGTTCTATGGCCACGATTGCCAGCTGGAAATGGACAGCGTTCCCGGCAAGGGAACGACCGTCATCATGAAATTGCCCTGGGGGAGACTTGCGCCATGACCGATCGTCCCTATCTGATGCTCGTCGTCGAAGATGAACCGGCCATCCGGGAAGGCGTGCTGGCCACGCTCAAAAAATGGGGAGAAAAGCAAGCGGACATCTGGCAATTCGTCGCCGCCGCAAGCGGCCCGGAAGGGCTGGAGATTGCCCGGTCGCGGCCTGTCGATTTCATGATCTGCGACATCCGCCTGCCCGGCATGAGCGGCATTGACATGCTGGAAAAGTTGCGCCAGGAAAATTGCGAAACGCCCGCCATCCTGCTGACCGGCTATGCCGAATTCGAGTATGCGCGCAAGGCGCTCTCCCTCGGCGTCGTCAATTATTTGCTCAAACCGGTGGACCAGCTGCAGCTCATCGAGGCCGTGGAGGAAGCGTTGGAGAAGGAAAACATCGGTTCGCGCCGCCGGCGGGAAGCCGATTCGGCTGCCAGGCACAACGAAACGATCCGGAATGCGCTGGCCTTGATCGCCGAACGGCTGAAGGATCCGGAATTCACCCTGAAAGAGCTGGCCGATCACGTCCATCTCAATGCCAACTATTTGTCCACGCTTTTCCGGGAGAGCACCGGCATGACCTTCAGCGACTATCTGACCCGGCAGCGCTTGAACATGGCCAAACGGCTCCTGCTCGGCACCGACAAAAAAATTTACGCCATCGCCGAAGAGACCGGGTTCAGCTCTGCCAAATACTTCATCAAAGTGTTCCGCGAAATCGAAGGCGTAACGCCGAAGGAATTTCGTGCCAACCGGGAGCAGGATGTCCCTTCCGTTGACGAAGACCGGCGCGGCGCGAAGGGAGAGCAATGATGAAAAAAAGACTGACCTTGTCCGGGACCGGTTACGTCCTGCTGATCCTCCTCGCCGTCGCCCTGCCGGCCTATCTGATGTGGGACGGACGGACGGACGATGACGATTTCAACAACCGGACGGCCGAATCGTCCGCCGCGCCGGTGACGGTCACGCTCTGGGCCCAGAAAAGCAATGACGGAAGGCAAGCCGGCCTGATCAAAAGCGTGGAAAAATTCAACAATTCGCAAACCGGCATCCGCATCGTTCCCTATTTCTACCGGGAAGATTTGTACAAGTCGAAACTGAAGGTGGCGCTGGCATCGGGCAAAATGCCGGACCTGTTCTACACCTGGTTCGGCAAGTCGTTCGAACACAGCATGGTCGAATCCGGCAGGGTGGCCGACCTCACCGACTGGATCGACGCCAATCCCGATTTCCGCGACCGGTTTGAACCCGGGGCGCTGGAGAGAGGGATGTATGACGGTCGCATTTACGGCGTTCCCCATTCCGCCTATCACATGATCATTTGGTACAACAAGAAAATGTTCCTCGAAAACGGCCTGGCGCCTCCCGTTACCTGGGAAGACCTGATTGAAGCCGTCAAGACGCTGAAAGCCAACGGGATCGTGCCCATTGCGGTCGCCGGCAAAGAGCGCTGGCCCCTCGTCAACTGGTTCGCCTACCTGTCCAACCGCATCGGCGGGAGCGAACCGTTCGAACGCGCGGTCCGGGGCGAAGGCGACTTCACGGATCCGTCGTTCGTCGAGGCGGCCCTGAAAATGCGCGAACTGGTGGAAAATGATGCGTTCCTCCCCGGATTTTCCGGGTTGACCTGGCTCGACGTGGAAGACGCGTTTCTGGCGGGAGAAGCCGCCATGTATTTGCAGGGCGACTGGTCGGCCGAAAAATATTTGAGCAACGAAGACATCGGCTTTTTCCGCTTTCCCGATCTGGGCGGCAAGGGCGAACTGACCCATTATTACGGCGGCTACGGCGCCGGCTTGGCCATCGCCCGGAACGGCAACGTGGACGAGGCGCTGCAGGTGCTGGATTTCCTGCTGAGCCCGACGGAATGGGCCCGCTTCGTCGCCTACAACACCGCCCCTTCCCCCGTCGTCAACCGGCTCGTCATGTTGAGCGACACGCCGGCCCACGTACTGGAGTATTTGCGGTACGTCCAAACGGACGTCACCGGCTATTTCGGCTACTACGACCAGGAGCTCGACCCGGCAAGGTCGCAGCAGTTGATGGATGCCGTGCTGAAGCTGGTCCACGAGCCGGAAATGACCCGCGAAGACATCGTCGCATTGCTGGGCGAAATTCGATGATGCGAAATCGAGTAGGAGGGGGCGGCTAGCCCCCGACCTCTCACACCACCGTACATGCGGGTCCGCATACGGCGGTTCCGTAAGGTTAACAAAGTTCCAGGTAACGAGAAAGCATACTTTTCAGCCCTTTCGCTTCCCAGTAGGAAGTCGGAAGGGCATTGTTTGTGTTACGGGACATTTCCCACGGACCACGGCGTGAGTTCGCCATCATTCGAGCCGCCCATTCGGGCACGCCGAGTGCA
>Ga0310836_100198_pt1 | contig 66501 bp, 73 predicted proteins | sample SM_ome_4_FD_201310 | JGI IMG/M metagenome (GOLD analysis project Ga0310836, IMG submission 201310) | Sorghum-adapted microbial communities enriched on stacked mutant (SM) sorghum from Joint BioEnergy Institute, Emeryville, California... ... | reverse complement strand
CAAGCCCGGCCTCTTTCAGAATGCCCAGATGTTTGGAAACGCCGGTCCGGCCCATCGGAAAATGCGAGGCCAGCTCATGCAGCGGCAGATCCTCCGCTTCGGCGAGCAGCTGGATCAGCCGGCGTCTTGTCGGATCGGCAATCGCATCGAAGACGTCTCGTTGTTGAACTTTGCTCACGGTCCCCACTCCAGTAGCAATGTTTGATATGGTTATGGAAAAATCACCCGCTTAAACATGGTATACGCCACCATTCGGTGACATATCCACTATACGACACTTTTTGGTGTCTTGTAAATAGGGGGCATTTCCAGCTCGATTTTTTTACGATGCAGGGGATGAAAAACATGATGCGCCCAACCCGACGTTTACTTTTGATCATAATCGCCATGCCGCGATCCGACGGCGAGCCCGCGGAGCTGATATTCCGCCCGGAAGATGTGCGCATCGTCCGCACGGGCTCGGCTCAACCGGGCACCCGGCTCATCTCGGCGCTGCCGAGGCAATCGGCTTGCCTGTACCCCATTTCCCGATAGAAACGGCGCGAGTGAAACCTTGCCGAGATTACTGACCATTTCCGACATCCACGGCCATGACGCTCTCCTTGACGGCTGCTGGAAGCGGCCGGCTACCGGCCGGACGAGGATGAGCTCTACGTGCTGGGCGACTTCCGGGACAAGCGAATGGAGGCGGATGCGGTGCGGGACCATGTGCGGAAAAATTTTGCGGTGGCAGCGAGAGGAGGCGCGCCTTTTGCTCGGCAACCACGAGCTGGAGTGGCTGCGGCGGCACGGCGGGGAAGAGCCGTCGATCCGGACGTCCGAGGCGGAGCGGGACAGCTCGCCTCGCTGCCGCTGTACATCCGCACCGGACCGTATCTGTTCGTGTATGCCGGCATCCGGCCCGGCTTCGACCTGGGACGGCAGGCCGCGGAGGACCTTACGCAGATCCGGGAGCCGTTCCTCCTCCCGGCTACGTGCTTCACCGTCGTTTTCTCCCACACTTCGACGGAACGCATCGGAAGCGAACCGGGCCGGATCTACGTCGGCCCCAACAAGATCGGAATCGATACGGGGTGAAGCACGGCCTGCGCCTGTCGCTTGTCGACCTGACCGGCCGGCGAGTGTACGCCTGCTCGACGGCCGGCGGCCGCCTGTACGGCGAGCTTTCGATCACGGACTTTCCTTCGCTGTCCGGACGAAATCGGCGCTGAACGCCAATACCGCGCTCATGTACCGCCGTGCACGTCCATTTTCACATACAGAACGGCCGACGGCACCAGAAAGATGAGGAACAGACCGGCTGCAGCGGAGGCGAACCATCCGGCGTTTGCCGGCGCGCCATAGCCCGCAATGCCGAGCACGTACCGGACAATTTCGGAATAGGCGGAACCGCCGCCGATCGGTCCAGGCAGGCAGACGATCACGAGACTGATGACGACGGCCGGCACGAAACTTTTGCCGATGATGGAGACGAACGACCAGAGCGGAACAATCGCAACAGCCGCTGCCGCCATGATCAGATACGCATACAGAAAGGCGAAAATCTGTGTCCATCCCGGATCTTCTTCGACGAACAGTAGCCCCGACAGCAGGGTGGCAAGAAAAGCGAGCAGACAAGTGCACACGATAAACACGACGGCGACAGCCCACTTGCCGATCAGAAAATGCATGCGGGAGTACGGATACGTAAACAGGCTGTTCATCGTTTTGTGCATGAATTCCCGGCCGAAAATGTATCCTGCGATGATGGAAAACAACGTGGGGGAGAAAATCAGAAGTACGGAATACTGGCTGCCGAACCATGCGTCCCAGGTCGAAACACTGTCGGCGGTCACCAAGTGGACAATCGTGTACAACAGCGAGGGCAGCAAAGCGCCGAACCAGACCGCCCAGGCGATTCTCGAATGTTTCAGCTTATAGAACTCGGCCGCGATCACTTTATGCATAGCCCTCACCCTCCAGTCAATTTCAGGAAAAAGTCCTCCAGCGTGTCCCGCTGGATCGACAGTTCGGCAACTTCCACGCCGGCTTGCACCAATGCGGTGTTGATCCGGCCGGATTCCCCGAGCCGCTCATACACCCTGATCAGCCCCGGTTCATGGATCCGGTAATCGCGGATGCCGCATTGCTGCTCGAGCACGAAGGCCGCCTTGCGGTCGTCGTCAGTCCGGATCTGCAGGTAATGGCGGTTCTTTTCCCGAATTTCGTCCAGGTAGAGTTCCTTGAGCAGCCTGCCCCGATGGATGATGCCGATCCGGGTCGCCAACTGCTCGACTTCGCTCAGGATATGGCTGGAGATGAGAATCGTGATGCCGCGCTGCTCGGCCAGATCGCGCAACAGTTTGCGGATCTCCATGATCCCGTTGGGATCCAGTCCGTTCGTCGGCTCATCAAGAATGAGCAGCTCGGGATTGTGCAGCAACGCCCGGGCGATGCCCAGCCGCTGCTTCATGCCCAGTGACAGCTTGTGAAATTTGCGGTCACGGACGTCCACAAGTCCGACCAACTCCAACGAGGCCCACACCGCCCCGGGCTCGGGCACCCCCATCAGTCTGCGGTGAAGCTCCAAATTTTCGTATACGGACAGGTTCGGATAAAATCCGGGAAACTCGATAATGGAGCCGATCCGTTCGAACGGAATCTGCCGGCGGCCGGTCACGCTCCGTCCGAACATCTCGATCGAACCGGAGGTCGGCTGTATCAGCCCCGTGATCATGCGGATCGTGGTCGTCTTCCCGGCGCCGTTCTGCCCCAGAAACCCGTAGATATCCCCCTTCTTGATATGCAGCTCAACCTGGTCCACCGCGGTTACACCACGGTATCGTTTCGTCAGCCGGTGCGTCTGCAGAATGTACTCCAACCCGAATCCCTCCTTGCGTGGAATGGATTCAGTATATAACGCAATGCTGACGTCATTTTTGCAAGATTCTTACTTGTTTCTTAACTCGATCGGAAATCTGCACACGAATGCCGTGCGTTCATACGGCCGAGAAGAGACGGAGATCGCACCCCCGAGGTTTTCGACCAGCCGCTTGACGATCGTCAACCCGAGTCCGGTGCCATACAACTTGCGGTTCCGCGATTTTTCGCCCGTGTACAACCGGTCGAAGATATGGGGCAAATCTTCTTCGGCGATACCTTTGCCCCGATCCCATACCGTCAGCTCGGCCCAGGTTCCTGCCCGGGAAAGCCGAAGACCGATCACGCCACCTTCGCGGCCGTACCGGACGGCATTGGCGACCAGGTTTGATACGATTCGGCGCAAGCTCACCTGATCGGCGGCAACATACAGGGTTTCATCCGTGATGCTGACTTCGGGATGAAGACCCGCGTCCGCAATCGCATGGTAGAATGACAGCATTTCTTCCTTGACCAGTTCATTCAGGAGGACAGGCTCCTTCGGAACCGCCGTCTCCTCCGCTTCGATGCGCGCCAGCATGAAGAAATTGTTGATTGTCATCAAGAGGTCGTTCCCTTTGTTCGCCACAATCTGCAAATAGAACGCCTTCTCTTCATCGGTCAGCGACGGTTCGTTCCGGATCGCGTCCACGTAGCCGAGGATCGATGTGAGCGGAGTGCGGATATCATGGGAAATATCGGCAATCAGCCGTTTCCGCATCCGTTCCGAACGGTCCGCCGTCTCCGCGCTGCGCGCCCATTCGTCCAGAAACCGGTTGAGCAAGAGGGCAAGCTCGTTCAACCTCTTGTCCGGCGCGCGGACATGGATGCGCCGGTTCCGGTTGCCGTCCGCAATGTCCCGGAGCGCTTCGATGATGTTCCGCAGCGCGCCGGCCGAAGCGATGCGGGAGAAGACGAGAAACAGACACGCGGCCGCACACAACCCGGCGGACAGAACGGCCGCCGTCCATCCCCAATTCAACGCCGCTCCCCCCATTTGTAGCCGATTCCCCATACGGTCTGGATGAATTGCGGCTCCGAAGGATTCGGTTCGATTTTTTTGCGGATTCTTCTGATGTGGACCATCACCGTATTTTCATCCGCCACATATTCATCGCCCCAAACCCGTTCGTAAATTTGTGACTTGGTGAAAATCCGGTTCGGGTTCGTCATGAAGAGTTTCAAGATCTCGAATTCCTTGGCGGTCAGATCATGCGCCACGCCGTTCACCCGGCATTGATACAATCGGTCGTCAAGCTCGACCTGACCCAGCCGGATCAACGGTTCGGACGGTTCCCGGGCCGCCTGTTGCATTTCCGCATAGTAGGCTTGGCGCCGAAGATGTGCTTTCACCCTCGCCTTCAACTCGTTGATGCCGAACGGCTTCGTCATGTAATCGTCCGCGCCGAGACCGAGGCCGACAATTTTGTCCGTTTCTTCATCCTTGGCCGACAAAATGATGACGGGAATGCGGCTTGTCGAGCGAATGCGGGTCAAGAGCTCCCATCCGTCCATGCGAGGGATCATCAAATCGAGGATGACGAGGTCGAACTCATTCGTCCGCAGCGCGGCCTCCGCCTCGAGTCCGTCGAAGGCCGGCAAGACCGTCATATTTTCCTTCTCCAGCGTCTTCACGATCAGGCGATTGACATCCGGATCGTCTTCGACCACCAGCACGCGAGCATCGGTCATGGATTTCCGCCTCCTTGATCAAGCCCATTGTAGCGGTCCTGACAAACGGGTACAACCTCAAGCCGCATCTGCAATCAAAAAAGGCAGAACCTGTCGGTTCTGCCTGCATCTTCAACAATTTGCCTCAGCCGCGTCTTGATCCGCGGCCGCCGCGCTTGCCTTCCGTATTCTTCTTCAGGGAGGAAATCCGTTCCTCGCTGTCTCTCAAGAATCGGGACATCTTCTCTTCGAAGGACATTTTGCCGGGAGCCGATTTGAAGCCGCCGCGACCGCCGGGTCTGCGTTCGCCGCCGGGCCGGCCTTGCCGGTCGCCGCGCTGCGGAGGAACGTAGCCTTCCGGCCGCTCGATGGCCTGCTTGATCGACAGACCGATCTTGCCGTCTTTGTCGACGTTGATGACCTTCACCGTGACGATATCGTCGATCTTCAGGTGGTCGTTCACGTCTTTGACGTAGTGGTCGGCAATTTCCGAAATGTGTACGAGCCCCGTGACACCGTCAGCCAGATCGACGAATGCGCCGAAATGCGTAATGCCCGTCACTTTGCCCTCTAACTTGGCTCCCACTTCAATTGCCATGAATAAGATTGGCCTCCCTAATGATCAGATCATAGAAGAACACTTCCATGCGCATGGGGCACGGCTGACTCGGGCTCCAGCGAAAGGCTGTTCTATCCGTGATTATAACCGAACGCCGAATGCAAGACAACAGAGGCAAACGGCGCTTCAGTCGCCGCTTTCCGTCACCTGGATCGGCTGTTCTCCGGGCATGGTGAGGCCGTTCTTCCGGGCGAGTTCCTTGATGTATTCCGGGTTGCCCAGCCGCTCGATCTCGAACTCGAGTTCGGCCTGGCGCTGCTCGGCTGCGGCGACCTGGTCCTGCAACGCTTTCAGCGCCAGGATCGTCTCCGACCGGGCTTCAAGCTGCTGGACGGATGTGTAGACCGCCCACCCCATGAACGAGGCGACGATCAGAAACCAGAGCCGCAGACGCCGCTTCGTGCCCGTTCGGGAAGGAGTATGCTTTGGGGCGTCCGCCACGTGCCGTACCTCCTAGGATCGTCTGTTCCGCCAATGGCGTATTTTGGAAGCCAATCTTTCCGCAAGCGGCGCGAGTCCCGCCGCTTTCGCCCATGCTGCCGCCTTCTTTCCGATCGGGAGCCAAACGGGCCGCGCGAGCCGGGCGAACAAACCAAGAATCGGACTTAATAATTTTATCACAAAGCGGAACAGATACATAGAGGCATCGGAGACTAGTCTGAAAAACCCACCCGCGAGCCGCACCAGCCACCGCAGCGGACGGACGACGAGCACATCCGCGGTGCGGACGGAAAGCCGCCAGATCCGGCGGACGGCCGCGGCCAGCAGCCGGTACAGGCGGATGACCGGTCCGCTGAGCAGCCAGAAATAGAAAGCGAGTCCGATGAAAAATCCGAGGAAAACGGGCAGCCGCACCTCGCCCTCGTTGACCGCAAGCAGCACGCGGAACACGACGAGCGCGCCGAGCAGCCAGTACAGGAGGTCGAGCACGGGAATCCACAGCCGGCCGGCGTTCAGCTCGCGGGCCGCAACCCGGTAGCCGTCGAAGGCCGCGCCCATGCCGATGCCGGCCAGCGCCACCGAAGCGAGCGTCAGAAACTGGACCTGCAGGCTCACTTGAACAACTTCCCGAATAAGCCTTTGGATTTGCCTGCGGAAGCGCCGTCGAGGTAGGCGATCGTATGGATCGCGCCTTCGATGGCGACGAGCCCCTGCTCGAGGCTGAGATGTTTCATGTGCAGATTCTGACCGCGCACGGTCAGGAAGCCGAGTTCGGTATCGAGCAGGAACTCCTCGCTGTCGAAGCTCTCCACGTTCCGGATGCCCGTGATCTCCAGAACTTTGCGGTTCAGCATTTTGACTTCCTGGCGTTTCGCTTTCGACTGTTCCATCATCATGGCCTGGCCTCCTCCCTTACCACCATGGATATGGAAGAAGGACAAGGTTTAGAACCGTCCGGACAAGAAGAAAGACCGTCTTCGGCGCCGCTTTTCGCGGCGCCGAAGACGGCCTTCGCAGTCGCTAAGTCTTACTGCACTTCCTCTTCGCTCTCCCGGCGGAATTCTTCGCGCAGCAAAGTGTAGAGGCCGGCGGCTTCGTCCTTGCGGGTCGTGTCGGCAAGCCGCTCGACCCGGACGGTCACCGTCTTCTGGCCGAACTGAATCGTCAGTTCGTCGCCGACCTTGACCGTGCTGCCCGGTTTCGCCTCGCGGCCGTTGATCCAGACGCGCCCCTGTTCGGAGACGTCCTTCGCCACCGTCCGACGCTTGATGAGCCGGGATACTTTGAGGAATTTGTCCAGCCTCATGTATGGCTTACTTTACGGCTTCTTTCAGCTTGTTGCCCGCCTTGAACGCCGGGACTTTCGACGCCGGAATCTCGATCGTCTTGCCCGTTTGCGGGTTGCGGCCCTTGCGGCCGTTGCGCTTGCGCGTCTCGAACGTGCCGAAACCGATAAGTTGAACCTTGTCGCCGGATTGCAGCGCAGCCGTCACTTCGCCCAGAAAACCGTTCAGCACCGTTTCGACGTCACGCTTCGAGAGCCCGCTCTTGGCGGCAATGTTGTTGATCAGATCCGTCTTGTTCATCTGCTCACAGCCTCCTGATTTCCATCATCATAATAGTGTCCGCACGGAGACGTCAGCCGCTCCGCGGCGGTGTTGCAATGCATCCGCATCTTCTATTCTTTCCGGGAACGGGAAAATCCTGCCTGACCGCGTTAAAATTTTCGATTTATCGGGGAAAACGTGGGAAAACGTCGAAAAGTCCTAGTTCTTCCGTTTCGCTTCCTCCCACCAACGATCCATTTCTTCCAGATTTGTCTGTCCGAAAGTCTTGCCGCTCTTCCGCAGTTGCTCTTCGATATAGGCGAATCTGCGGCTGAACTTCGCGTTCGTCCGGGCGAGCGCCTCCTCCGGATCGGCGTCGATAAACCGCGCGGCGTTGACGGCGGCGAACAGCAGATCGCCGAGCTCGAGCGCCTGCTCTTCCTTGTCCTTCCCGGCCGCGATCGCTTCGCGCAGCTCCTTCAGCTCCTCGCCGACCTTGTCCAGCGCCGGGCCGATCTCCGGCCAGTCGAACCCGACCTTGGCCGCCTTCTTCTGCAGCGCGTACGCCTTCATGAGCGCGGGCAGGTCGCGCGGGATGCCGTCCAATACGGACGACCGCTCGGGAAGGCCTTTGCGCCGCTTCTCCTCCGCTTTCATCCGCTCCCAGTTCGCGAGCGCTTCGTCCGCGTTCGACGCTCCGGTCTCGCCGAACACGTGCGGATGCCGGAACAGCAGCTTCTCGTTCAGCGACTGGATGACGTCGTACACGTCGAACGTGCCGTTCTCCGCTTCCATCTGGCTGTGCAGCATCACCTGCAGCAGCACGTCGCCGAACTCTTCCTGCATGCCGACGGGATCGTCGTTGTCGATCGCCTCGATCGCTTCGTACGTTTCCTCGATGAAATTTTTGCGGATGGACCGATGCGTCTGCTCCCGATCCCACGGACAGCCTTCCGGACTGCGGAGGATGGCGACGATCTCGTGCAACCGGTCGAACGACCGGTTCAGCAGCATCGGATCGTCGGACTTCGGCAGCCAGACCAGCGTCATGTTGCCGTACGCCTCCAACCGGTCCAGCTCATGCAGCGGCACGGTCTCGATCCGCTCCTCGCCCGGCACGCCCAGCGCGCGCCCGACCGTCACCGGATGGTCGTCCGGATAGCGCTCCATCAGCGACAGCTTGACGTCGGAAGCGGTGAACCGGTCGTACACCTGGGCGATGACGGTATGCAGCTCCGGCCGGAGCAGATGCGGCTTCACATCCGCCGCGTCGAGCAGCTGGAACCCTTCGATCGGATCGAAGCCGAGCCGGATGAACGCCTGGTCGAGGAAGCTCTCGCCGCCGACGATCTCCAGCCCGATGCCGGCGCCGCCGCACCGCTCGGAGAGCAGCCGCACCGTCCGCTCGGCCACCATCGGGTGGCCCGGCACCGCGTAGAGGAGCGGCTCCCCGTCCTCCCGCGCCAGCCGGATCAGCTCGTCCGCGATCCGCTCGTACACGTCCGGGAACGAATCCGATTGCTCGTAGAAATGGTCGAACGACGCGAAATCGAGCCCGCGCTCCTCAAGCTTCCGGACCGCGGGGTGGCTGGCCGTCCGCACATAGCGCCGCGGCGTCTCCTCAAGCCGCCTCAAGACGCCCAGCGTGATATGGTCTTCGCCTCCGGACCCGAGTCCGGCGACGATGATGGTCGGTGACATCGCGCCTGTAAGTCCTCCTTCCGGGAGCGGCCCGCAAAGCCGCCGTTCACCATTATAACCCATTCGGGGCGGATTTGCCTCACCGCCGCGAAAATAAAAGCTTCCCCTTGCGCTTGCCGCGGCATGGGGAAGCTTGATTTCCGCAGAGGTTGTTCGCTTATTGCTCCATCTGTTTCGCCAGGAAACCGGCGGCCGTCTCCGCCATTTTCGCTTCCATCTGCCCCATCTTCACGCCTTCGTCCCTGCTGACGAGCGCGACGGCTCCGATCGGGTCGCCGCCGGCGATGATCGGCGCGACCGCCAGCGAGCTGAACTGGTCTTCCGTATCCTTGACCAGCTCGAACCGGCCTCCGTTCGGCTCGAGGGCCGCCTTCCGGTTCTCCATGCTCTGCTCGAGCAGCGAGCCGACCGGCTTGTCCAGAAACTCCTTCTTCGAAGCGCCGGCCACGGCGATGATCGTATCGCGGTCGCAGATCAAAGCGATATGTCCCGTGCTCTCATACAGCGATTCGGCATATTCTTTGGCGAAGTCGCCAAGCTCCCCGATCGGGGAATACTTCTTCAGGATGACTTCGCCGTCGCGGTCGACGAAGATCTCGAGCGGGTCGCCTTCGCGTATTCTCAGCGTGCGGCGGATTTCCTTCGGAATCACGACACGGCCGAGGTCATCGATCCGGCGGACGATACCTGTTGCTTTCATGTCTGGATGCCCCACTTTCGTTGAAGGTTTTGGATTCGGCAGAAGCTAGCGGAGACTGTCGGGACGAGAGACCCTGGCGTATGTTACACCGCCTCCCAGGCCGAACGCGCGGCCTTCGTGCGCGGCACTTGTGAGCCAGAAGCGATCTGACCATAGTATTCAACTGCTCCCAGAACGTTATGCGCTTGCCCGAATCGTCCTGAATCCGCCAACTGTGCGGCGCGTTTGGCGCACCCAGGGTTTTCCCGCCCGGCAACGTGCCGGGCGTCGTGTCCGGAGATCCGGTTCGCGCACTCCGGCCTGCACGCAGGCCTCCGGATGCCTGCAGACCCGGCCTGCGCCCGTGCCGCGCGCGGCAACGGGCAAAGCCGCGAGCGGAAATCGCTCGCGGCTGTTGCCTTGGGCCGGGCTTTCGGGCGGCTGCGGCTCGGGGCCCCGTTGCTTCCCCGCAAGCCGCTGCCAGCATCCGCCCGTCCGGCTTTTCCCGCCGGCTCGCTCCGCTTCCCCGTCAATCCGTTCCGCTTCCCGGCCGGCTCGTTCTTTCCCGGTTGGCCAAACCTGCTTCCCCGCTGATCCGTACCGCTCCGGTCAATCCTTCCGCTTCCGGCCGGCTCGTTCTTACCCGGTTGGCCAAACCTGCTGCTTCCCCGCTGATCCGTACCGCTCCGGTCAATCCTTCCGCTTCCGGCCGGCTCGTTCTTTCCCGGTTGGCCAAACCTGCTTCCCCGCTGATCCGTACCGCTTCCCCGTCAATCCGTTCCGCTTCCCGGTCGGCTCGTTCTTACCCGGTTGGACAAACCTGCTGCTTCCCCGCTGGTTCGTACCGCTTCCCCGTCAATCCGTTCCGCTTCCCGTCAACCCGTCAGACCCCGTCCGGCTTTCCCGGCTGATAAGCGAAAAATTTGCCTCTATTTCGAAACAAACCGCGTTATCAACGAAAATAAACGAAGTAATTTCGTCTATTTTCACGAAAACAGTAAATTTTCGGAGATTTGAAAAAAAATAAACGAAAATATTTCCTTTATTTCTTGATTTTAGCCTAATAATCCAATACTAGAGGAAAAATTTTCTTCTATATTAAAAGAGCCCGTCCGCCGATGCCCCCGCTGGCGGGAGCTGATGCGGGGCGGCCTGCATGCGGCAAGTCTGCCAGTACGGCTCTATCAGCCCCTGTAACGCAGCCTGCATGCTGCAGCCTTCCGACACACCAGCCGCATCAACACACCACGAACGCTGCAACCTCGCCGTCTCGGCTCCGCTTGCCGCTCCAACTCGCCATGCACCCTGCTGACCCGCCGGCAGCGGGAAGCGCCGGCTTACCGCCGCTTCCCCGCCAGCGCGCGCAGCGCGGCCCACAGGACGGCCGCCATGACGACGACGCCGATGAGCCCGGCCAGCCCGACCCGGGCGGCTTCCCAGGGGATGCCGGCGACCTCGTAATCGGGCATCGGCGAGAGCGAATGGACGGCGGCCGCCCGCTCGAGGAACCCGAGATCCTCGGCGACGCGCTCCAGCCCGTCGGGATGCCCCGACGCCCACGGGGACATGAGGCCCGCGGCAGCCAGCGTGAGGACGGCCAGTACCGTCCATTTGCGCCGGCTGCCCGTCAGCCGGTATTCGCGGGCGCCCGCCCCGCCGCGCCCGTCGCGCCCGCCGCTCATGCGGCCGCACCTCCCGGAGCCAGCGAAGTCCGGCGCTCCGTCAGATACGCGGCAACCGCCATCGTGATCAGCCCTTCGCCGATGCCGATGAGCGCATGCCAGCCGAACATCGCGTTCAGCGCGACGCCAAGCGGCGCGGCGCCGGACAGCGCCAGCAGCAAGGCGACGCCGCAGGAAGCCGCGACGATGGACACCCATGCCGCCAGGAACGACGCGGCGGCCTGCAGCCGGCCCTTCAGGAGCCGGAGTCCGGCCTGGTAGACGCCGTAGCCGGCGAATGAACCGATGACCGCCGTACACAGAATGTTGGCGCCGAGCGCGGTGATGCCCCCGTCGTGGAACAAGACCGCCTGGATGATCAGCACGGCGGTCATGATGACGGCGGCCGCCCACGGTCCGAACAGGATGGCGGCAAGCGCGCTGCCGAGGAAATGCCCCGATGTCCCGCCGGCAATCGGGAAATTGATCATCTGCGCCGCGAAGATGAACGCCCCGAGCAGGGCGGCGGCCGGCACCTGCGGCTGCGCGAGCTCCGTCCGGGATCTGCGCAGCGCGTAGCCCGCGGCCGCCGCTCCGGCCGCCGTCGTCGCCGTCCACACTTCCATGCTCAAATATCCATCCGGTATATGCATGCTTCATGCCTCCTTCATATGATTTCACTTCGGATAACCAGGCTACACCGCCAAATGCCGATGCACGACATCCTCGGTCAGCCCGGACGCTTCGCCCTGCCAGACGATCGCGCCCCGGTCCATCATGTAGAAATAATCGCCGACGCTGCGCACGAACTCGAGATCCTGTTCCGCCAGCAGAATCGCCGTCCGACCTTCGCGCTTGATGTCGCGGATGACGGCGCGGATCTCCTCGACGATCGACGGCTGGATTCCTTCGCACGGTTCGTCGAGCAAGAGCAATTCCGGCTGCGACGCCAGCGCCCGCGCGAAGGCGAGCTGCTGCTGCTGGCCGCCGCTCAGGTCGCCGCCGCGCCGCCCGTAGAGCGAGGGCAGCGCCGGAAAGCGCGCGACCGCTTCTTCCGGGATCGTCTTCAGCCGTCCGCCCGCGGCTTCGAGCCCGAGCAGCAGGTTGTCGTACACCGTAAGCAAGGGGAAGATCTCCCGCCCCTGCGGCACGTAGCCGATGCCGCGCCGGGCGCGGGCGCCCGGCGCGCGGCCGGCGAGCTCCTCGCCCTTGAACTTGACGCTGCCTCTGCGCGCCTTCAGCACGCCCATGATGCCCTTCATGAGCGTCGTCTTGCCGACGCCGTTGCGCCCGAGCAGGCAGACGACCTGCCCCGGCTTCACATCCAGCGACACTCCGCGCAGAATGACGGTGCCGCCGTAACCCGTCTCAAGCTGTCGAACGGTCAGCATCGTCGTCCCGCCTCCGTCCGAGGTAAACTTCCATCACGCGTTCGTCGCGCTGCACGTCGTCCACCGATCCTTCCGCGAGCAGCCGGCCTTCGTGCATGACGGTGACCGTGCTCGCGAAGTTCCGCACGAACTCCATGTCGTGCTCGACGACGATGACCGACTGTTTGCGCGCGATCTCGCGCAGCAGGATGCCCGTCTTCTCCGTCTCCCGATCGGTCATGCCCGCCGCCGGCTCGTCGAGCAGCAGCACCTCCGGCTCCTGCATGAGCATCATGCCGATCTCCAGCCACTGCTTCTCGCCGTGGGAGAGGCTGCCGGCCTTCCAGCCGGCTTTCGCTTCGAGCCCGATCATCTTGAGCTGCGCCGCGATGCGGTCCTCGTCCTCCGAAGTCATCTTCGCCGTCAGCGCCGCGAACACGCCCCTGTCCTGGCGCATCGCGATCTCGAGATGCTCGCGCACCATGAGCGACGGGAAGATCGACGGCGCCTGGAATTTCCGCCCGACGCCGAGCTTCGCGATCTGATGCTCCCGCTTTCGCGTCAGGTCCACTTCGCCCCGGAACAGGACGCGGCCGGAGACCGGCTTCACCTTGCCGCAGATGACGTCGAGCAAAGTCGTCTTGCCCGCGCCGTTCGGCCCGATCAGGAAGCGCAGCTCGCCTTGCCGGAGCGTGAGGTCCATCCCCTGCAGCGCCTTGAATCCGTCGAAATCGACGACCACCGACTCACACCGGAGAATGCCGGACGCCTTCCGCGCCTCCGGCTTCTGCGCCGGGCGCATCTCCAATTCCGTCGGCGCTTCCAACTCCACCGCTTGCATCGCTTCTCTCCCTCCTTCTCCGCAGCGCCGCCGGCAGGTCGGCAATGCCGGCCAGCCCGCGCGGCATGAATACGACGACCGCGACGAACAGCAGCCCGATCAGCAGCGTCCACAATTCGGGATACGATTCGCTGAGCACGCTCTTCGCCCCGTTCATCAGAATGGCGCCGAGCACCGCGCCGACAAGCGTGCCGCGGCCGCCGATCGCCACCCACAGCACCATCTCGATGGACGGCACGATGCCCATCATCGACGGAGAAATGATGCCGACATGCAACACGAACAACATGCCCGCGAGCCCCGCCAGCCCGGCGGAGACGCAGAACGCGGTCATCTGGTAGACGGCCGGGTCGTAGCCGATGAACCGCGCCCGGTTCTCCCCGTCCCGGATGGCCCGCAGCACGCGCCCGAACCGGCTCCCCGTCAGAAACCGGCAAAGGGCGAATGCCGCAAACAGCACGACGGCCGTCGCGAGGTACAGCCACACCTTCGTCTGCGAATCGGCGAGCCTGAATCCGAACAGCGTGCCGTACCCCGTGATGCCGTTCGTGCCGCCCGTGTAGGCTTGCTGCCCGACGAACAGCGTCGTCGTGATGATGACGAGCGCCTGCGTCAGAATCGTGAAATAGACGCCCTTGATCCGGTTGCGGAACGTGAACCAGCCGAGCAGCAGAGCGAGGAGAATCGGCAGCAGCAGCCCGGCTGCAATTGCGAAGGCCGGCGATTCGAACGGCTTCCAGAACCACGGCAGCGAGGACAGCCCGCTCCAGCTCATGAAGTCGGGCAGTTTTCCGCCGGATGCCACAAGTTTCAGATGCATCGCCATCGCGTAGGCGCCAAGCCCGAAGAAGACGCCGTGTCCGAGGCTTAAGATCCCGGTGTAGCCCCAGATGAGATCAAGGCCGAGCGCCGCGATGGCGAGCGCGAGAAACTTCGCCAGCAGGTTCAGGCGGAAGTCATTCAGACAGAGCGGCGCGCACAGCAGCGCGGACACGGCCGCCGCGTACCCGACGAGCAGCCAGATGCGCCGGGGCGTCCAATAGTTGGCAGACATGACGCTTCACCTCTCGCAAACGGTTTTGTGCCCGCATCATGTGTCGAGCGAACGCGTCCGCACGGCGATGATCCCCCGGGGTTTCCATTGCAGAAACAGAATGACGGCCAGGAAGACGAGCACCTTGCCCAGCGATGCGGTCGTCCAGAATTCGAACAGCGTGTTCGCCATGCCGATGCCGAGCGCGCCGAGCACGGAGCCGATCAGCTTGCCGACGCCGCCGAGCACGACGACCATGAACGCGTCGACGATGTAGTAGGTGCCGATCGACGGGCCGATCGGGCCGATCAGCGTGAGCGCGCAGCCGGCGACGCCGGCGATGCCGGAACCGACCGCGAACGTGACCGCGTCGACGCGCCGGGTCGAGATGCCGAGGCAGGCCGCCATGTCGCGGTTCTGCATGACCGCCCGCATCCGCCGTCCTTCCGGCGTGCGGTAGATATACACATACATGAGGAGCAGCACGAAGGCGACCAGCGCGATAATGAACAGCCGCTTGTACGGCAGCACGACGCCTTCCACCACGGCCCATCCGCCGTTCAGCCAGCCCGGACTCGTCACCGCGACGTTCGGAGCGCCGAAGATCGATCGGGCGACTTGCTGCAGCGCGAGACCCACTCCCCAGGTCGCCAGCAGACTGTCCAGCGGGCGGCCGTAGAGAAAGCGGATCAGCGACGACTCCAGGAGCAGTCCGAACAGGAAGCAGACCAGAAAGCTGACCGGAATGGCCAACGCGAAATACCAGTCGAACATTCCGCCGGGCAGCGCCGCGAGGAAAATATTCTGCGTGACATACGCCGCATACGCGCCGATCATGATCATTTCGCCATGCGCCATGTTGATGACGTTCATCAGCCCGAAGGTGATCGCGAGTCCGAGCGCGATGAGCAGCAGAATCGAGCTCACGCTGATGCCGTTGAACAATTGAAGCAGCATCACATCCATAATTATCCCCTCCGGCTTTAGGGAAGCGGAAGCGCCCGGCGCAACCGGGCGCTCCCTTCCGGGCAGATGCCCGCGATCATTCTTCGGCCAGACCGGTCGCCCACGTATAACCGGTCAGGTACGGATCGGGCTTCACGGGTCCGTCCGTCGCCCACAGTTCCTTGAACATGCCGTCCGCCTGCACTTCGCCGATGCGGACCGTCTTGTAGATGTGCTGGTTGTCGCCGTCGATCGTCACTTTGCCTTCCGGCGCATTGAACTCGATGCCCTTCGCCGCCTCCCGGACGGCGTCGACGTCGGTCGTGCCGGCTTTCTCGACGGCCGCGGCCCACAGGTACACCGCGATGTAGCCCGCTTCGATCGGGTCGGCCGTGACGCGGTCTGCGCCGTACGCCGCCTTGTATGCTTCGACGAACGCCTTGTTCTCCGTCGTGTCCGTCGTCTGATAGTAGTTCCATGCCGCGAGATGCCCTTCCAGCACGTCGGCGCCGATGCCGCGGATTTCTTCCTCGGCGATCGAAACGGACAGCGTCGTCAGATCCTGCGCCGTGATGCCGGCATCCTTCAGTTGCTTGAAGAACGCCACGTTGCTGTCGCCGTTCAGCGTGTTGTAGACGACATCGGGGTTCGCCTGCTTGATCTTGCTGATGATCGTGCTGTAGTCGGTATGGCCGAGCGGCGTATATTCTTCGCCGACGACCTCGCCGCCTTCGGCCGCAAGCTGCGCCTTGATGATCTTGTTCGCCGTGCGCGGGAAGACGTAGTCGGAGCCGAGCAGGAAAAACTTCTTGCCGCGGTTCTCCAGCAACCACGTGACCGACGGCACGATTTGCTGGTTCGTCGTCGCGCCGGTATAGAAGATGTTCGGCGAAGCTTCGAGCCCCTCGTATTGCACGGGGTACCAGAGCAGGCCGTTCAGCTCTTCGAACACCGGCAGCATCGCCTTGCGGCTCGCGGAAGTCCAGCCGCCGAACACCGTCGCGACCTTGTCTTCCGAGATCAGCTTCCGCGCCTTCTCGGCGAACGTCGGCCAGTCGGACGCGCCGTCCTCGATGACCGGCACGAGCTTCTTGCCGAGCACGCCGCCCTTCGCGTTGATCTCCTCGATCGCGAGCAGTTCCGAATCCTTGACGGACACTTCGCTGATCGCCATCGTGCCGCTGAGCGAATGCAGGATGCCGACCTTGATCTCGCCCGCGTCGTCTCCGCCCGCGCCGGAAGTCTCTCCGCCTCCCGACGACGAACCGCCGCCGGAACCGGACGACTGGCTTCCTCCGGATCCCGCGTTTCCGCCGCAGCCGGCCAGCGCGAGCGTGAAGGCAAGCATCAGCATCATCGCCGAAAGCCAGACCTTTCTCCGATTTCTCATCTTCCCACTCCCTGATATGTCATATTTCCGAACGTTATTTCTCTAAATCTTGCCAACGTTCGTAAATACAATTATAGTGACAACGATTTCCCATGTCAATATATATGACACATATTCCAACTTTGGACCTTATTCGTGATAATTTGTGTAATCTAACATTACTTTATTATGTTATATTCGTGTGACTTGTCCGCCGGGACCCGCTTTCGGGCCGGGACGGGAAACAGCGGTAACGTTCACGCTTCCGGGCCATATGATGAAATGACTGGAGGGGTGACAAATGCCCACCGTTAACAATATTTTCAACCTGAAAATCACCAGCGTGTCCCAGAACGGCTCGATCAACTTCGGCAACACGCTTCACCGGGAATTGACCGTCAATCAGAAAATCATCGGCGGCACCGTGCTGATCGGCGACGGCAGCCTGAGTCTTAACCGCCTGCTGAACAACGTGGTCGACAAAGACTTGCAGGATCAGATCAACTAGCGAACCGGTGGGTGTGCGCCATGCAAATCAATATTGGCATCATCAGAATCAACGTCATTACGAACGTCGGCTCCTTCAACGTGGGGAAGACGATTCTGTGCAACAACCGCTCGTCGGTCACGATGCAGCCCGGCCCGGCGGAACCCGACGACAGCCAGGGCGCGGAGGGTACCGCCGATCAAGGCGGGCAGCGGCGTGAACCGACGAAACAAGGGAGCGTCGCTTCGCCATGAATGCGAGTGCGGAAGATCAAATTCGTACGCTGGAAGCGTGCGTGCGGCTCCTGGAGCACCAGCTCCGCGAGCTGGAGGACCGGCTCCGGCAGGCCGAGGACGAACTGCGCGCGCTGAAGACGGAAGCAGCCCAAGTGAGGCCGATCCGCATCGAAGCGATCAATTACAAAGTGCAGGAGCTGGTCGTCAGCGAACTGTCAGGAACGCTGCATGTCGGCCTTACGGCGCTCACCGATTCCAAGTCGCTGGAGAAGATCGTAAACGGCGGCGAAGCCGTCTCAATGGAGAATCTGACAAGCGAAAGCGGGGCGGAAACAGATGGGCGATAACAACGCCTGCATCCGATGCGGGACGACATTCGAGAAAGGGAGCAACTACTGTACCAGGTGCGGCGCGCCGGTCGTGAACCGCTGCACCGACCCGGGCGACCTGCTGAACGATCCGTGCGGGCATATCTGCGGGTTTCAGGACGCTTTCTGCCCGAAATGCGGCTCGGAGACAACTTTCCGGAAAGCCGGGCTTCTCCATTCGCCCTATCAGGAGAACAAAGTGCTGTACCAGAACAAGCTGGACGACATGAACTGGCTGCAGCACCCGTTCTTCACGAAGTGGTAGGCCGCCGGGGGGAGGAGATGATTCATGCGCCTGTCTCCCGTTGAGGCAGCAACGCAATACGTGGCCGCCGCGCACCCGGGCTGCCTGCTCGCCGTGCTCGGCGGCAGCGCGGCGCGCCAGACGCACGGCCCCGACTCCGATCTCGACATCGTCGTCGTGGAGCGGGGAGAGAGCGATCTGTTCCGCAAGGTCGTCCGGTTCCGCGGCTGGGTCGTCGACTGTTTCATTCTGACCGATTCGGATTACCGGGAAATTTTCGACGCGGGCATGCGGGAAGCCAATCCGACCTTGCAGCGCCTCATCGCCGAAGGGACGGTGATCCGCCATACCGGGCGGGGACTGCGCATTGCGGAGGAAGCCCGCGCCGATCTCGCCTTCGGGCCGCTGCCCTGGTCTCCCGAAGAAATCGACGACGCGCGGAACCGGCTGTCGGAGACAGCGGCCGACCTGATGCGGTCCCGCGATCCGGACGAGCGCCGGTTCATCGCAAGCCGCCTCGCGCTGCTCGCGGCCGAATTTCTGCTCAGGACGGGTCGCCGGTGGATCGGCGAAGGCAAGCATCTGTACCGGTGCCTGCGCGATTTCTCGCCCGAATATGCAGCGAAATTGGGCGGCGCCCTGGAAGCGCTATGCGCGCATGACGATCCCGCGCCGATGCTGGCCGTATGCCGCTCCATCCTGGAGCCGTTCGGCGGCGAGCTGATCGTCGGGTATGAAAGATGACGCGCGGGATAAATTGCGGGGACCGGCGGGACAAACGCACAAGACATTGGGCCGAAGACCGCATAGGTTGGTAATGCAGTTCACGAAGAAGGAGGTCATCGGATGAGCTACGCGGGCAAAGTATTTACGTCGACCGGCGTCATCCTGGTTCTGTTCATTCTGCTCGTCATCGTTTCCCGGCCCTTCCTGTACTAGAAGGCGGAAGCGGAGACGCGAACGGCCGGCCGGGACTTTTGCGGTCCCCGGCCGGCCGGTTTCGCTTCGCCGCCATGTTTACCCGTCCACGTAAAGCGGATGGTACGGCTCCCTGGTCTTGGGCAGCCGGAGCTCCAGGATGCCGTTCTTGAACGACGTCCGGGCCTTCCTCGGACTGACGGCTTTCGGCAGCGGAATTTCCTGTTTCGCTCCGGACGGCTGCTTGACCCGCACCTTGTGGCAGCTTGTCGACAGCTCGAGCTCGCGCGGGTTGAGCCCGTCCGGCAGCCGCAGGCGCACGATGACGCTGCGATGGGTCTCGAACGTATCGTAGCTGAGCGCGTTGCCGAAAACCGAATGCGGAAACTTCGACTTCATCTCCTGATCGATGTACTTGTTGATCGTGTTCTGTACGACATCCGAAAGCCAGGAAGAATCGACGATGCCGCCGCGGGTGAAGTCCCTGGGCAGAAACGGGAACGCCTCCAGCATCGTTTTCTCGAAGGCATCCCATTGTTCCTGCGGCGTCTGCTGCTTCATGATCCGCGCCCCTTTCCCTGAATCTCCCGGTCTGCTACAGCATATATCGGTTGGGCGCGGTCGGTGCATGGCTCCGCCGCCGGCGCTTCAGGCTCCTCCCGCGATGCGCACGCGGGCGGCCTCCTGGTAGCAGACGCTGACGACCGAGAAGTCGGATTCGCTCTCATCGCCGTTCCGGTTCGCCACCATGCGGTACACCTGCTGCGCCGCGCCGCCGAGAAACACCGGCGTCCCCGTCTCTTCGGCAAGCTGCACGGCAAGCTGGATGTCCTTCAGCATGAGCTTGAGCGCGAAGCCCGGCTCGTAACTGTCCTTCAGGATCGTGTTCGGAATCCAGTCTTCCAGCAACCGGTTGCCGCCGGTGGAGACCTGGATGATCTCCCGCAGCAGCCGGCTGTCGATGCCGGCTTTGACGCCGATCGTCAACGCCTCCGCATTGGCCGCCATGATCATCGCCGCGAGAAAATTGTTGCACAGCTTCACGATCTGGCCGCTGCCGACGGGGCCGGTATGGAAAATCCGCTCGCCCACGACCTTAAGCAGCGGCACATACCGGTCGTACACCTCGCGTTCGCCTCCCGCCATGATGGCGAGCGTTCCGTCGGCGGCTTTCTTCGGACCGCCGCTGACCGGCGCGTCCAGCACATCAATGCCGCGCGCCTTGAGCCGCTCCGCCGTCCGCTTGATCCCGTGCGGCGAAACCGTGCTCATGTTCAGGAACAGGGAGCCCTCGCGCATCGACTCCGCGAGCCCGCGCTCGAACAGGACTTCGTCCATTTGCGGCAGATTGGGCAGCATGGAGAACACGACGTCCGCCCCGCTTCCGGCCGCCCGCAAATCTTCGATCCGCTCCGCCCCTTCCGCCAGCAGCCGCAGCACCGGCTCCTGCCTGCGATGCGGCAGCACCATCACCCGGTGTCCCGCCTTCAGGAACAGACGAGCCATCGGCTCTCCCATCATGCCGGTCCCCAGCACGACAATCTTCACGCAAAACGCCTCCTTGGCAGCAAAATGGTTCGTGAAAGCCGAACGGTTACGCAATCGCCGATGACCGGCCCAGCAGCGCGTCAAGATCGGCGCAGTCATAGCCGTGGGCCGCGGCCACCGCCGGGTAGATTACCCGACCCTCCGCCACGTTGATGCCTTTCGCCAGCGCCCGGTTCTCCAGCGCCGCCTGCTTGTAAGGTTTCGCCGCAAGCTGGAGGCCGAACGGCGTCGTCACGTTCGACAGGGCGATGGTCGACGTGCGGGCGACGGCGCCCGGCATATTGGCGACCGCGTAATGGATCACGCCGAATTTCTCGTAGGTCGGCTGGTCATGGGTGGTGATCCGGTCGATCGTTTCAATGGAGCCGCCCTGGTCCACCGCCACGTCGACGATGACCGAACCCGGATTCATCGCCCGGACCATATCCGCGCTCACCAGCCGCGGCGCCCGGGCGCCCGGAATCAGGACGGCCCCGACCACGAGATCCGCCCGCCTTACCGCTTCGGCGATGTTGTGGGGATTCGACATCAGCGTCTTGACCCGTCCCTGGAAAAGATCGTCAAGCTGGCGCAGCCGCTCGGGGCTGATGTCCAACACGCAGACATCGGCGCCGAGGCCGACGGCGATCCGGGCGGCATTCGTGCCGACGGTTCCGCCGCCGAGAATCGTCACCTTGCCCGGCGGCACGCCCGGCACGCCGCTAAGGAGCACGCCCCGCCCGCCGCTGTGTCCTTCCAGGAGACGGGCCCCGATCTGGATCGACATCCGCCCCGCCACCTCGCTCATCGGCGTCAGCAACGGCAGGCTGCCGTTTGCCGTCTGAATCGTCTCGTAGGCGACGCCGACCACCTTGTGCTCCACCATCGCCTTCGTCAGACCGGGATCGGCCGCCAGATGGAGGTACGCGAACACGATGAGCCCTTCCCGGAAATGCCGGTATTCTTCCGGCAGCGGCTCCTTCACCTTCACCACCATGTCTGCCGCCCAGGCGTCTTCGGCCGTCGGCACAATCTCGGCTCCGGCGGCGCGATAGTCCTCGTCGGGATAGCCGATGGCCGCGCCGCAGCCCGTCTCCACCCTGACCGTATGCCCTTCCTTCACATAGGACAGCACCGCGGCCGGCGTCATGCCGACGCGGTATTCATGCTTTTTGCGCTCTTTGGGCACGCCGATGATCATTTCCGGTTCACCTCTCCAGGCCGGGAAAATTCCGCCTGAGGCCTGATCTTTAGAAATCAAAACATCATTTTTTCATTACGTTATAATTTTTGACATATATCGTACATATCAATAGCAATAAGCAGGAAAAAAGAACGAGAATTGCGAATTCTTACACAGTTCCCGTGTTTTTTGCTTTTTTTGTGGGAGGTAACATGACATGAATATTCCGGTTCGAGTGGGAGAGTTGCTGAAGCGCCCCTATTTTCAGCGGGCCGAGGTGATCGCCACCCGGAAAGCGCTGGAGCGCCCCGTCAAGTGGGTCCATATCATGGAGATCACCAATGTCGGACACTTGCTGGACGGCCACGAGCTCATCCTCTCCACGGGAATCGGCTGGAAGGACCAGGAGGAAATCAGCCTCTCCTTCCTGCGCCAGCTCATCGACCACAACGCGGCCGGGCTTTGCGTGGAGCTGGGCGCTTACGCCAAGGAGCCCTCCGACAAGATGAAGCATATGGCCCTCGAAGCCGACTTTCCGCTGATTTTCTTCCACGAGGAAGTGCGGTACATCGACATCACCCGCGATCTCCATACGTTCTTCATCAACCGGCATCACCAGATGATCGCCAGCCTCGATGAGCTGACCAACCGCTTCAACCGGCTGCTGCTCAGCGGCAAAGGCTATATGCCGCTGCTCCGGCTGCTTCACGAGAAAACCGGAAAGCTCGTGGCGTTCCTGCCGGAAAGCGGCCCGGAAATCTTCGTCCCGGCGCTGTCCAAGTCCGGACAGACCCGGAAACGGAACGCCTGGCTGCGGCAGAAGGAGACGGCCGGGCGAAACGGCAAGCGCGCGGCCTTCAGGCCCATCGCCGCCATGAACCGGGTCGCGGCCGAACTGTGGATCGAGGGCGAGGAGGAGCTTTCCGAATTCGACCTGCTCGCCCTGGACCGCTGCGCCACCGCCGTCGCCCAGGAAATGATGCGCACGATGCATGTGGAAGAGCGGCGGAAGCACAAGGAGAACGGCTGGATCCAGGAATGGCTGGACGGCGGCCTGAAGGAGCCTGCGGTCGCCGAATATGTGGCGTCATTGCAGCCGGATATCCGGGACGGCTGGCTGACCGCCTGCGTCTTCGAGCTGGACCGGAACATGCGCCGTTCGCCCGAGCTGGAGACCTTGCTGATCCAGCGGATTCTCTTCGCCCGGTCCGTCTTTGCAAGCGCCGGGTTCACGCCGATTCCGGTCCCGGGAGAGAAGCGGCTGATCTTCGTCCTGACGGGTCTGAAGGACCGGACCGGATGGACGGCGCCGCTCGCGAAATCGCTGGAGAAACTTCGCAAGCTGGACAAACCGGGAGGACCGGCCGTCTTCGGCGGACTCGCGGGCGTCGGTCCGGCCGTGCGCGGCTTCCTGCATCTGCCCGAAAGCTTCGAAGGCGCCTGCGCGTGCCTCGACATCCAGAAGACCGCAGGACCCTTGCCTCGCCCGTTCTACACCGAGCTGCACGTCTACCGGCTGCTTCCCGTCCTGGAGAAGACCGGGCAGCTGGAGTCGCTGGTGCGGGACTACCTCGGCCCGATCCTCCCCGGCGGGGACGGGAACCAGCAGCTGCTGAAGACGCTGAAAGTTTACCTGCAGTATTCCGGCGCGAAGCAGGAGACGGCCAACGCGCTGTTCATCGTGCGCCAGACGCTGTACCACCGGCTGGACAAAATCGGCGAGCTGCTCGGCGAAGACTTCATGGCGCCGGAGAAGCGGCTGATGATCGAGCTGGCGCTGTTCGCCTACGAGTATCTGTACGGCCCGATCAGCTGACGTCCGCCGCGGGCCGTTGTTCCCGAAGCCGGCCGATCAGGACGGCCCCCAGATATTTGCGGGCGTCCGCATTGCGAAGCATCACTTCCAGCGTCTCCGGCGTCCCGCTTCCCGCATCCCGGGCGAACCGGACAACGTCTCCGTCCAGCGTCTCCGTCACTTCCGCCACAGCGTAGCCGCCCGACAGCAGTTCATCGATCAATTGCTTCTCTTTCACGTATTCGTGCCAGGCCGACATGAAGCTCCTCCTTTCAGCGGACGGCGATCGGGCCGGCGCCGGCCGCAAGCGGACTCGAGCCGAAACGGCCCCGGCGCAGATACCGGCCTGCGCCGTATTCCCCGACGAACTGCCGGTCCCGGACGACAAACCGGCCGCGCGACAGGACCGAAACCGGCTCGCCCGTCACCGTCATGCCTTCGAAGGCGTTGTAGTCGACCGCCATGTGGTGGCTGGCCGCGCTGATCGTCCGCTTGACGTTCGGATCGAACAGCACGAGATCGGCGTCGCCGCCCACGGCGATCGTTCCCTTCTTCGGGAACAGGCCGAACAGCTTCGCGGCCTGCGTCGCGACCAGATCGACGAACTGGTGCAGCGTGATGCGCCCTTTGGCCACGCCTTCCGAATAGAGCAGCGTGAACCGGTCCTCGATGGTCGGGCCGCCGTTCGGAATTTTCGAGAAATCGCCGCGCCCGAGCTCCTTCTGTCCCTTGAAATCGAAGGAGCATTGGTCCGAGCCGATCGCCTGCAGCTGCCCGCTCTTCAGCGCGTTCCAGAGCGCCTCCTGGTGGTCCTTCGTGCGCAGCGGCGGCGACCAGACATATTTCGCGCCTTCGAAATCCGGCTTCTCCAGATACGACTCATCCAGCACCAGATATTGCGGGCAGGTCTCCCCGAAGATCCGGACGCCCTTGCTCCGGGCTTCGGCGATCCGGGCCGCGGCCTCGGCGCAGGTGACGTGAACGACGTACAGCTGGGAATCGGCCAGAGCCGTCAGCGCGGCGGCGCGGCCCGTCGCTTCCCCCTCCAGTTCCGGCGGGCGGGTGCGGGCGTGGTAGATCGGATCCGTATTCCCCTCGGCCAGCGCCTTCGCGACCAGCGCATCGATGACATCCCCGTTCTCGGCGTGAACCATGACGAGCGCGCCGTGCTCCCGGGCGGCGAGCAGCGTCCGGAACAAGGTGCCGTCGTCGACCTGAAAGACATTTTTGTACGCCATGAAAATCTTGAAGGAGGTGATCCCCTCTTCGTCCATGATCACGGGAAGCTCCGCCAGCACCTCGTCGCCCATGTCCGGAATCATCAGATGGAAGCCGTAGTCGATGACGGCCTTGCCCCGGGCTTTGGCGTGCCAGGTCTCGACGGCTTCCCGGAGCGGCCTGCCCTTGCGGGTCAGGCAGAAGTCCAGCACCGTCGTCGTTCCCCCGAAAGCCGCCGCAACCGTTCCGCTCGCGAAATCGTCCTTCGTCACCGTGCCGCCGAAGGGCATGTCGAGATGCGTATGGGGATCGATCCCGCCGGGGAACACATACAGCCCCTCGGCGCTTACGATCTCCGCATCGGGCGCGTCAAGCTTCTCGCCGATCGCCGCGATGCGCTCGCCTTCGATCAGGATGTCTCCCCGAACCAAATCGGCGGCCGTCACGATCGTGCCGCCCTTGATCAGCTTCTTCACGGCTGTTCCGCCTCCTTTGTCGGCCGTTTAACGGCTTGCTTGAACGCCGGCGAACGACAGCTGGTCCAGCGCCTGCTTGCGCTCGTTCCACGTCATGGACGGGAGTCCGGAGGGCACTTCCGTCATCGTGATGGCTCCCTCCACCGGACAGACGATGGAGCACAGGTTGCAGCCGACGCAGTCGTCCTCCCGCACTTTCAGGTACGGCCTTCCGCTTTCGTCCGTCAGCATGTCGATGCATTGATGGGAAGCGTCCTCGCAGGCGATGTGGCACTTGTTGCAGTTGATGCAGGTTTCCGTGTCGATGCGGGCGACGACCCGGTAGCTCAGGTCGAGATCGTTCCAGTTGCTGTACCGCCCGACCGAACGTCCGACGAGGTCCATCACGCTCGGTATGCCTTTTTCATCCAGGTAGCTCGAGAGTCCGTCGATCATGTCCTCCACGATCCGGAAGCCGTGATGCATGACCGCGGTGCACACCTGCACGCTCGTCGCTCCCATCAGGATGAACTCGGCGGCATCCCGCCAGTTGGAGATGCCCCCGATGCCCGAAATCGGCACGTTCACCTCGGGATGGCGGGCGCATTCCGCCACCATGTTCAGGGCGATCGGCTTGACCGCGGGGCCGCAGTAGCCGCCGTGGGTGCCTTTGCCCGCCACATGGGGGATCGTGTTCCAGGTGTCCAGGTCGACGCCCATCAGGCTGTTGATCGTGTTGATCATCGACACGGCGTCCGCCCCGCCCCGGACGGCGGCGGCCGCGATCGCGGTAATGTCCGTGATGTTGGGGGTCAGCTTCACGATGACGGGCGTCCGGGCCACTTCCTTCACCCAGGACGTCTGCGCTTCCACCAGGGAAGGCACCTGTCCGGACGCGGCGCCCATGCCCCGCTCCGCCATGCCGTGAGGGCAGCCGAAATTCAGCTCCAGCCCGTCGACGCCGACCGCCTCCACCCGCTTCACGATTTCGTGCCACGCCTCCCGCTTCGGCTCCACCATAAGCGATACGATCAGCGCGCGGTCGGGAAACCGTTTCTTCGTTTCGTAAATCTCCTTCAGGTTCACTTCCACCGGCCGGTCCGAGATCAGCTCGATATTGTTGAACCCGGCGACGCGCTGGCCGCCGAAGGACAGGCCGGCGAAGCGGGAGGAGGTGTTGATGATCGGATTCCCCAGCGTCTTCCACACCGCGCCTCCCCAGCCGGCTTCGAAGGCCCGCTGGACCTGGTACCCCGTGTTGGTCGGCGGCGCCGAGGCCAGCCAGAACGGATTGGGCGCCTTGATCCCCGCCAGGTTGATGCCAAGGTCAGCCATTGTTTACTCCACTCCCTTGTCAGGCCGATGCTGCGGCCGTTTGTTGAAGGGCCCGGTGGATCGCATAAGCGGCCCGTTTGCCCTGCTCCGCCGCGCTGACGACCGTCGCTTCGCCCTGCCCGTGTCCGAAGACGATGTCTCCGGCGGCATAGATTTTCGGGTGGGACGTCCGGTACGTCTCCGGATCGACGATCACCACGCCCCGCTCATGGGCGACGCCCAGCGCTTCGATGAGCGGCAGACGGCGCGTCTGGCCGATCGCCTTGATGACGAAGTCCGCCTTCATCAAGAATTCGGAGCCTTCAATCGGCACGGGGACCGGCCGTCCGCCCGGGGATGCGGGCTCCTCGAGCCGCATGCGGACGCACTCCAGATGGGTCGCCTTCCCGCTCTCGTCGCCGATGATCCGTTTCGGCGCGGTCAGCCAGCGGAATTCGACGCCCTCCTCTTTGGCGAAGCGGTATTCGAAGTCGTAGGCGGTCATCTCCGCTTCCGTCCGGCGGTAGACGATCTTGACGTTGGACGCGCCCAACCGGGTCGAGCAGGTCGCGGCGTCGATCGCCGTATTGCCCGCGCCGATGACGACCACCCGCGCCCCTTCGACGCCTTCCGGCGCCGTTCCGCTCTTCGTCGCCTCGATCCATTCGATGGCGTCGTGAACGCCTTCCAGATCCTCTCCTTCAATGCCGAGCATGGGCACCTTCCCCATGCCGGCGGCCAGCACGACGGCGTCATAATCCCGGATCAGCTGATCGGCGGGAAGATCCTCTCCCACCCGAACGCCGGTGCGGATCTCCACGCCCATGCCCCGGATTTGCCCGACTTCCCACTCCGGCACTTCCTGCGGCAGCCGGAACGACACGATGCCGTACGCGCTGAGGCCGCCCGCCTGCTCCCGCGCCTCGAACACGGTGACCGCATAGCCGAGGCGGGCCAGCTCCCGCGCGGCGGACAACCCCGCCGGGCCGCTGCCGATGACGGCCACCCTGCGCCCGTTGTCCGGGCCCGGCTGGATGACCAGCCCGCCGCGCTTCATGGCCGCATCCGTCGCATACCGCTGCAGCAGGCCGATCGCGATCGGACGGGACGCGTCGTTCAGCACGCACGCCCCTTCGCACAGCTCCTCCGTCGGGCAGACGCGGGCGCATGTCGCGCCGACCGGATTGGCGTCCATGATGACCCGGGCGGCGCCTTGCAGATTCCCGGTGGCGATTCTGCGGATGAATCCCGGGATGTCGATGCCGGTCGGGCAAGCCTTGATGCAGGGCGCGTCATAGCAATACAGGCAGCGGTTCGCCTCTTCCATCGCTTCCTTGGGCCGCATGCCGGGATGGATCTCGGCAAAGCCTGCCAATCGGTTGTCGTTCATGCTTCAGCGCTCCTTTGCTGTTTGATCGCAGCCGGTCAGATCGCGGTCAGGCCCTGATACGTTTCGGGCCGCCGGTCGCGGTAAAATTGCCAGGCCTCCCGCACTTCGCGGATCAGCTTCCTGTTCATCTCGCCGATCACGACTTCGTCACGGTCGCGGCTGCCGACGGCGACGAAGTCGCCCCGCGGGTCGACCAGATAGGATTGGCCGTAGAACTCGCCCATGTTCCACGGCGCTTCCGTGCCCACCCGGTTGATCGCGCCGACATAGTAGCCGTTGGCGACCGCATGGGCCGGCTGCTCCAGCTTCCACAGATATTCCGAAGTGCCGGCCACGGTGGCGGAAGGATTGATGACGATCTCGGCGCCGCCCAGCCCGAGCAGCCTCGCGCCTTCGGGGAAATGCCGGTCGTAGCAAATATAGACGCCCACCTTCGCATAAGCGGTGTCGAAGACGGGATAACCCAGATTGCCCGGTTTGAAATAAAACTTCTCCCAGAAACCGCAGCCCTTGCCGCCCGCCCCCACATGCGGAATATGGTGCTTCCGGTATTTGCCCAGCACCGTTCCGTCGGCGTCGATCACGACCGCGGTGTTGTAATACGTGGCGATGCCTTCCCGCTCGTAGACAGGCAGCACCAGGACGACACCCAGCTCCTTCGCCAGATCCGCGAACAGCCGGACGGTCGGGCCGTTCGGCACCTCCTCCGCCGCATCGTACCATTTCGGCGTCTGCTCCGCGCAGAAGTACGGCCCGTAGAAAAGTTCCTGGAACGAGACGACCTGGGCGCCCCGCTCCTTGGCCTCCTTGAGCAGCTTGATATGCTTTTCGATTGCCGCCTTCTTGTGAACCTCGACCGGCTCGTCGCCGTGCACGTCATGGGATGCCTGGATCAGTCCGATTTTGACCGTGTCCATGTCCGGTTTCCCGCCCCTCTCTCATGTGTTCGATTCCATCCCGACCGGGGCCGCTTCACCCTTGATCCGGGCCATGTCGGCCGCCGTCCGGAAAAGCAGCTCGGCGCCCAGGGCGATATCGTTCATCGCGGCGAATTCCCGCGGATTGTGGCTGATGCCTTCCTTGCACCGGACGAAGATCATGCCGTAATCGCAAACGTAAGACATCGCCAGCGCGTCGTGAAACGGGCCGCTCATCAGTTCGGGCGGATTGAGGCCCATCTGCCGCGCGCATCTTCGCATCGCTTCTTTGATGCCGTCCGCGCAGTAGCGCGGCGGGCTGTTCGTATCCTCCCGCACCGCGACCCGAAGGCCGAATTCTTCCGCGGTTCGCGCGATGGTATCCATCAGCTCCGCCTCCAGGCGGTTGCGCCGGGCAAGGTCAATGTCCCGGAGATCGACGGTGAACTCCACCTTCTCGGGAATGATGTTGCGGGAATCCGGAAACACCTTGAGCGTCCCCACCGTTCCGACGGTCGGAGCGTCCGGCTCCCGGGAGACGATCTCCCGCAGGGCGCCGATGATTTTCGCCGCGCCGACGAGCGCGTCGCGCCGCATCCGCATCGGCACCGAACCCGCGTGCCCGGCAACGCCGGTGAGCGTCACCGTCAGCCAGAGCGGGCCGGCAATGCCCGTGACGATGCCGACCGGCTGATCCAGCGATTCGAGGACGGGCCCTTGCTCGATATGCAGCTCCAGATAGGCGCCGATCGATCCCGGCTTGTAGACCGAGGCGGCGAACCGCTCCGGATCGCAGCCGAATTCGATCAGCGCCTGCCGGCGGGTGACGCCGTTCTTGTCCGCGCGTTCGAGCTCCCCTTCTTCCAACCGGCCGAGAATGCCCCGAACGCCGAACAGCCCTTTGTTGAAGCGGCACCCTTCCTCGTCGCAGAAAGCGGCGATTTCGACCGGCATCTCCGGTACGAGCCCCCGCTCCCGCATCGTCTGCGCCGCCTCCAGCGCGCCCAGCACGCCGACCGTGCCGTCGAACCTGCCGCCGTAGGGCTGGGTGTCGATATGCGAGCCCAGCATCAGAACGGGCGCCGAAGGGTCTCTCCCCTCCATGCGGCCGATCAAATTGCCGAAGTTGTCGATTCGGGCCGCAAGGCCCGCTTCCTCGAACCACGACTTGACGAGCTCGACCGCCTCCCGGTCCTCCGGCGAAAGCGCCAGCCGGCAAACGCCGGTGTCGCCCAATTTCCCGATCTGCGCCAGGCGCTCCAGTCTGTCCTGCAGACGCGCCCTGTTGATCGTCAACTCCATGAACGCTCCTCCTTTCCTCGTCCGGTCGCCCCGGACGGCATGGTCCGCCGGCCGCCCCCGCGGCCCCGGAGGCTCCGGCGAATCCGCCGGCCCGTCGTATCCGCCGGATCCGTCTGACCCGTCATGCCCGTCAGACGCGTCTCCCCCGGCGATCCCGGCCGGTTACGCTCCCCGAAGCTCCTCGCCGAACGGGGGAAGCGTGCCCAGCGCGATTTCGAGCACGCCCGCCATCCAGTCGATCTCCTCCCGGGTCGCGACGAACGGCGGCGCGATCGTCAGGACGTTGGCGTAGCCCGGAACGGTGTCGCCGTTCTTGCCGATGAGCAGCCCCCGCTGCTTGCAGGTCTCGATCACCTTCGCCACCATCGCGGGCGGCGCCGGACGCTTCGTCTCCTTGTCCTCCACCAGCTCGATGCCGGCGGCGAAGCCGAAGGTGCGGATGTCCCCCACATGCGGGTGCGATTCCAGTCCGCGCAGCCTCGCCTTCAGATGCCGGCCGAGCTCATCCGCGGCCTCGATCAGCCGCTCGCGCTCCATGATTTCGAGATTGATGCCGGCGACGGCGCATGAGACGGGATTCCCGCCGAAGGTGTTCACGTGCCGGAAATGATCCTTGTCGCCGCGCCCCCGGAACGAATCGTACAGATCGGCGCGGAACGCGGTGGCCGACAGCGGGCTGTAGGCGCTCGTCAACCCTTTGGCCATGGTGACGATGTCCGGCTTGACGCCGAAGTTCTGATGCCCGAACCTGCGCCCGGAGCGGCCGAAACCGCAGATCACCTCGTCCACGATGAGCAGCACGCCGTACTTCTCGCAAATCTCCTTCACGCGCCCCAGATAGCCGGGCGGCGGCACGATCATGCCTCCGCCCGTAATGACGGGCTCAAGAATGACGCCGGCCACCGTCTCCGGACCTTCCCATCGGATGATCTGGTCGTAGATGTCGGCGCACTCCATCCGGCAGCTCGCTTCGGTCTGGCCGAAGGGGCACCGGTAGCAATAGGGCGGCGGCACGTGCAGGAATCCGGTGCCGAGGGGCTCGTATTTCATCTTCCGCTGCGCCTGGCCCGTCGCGCCCAGCGCCCCCATCGAGTTGCCGTGGTAAGCCCGGTGGCGGGAGATGAATTTGTACCGCCCCGGCTCGCCGATTTGCGCGAAGTATTGCCTGGCAACCTTGAACGCCACTTCGTTGGCGTCCGATCCGGAGTTCGAGAAGAAGACGCGGTATTCCCCTTCCAGCCACTCGCTGATCTTCGCGGCGAGCTCGATGGCCGGCACATGGCTCTGGGAGAGCGGAACGTAGGCCAGTTCCTCCATTTGCCTGGCGGCCGCTTCGGCCACTTCCTTGCGCCCGTGGCCGATGTTGACGCACCACAGGCCCGACATGGCGTCGAAATAGCGGTTTCCGTCAATGTCCGTCAGCCAGCACCCCTCTCCCGCAACGAAAATCATCGGATCATCGTTGTGCGGGGTGAGATGATGCCACAAATGTTTGCGATCCAATTCCAGCAGCCGCTCCTTGGCCGCGCGCGGCATGACCGCTCCGGTTTCGCCCATCCGAGATCCCTCCCGATTCTGTTGCCTTCGCCCTTGCCCCCGACGCGGTCCGGAATCGCGGCCCCGCGCCTTACCGCTTCGCCATCTCGACGATTTCCTTCGTGTAGGCCCGTTCCGGATTGACGGGCGCCGTGATGACGCCGAATTGCAGGGCGATATCGGCCGTCTGCCTGAACATGGCGTCGTCGATCTCGCCGATTTTCTCCGTGTCAAACCCTTCCGGCGCCACCAGCTTCGCCACTTCTTTCATCATGTTGAGCTGATGGTCGCGCGTCGTGCTGCCCGCATCCACTTCGGCCATGACGATATCGACGGCCTCTTCGGGGTTGGCGATGGCGTCTTTCCAGCCTTTCAGCGATGCCCGCACGAACCTGGCGGCGGTCTCCTTGTTGTTTTCCAGCCACTCCCGGTTGGCGAACAGATTGTCCTCCAGCATCGCCACGCCTTCTTCGTTCATGTCGATGACCGAGAGCTCTTCGGCCGGAATGCCCGCGCCCAGCACCACCAGATATTCGTTGTAGGTCATCGCCGAAGCGGCATCCAGCTCACCCGACAGAAACTGGTCCATCGTGAACCCTTGCTTGATGAATTCCAGATCCCGGATCGGGTCGATCCCGTACTTGTCGAACAGCGCGAGCAGTTCGAATTCGTTGCCGCCCATCCAGTTGCCGACCTTCCTGCCCTTCAGATCGGCGCCGGAAGCGATGCCCGCCTCCTTCTTCGAGACCAGCACCAGGCCGCTGTTCTGGAAGATCTGGGCGATCTGGATAAGCGGCATTCCCTGCTCCTGGTGAGCCAGCAGGCTGGCCACCCAGTCCACGCCGATTTGCGCCGCGCCGACGGCCACCTGCTGCTCCGGCACGATGTCCGGGCCGCCCGGCACGATCTCCACGTCAAGGCCTTCTTCGTCGTAATACCCTTTCGCTTTGGCGACATAGTAGCCGGCGAACTGGGCCTGGGGCACCCATTTGAGCTGCAGCTTGATCGGAACCGGCCCCGCGTCCGTTTCGTCCGCCGCGCCGCTTCCTTCGGAGGGCGCCGGCTCGGATGACGACGTTGCTTCGGCGGCCGAACCCGATCCTCCCGACGTTCCCCCGGAATTTCCGCCGCAACCGGCGATGACCGTCGCGGCGATCAACAAAAACACCAGCATCCAGACCGTCTTCTTCCTTCTCATGCGTATGGTTTCTCCCTTCGTTCTCTGCGAGATTTGCACACATCCACAGCAATGAAGTCTGGCTTATGTCATCAGCCCGGCGGCGCTTTCGATGTGAAGCTCCGTCCTGGCCGGATGTGTCGTTGCGATTGGCCTTCCCTTGTGGACGACATGGCGGGTAACCGGCATCCGCCCAATCAGCTCCCACGGATCGGCGCCGTCAACGATGATGAAGCTCGCCGGGCGCCCTTCCGCGATGCCGTATCCGCCGCCGAGCCCGAGCGTCTTCGCGCCGTTCTCCGTCACCATCTTGAGGCCCAGCGGGATTTCGCTTCGGGCGGTCATATGCCCGAGATGCAGCGCCATGTTGGCGACGTGCAACATGTTGCCGGTGCCGAACGGATACCACGGGTCCGATATGCAATCGGTGCCCAGGCTGACGTTCACCCCCGCCTGAAGCAGCTCCTTGATCCGGGTCAGGCCGCGCCGCTTCGGGTAGGTGTCGAAGCGGCCCTGCAGATGGACGTTCACCAGCGGATTGGCCACGATGTTGATGCCCGACACGCGAAGCAGGCGCATCAGTTTCGCGGCGTAGGCATTGTCGTAGGAATGCATGGCGGTCGTATGGCTGGCGGTCACCCGGTCCCCCAGCCCCGTCCGCAAAGCAAGGGCCGCCAGTGTTTCCACGAAACGCGATTGCCCGTCGTCGATTTCGTCGCAGTGCACATCGATCGGCTTGTCGTATTTTTGCGCCAGCCGGAACAGGATGTGAAGCGATTCGACGCCGTCTTCCCGGGTCCACTCGTAATGGGGGATCGCGCCGGCGGCGTCCGCCCCCATGTTCAGCGCCTCCTCCAGCAACCCGATGCCGTTCGGGTAGGAGCAGATGCCCTGCTGGGGAAAAGCGACCACCTGAACGTTCACCCAGGAGCGGACCTCGTCCCGAAGTTCCAGCAGCGCCTCAAGCGCCGTCAGCTTCGGATCGCAGATGTCCGCGTGCGTCCGGACGTGGAGAACGCCTTGAGCGGCCAGACTTTTCAGGACGGTGAGGGCCCGTTCTTTCACATCCGCCTTCGTCAGGTACGGCTGGCGTTCCGACCAGATCTGGATCCCCTCGAACAGGGTGCCGCTCTCGTTCCACCTCGGATCGCCCGCGGTCAGCACGGCTTCCAGATGAATGTGGGACTCCACATAGGGCGGGAGCAAAAGCCGCTCTTCCGCGTCGATTACGGTCCGGAAGCGATCCGGGCGAAGGAGCGGTTCTTGCGGTTCCTCCTTCCCTTCAGGCCGGATGGCCGCAAAGACGCCCTCGTCCGCCGCGATGCGGAACAGCCCTTCCCGGCCCGGCAGCTTGGCCCGCGTAACCAGAAGCTCCATCGGTTACATCCCCTCCAGCGCCTTCTCCGCGTATTCGTTCGTATAGGCGGCCGAGATGTCCGCCGGTTCGTTGATGACGCCGAATTGCAGGGCGATGTCCGCCGTCAGCCGGAACCGGTCTTCGTTGGTGAACAGAATCCGATCGTCGGCGAGCCCCTCCGGCCGGACCAGCTTCGCCACCTCCTGCATCATCGTCGTCTGATGCTCCCGGGTGGTGCTTGACGCTTCCACGAAGTCCATCACGATGTCGACGGCCTCCTCCTGGTTCATGACGGCGTCCTTCCATCCCTTGAGGCTCGCGCGGACGAACTTGACGGCGGTCTCCCCGTTGTCCTTGAGCCAATCCCGGTTCACGAACAGGTTGTCGTGGAGCATGCCGACGCCGAGCTCATCCAGGTTGAAGATGTACAGATCCTCGGGCTTGTACCCGCTGTCCAGCACCACGTGATACTCGTTGTAGATCATGGCCGTGGCCACATCGATCTCTCCGCTGAGGAACTGGTCCATCGTAAAGCTCTGCTTGACGAACTCGAGATCTTTCATGGGGTCCAGCCCGTACTTGGCGAACAGCGCCAGCACTTCGTATTCGTTGCCGCCCATCCAGTTTCCGATCCGCTTGCCGGCGAATTTCTCCGGGCTGTCGATGCCGGATGACTTCTTCGACAACAGCACCATGCTCGTATCCTGGAACACCTGGCCGATCTGGATGAGCGGCACCCCCTGCTCGATATGGGACAAGAGGCTCCCGACCAGATTCACGCCGAACTGCGCCGACCCGTTGGCCACCTGCTGCTCCGGCACGATGTCCGGGCCGCCCGGAACGATCTCCACTTCGAGACCTTCCGCTTCGTAATATCCTTTGGCCTTGGCGACATAGAAGCCGGCGAATTCGGCCTGCGGCACCCAACAGAGCTGGATTCTCACCTTGACGGGCGCGGAAGACGCCGAACCCGGCGAAACCGCTCCCCCGCCGGATTCGGGCGCGGCGGACTTGCCGCAAGCGGCGAGCATGGCAAGCATGACGGCGGCAACAAGCGGCAACAACACGTTTCTTCTCCTGCGCGAAAGCAGCATGGTTTCTTCCTCCTGCCCGACTGGGATTCGATGGTCTAGGTTCGCCGGGAAGGATGCCAGCGGATGAACACCTTCTCCAGACGTTCGACGATCAGATAGAACAGGACGCCGGCGATGGCCGCCATGACGATGCAGGACCAGCCGAGCGGCATTTTGGCCACCTTGATCGAGTTGGACAGGAGATAGCCCAGCCCGCGGGAGGAGATGAAAAATTCTCCGACGATCGCGCCGATCATGCCCGCCGTCGTATTGATCTTCAGGGCGGTGAACACGTACGGCAGACTGCCCGCCACCCGGACATAACGGAACACCTGCCGTTTCCGGGCCGCGTAGGAGCGCATGAGGTCCAGCGCCAGCGGGTCCGCCATGTTCATCCCCTTGTGGGCGTTGATCGCCATGGCCGCCATCGTCGTGATCGCGACGATCGCGACGCGGGAGCCCATGCCGCTGCCGAACCAGAGGTTCATGATCGGGGCCAGGGCGACGATCGGCACGGCGTTCAGGGAAGCGGCGAAAAACAGGCTGCCGGCGCCCCATCCGGGCCAGGCCGTCGCGGCCAGCGCCACGACAAACCCGACGGCGGAACCGATCGCCATGCCGAGAATCGCCTCCGTCAGCGTATATCCGGCATAGGACAGCAGGATGTCGAAATTGTCCCGCATCGCCCGGACGATCGCGGAAGGCAGCGGGAGCTGGTAGGCCTGCAAGTTCAGCAGCCGGTGGAACACCTTCAGCTCCCACATCGCGATGAACAGCGCGCCCGCCGCAAGGGGCAATACGACGCGGCCCGCCGCTTCGCCGGCCGACCGCGCTCTCCTGCCAGGCGGCGCCGTCCGCTTCGCGGCCGGCAGCTCCGTCGCGGGTTCCGCGGCCGTCGTCTCCGCCGCCCCCATGGCCGTCTCCATGACCGGTTGCGCCCCCGCCGCCTCCGTCGCCGCCTGTTCCCTCACGGCCTCCTCGCCCTTGACGGAGGAAAGGAGCCCGCTCTCCATCACCTTCCACCTCCCTTGGTCCGGAATTCCGGCTGCCACGGCGCCGCGATCCGCTCCAGTCCGCTCACGATGGCGTAGCTCGCAATGCCGAGCAGCGCGCCGACGATCACGGTGGACCAGAACATGTACACGTGGGACGGGCCGTAATACAGGTTGCGGAGCATCATGACGCCGATGCCGCGGCTTGCGCCCATCAGCTCGACCAGAATGGCGCCGGTCACCGCCAGGGGCGCCGCGATTTTCAGCCCGCTGAAGAGACCGGGCAGAGAGGCCGGAAAGCGGAGCTTCCAATAGACGCTCCACGGGCTCGCCGCGCAGGCGCGCATCAGCTCGAGGGCGGCGGGAGACACGCTTTTCAGTCCCCTCAACATGTTCAGCGCAACCGGGAAGAAGGTAATGTAGGCGGCGATCAGCATCCGCGCCGCCTCCTCATCCCGCACGATGCCGAACACGATCGGCGCGAGGCCCAATATCGGGATCATCTGGGAAGCCACCGCGTAAGGGAAGGCCAGCCGCTCCGCCCACTTCGAGGCGCTCATCAGCACGGCCAGGAGCGCCCCGGCGGCCGCCCCCAGGAAGAAACCCCCCGCGGCGTTGGCGAAGGTGATCCGGCTCTCCGCGGCCAGCACGCCGCCGTAGGTGCCGAAGGTTGCCAGCACCTTGTGGATGTAAGGAAGTTTGGACTGCGCCATCGGCACTTCCGCCCATTCGAGCAGAAACCAGGAGACCGCCTCCCACAGCATGAGGAGCGCCGCCCCCCAGACCAGGACCGGCACTTGGCGACCCTGCGCCTTCATCGCTCACACCCCTTCCTCGAAGCTGTCGCGGATGCGCGCGATCAAGCGGAAGAACTCCTCGCTGTTCCGCATTTCCTTCGTGCGCGGCCGGGGCAGCGGAATGTCGACCACGGCGGACAGCCTGCCGGGATGGGGAGACAGCACGAACACCCGGTCCGACAGGAAAATCGCCTCGGGAATGCTGTGCGTCACGAACACCACCGTGTTCCGCACTTTGCTCCAGATGGTCAGCAATTCTTCGTTGAGCCGCTCCCGGTTGAATTCGTCCAGCGCGGAAAACGGCTCATCCATCAGCAGAATTTCCGGCTCCATGGCCAGCGCCCGGGCGATGGCCACCCGCTGCTGCATGCCGCCGCTGAGCTGCCAGGGATAGTGATGCGCAAACTTCGCGAGACCGACAAGATCGAGCAGCTCCATCGCCTTTCTGTTCCGTTCGGCCCGGGGCACGCCCTTGAGCTCCATCGGCAGCGTGATGTTGGCCTTCACGCTGCGCCAGTCGTACAGGACCGGGTTCTGGAACACGATGCCGTACTTCTGGGCCAGCCGCGCTTCCCTTGCCGATTTGCCCGCCACCTTCAGCTCGCCGCTTGTCGGCTGCGCCAGATCCGCCATGATTCTGAGCAGCGTCGTCTTGCCGCAACCGGAAGGTCCGAGCAGCGATACGAATTCGCCCTTGGCGATGGTCAGGCTGACATTCTGCAGCGCCGTCACCCGGGACGCGTCGGACGCGTACTCCATGGTCACGTGCTCCAGTTGAATTTCGGGGATGATCCTTGCCGCGGCTTCCATTTTCGCTGCACTTCCTTTCTCTGCGTGGGTGTATCTGACAATGGACGTCTTGGCATTCAGCGCGTTTGGCGCACCCGCGCTTGACTGCGCCCCAAATCCGGGCGGATTGCCGCACTTCATGTTATTTATATGTCATTTTATATAACCAATATTTCAAGGTGGTCCAGCCTTCTCCGGAATTTTTGTGAATTGTGCGTTATTTTTAATGACATATTAGTGCTTGGCGTTCTGTAAGGCAGTAGACGAATTGTGAGATGTTTTTCATGAGGTTTTGAACATTTCGTCCAAAGAGGGCGGGGAGGGGCGCGGGGAGAGTGTCGGAGTTTTATGTAACATTAATGTCATTGTAAGTTACTCCTAATTGCGCGAAAAAGCAAACAAATACAGTGCCGAAATCTGCGGTAACGCGGATACCGCGTTACAGCGGTGCGTGGAGCCGGGCAGAAGCAGCTGTAACGTGAATACCACGTTACAGCGTCGCGCGAGGCCTAGCAGAAGCGGCTGTAACGTGGATACCACGCTACAGAAGCGCGCGGGGCCGAGCAGAATCGTCTGTAGCGTGAATACCACGCTACAACAGCGCGCGGGGCCAAGCAGAATTGGCTGAAATTTCGGTATGAGACCAAACTAATGGCCCTGTATGTTAATTGGCCGGCCGTAGAAAAAAAAGACCGCCGAATGATCGGCAGTCTTCGCTTCTTGTCCATATGGCCGCTTGTCCGCCAGGCGCGCGTCTTGCCGCGCTTACTGCGCCTTATCGCCCTCGGCGCCGCCGGCGTTCCCGCCGCCCGCTTCACCATCGGCGTTGCCGTCGCTTTCGCCTTCCGCGCCATCCTGCGGCGCTTCGCCGCCGTCTTCCCCGGCCGGCGTCTCTTCCTGCGGCAGGCTGATCTCGATCCCGAGCGCTTCGAGTTCCTTCTCCATCTCTTCATTCAGCTTCGGTCTTGCGAGCGATTCGCGGATCGCGTCCTTCTTGTCCTGGGGCAGCTTGTCGAACGTCATTTCTTCACGCTTCTCGACCTTGATGACGTGATAGCCGTAGCTCGTGAGCACCGGCTCGCCGATGACGCCAACCGGCTGGGTGTTGGCCGCCTGCTTGAATTCTTCGACCCAGTCGCCCGGCCGCGCATCCGCATACAGTCCGCCGTTGTTCTTCGAGCCGGGATCATCGGAATATTCCGCCGCGAGCTCTTCCCAGCTTCCGCCCGCGATCAGCTTCGCCCGCGCTTCCTTCGCGCGCGCGAGCGCCTCTTCCTCCGTCCGCTTCTCTTCGCCCGTCGTTGAATCGGTAGTCGCGACGAGAATGTGGCGCACGGTGACGATGTTGTAGTCGGACGGAGCTTTTTCGAACTCCGCCCGGACCTCGTCTTCCGTTACGGCATTCTTGATCTCCCGGAATTTCTTGTCAATGGCCAGTTCCCCGGAGATGAGCATTTTCAGCAGCCGTTCGGCTTCCTTGGTCGTCAGGCCCGACTTGTCGAGAATCTGTTGAATGCTCTCCTTCTGCGCCTCGTCCTTGAGCACTTCGTCGAGCTGCCCCCGGATCGCCGCGGCGGACTCTTCGGCCTGCTTCACATCGTCGGAAGACGCCTTGGCGGCGTACTCTTTGTAGATGATGTACCGCTCGAGGATCTGCTCCTTGTATCCCGGAATGTACTCGATATACATCGCCTCCATCGGCGACGTCAGCTCGAGCAACGAAAGATACTTGTTGAATTCGGTGTCCGTTACGGTCTTGCCCTGGTACGTTGCGACCGGCTCGCCCTGGCCTTCGCCGGGCACACCGCCGCCATCCTTGCCGCCGCAGGCGGCCAGCGTTCCGGCAAGCACGCATGCCAGAGCAAGCGCGGCAAGACCCCTGAATGCCGCGTGTCGTCTATTGAGCCACATCCTGTAGTTCTCCTTTCGGTTTCAACGCTTCTTCATATTGTATCAGAAATTGCTCCAGCATCGCCAATTTGGCGCCGTCCGCAAGTCCCTGGCCGCACATCAGGATGGTCGGCTGCGCCCCTTGCGGCACCGCGGTCCGGCTGAACCGGTTCTCGAACTTGAGGCAGAGTCTGTCGATCTGCTTCTTGTCGGCGCGATCCGCTTCGGCCGGCGCGAATTTCAGCAGCAGATCATCGCCGCGCTGCGCGATCTGTTCAATGCCGCACCTGCGCCCGTACACCTTCAGCCGGGCGACCGCGAGCAGGTTCTCGACCGCTTCCGGCGGATCGCCGAACCGGTCGACCAACTCGTCGCGCAGGTCGTCGGTTTCCTCCGGCTCCCGGATGACCGCGACCTTCTTGTAGATCTCGATCTTCTGCATGCTGTCGTAGATATAATCCGACGGCAGGTACGCGTCCATCGCGAGGTCGATCGCCGTATTCACCTCGCGGACTTCCGGCCCCGGCTGGCCGAGCAGCGACGCCTTGCGCTTCGCGATCTCTTCCGCCAGCATCTGCGAATACATGTCGAAGCCGACGGACGCGATGAACCCGTGCTGCTCCGCGCCGAGCAGGTTGCCGGCGCCGCGGATCGCGAGATCCCGCATCGCGATCTTGAACCCGGAGCCGAGCTCGGTGAACTCGCGGATCGACTGAAGCCGCTTCTCGGCCGCCTCGTTCAGCACCTTGTCGCGCCGGTACGTGAAATAGGCGTAGGCGATCCGGTTCGAGCGGCCGACCCGTCCGCGGAGCTGATAGAGCTGCGACAGCCCCATCTTGTCGGCGTCATGAACGATGAGCGTGTTCACGTTCGGAATGTCGACGCCCGTCTCGATGATGCTGGTGCTCACGAGCACGTCGAACTCGCCGTCGAGGAAATCGAGGATCGTCTTCTCGAGCTCCTGCTCGGACATCTGCCCGTGGCCGACGGCGACGCGCGCGTCCGGCACGAGCGCCGAGATCTGCTCGGCCATCTGGTAGATGCCTTGCACCCGGTTGTACAGGTAGTACACCTGCCCGCCCCGCGCAAGTTCGCGCTCGATCGCCTCCCGCACGAGCGACGGGCTGTATTCGACGACATAGGTCTGCACGGGAAAACGGTTCTCGGGCGGCGTCTCGATCAGCGACAGGTCGCGGACGCCGAGCATCGACATGTGCAAGGTGCGCGGGATCGGCGTCGCCGTCAGCGTGAGCACGTCGACGTTCGTCTTCAGCCGTTTCAATTTCTCCTTGTGGGTGACGCCGAAGCGCTGCTCCTCGTCGACGATGAGCAGCCCGAGATCCTTGAAGACGATGTCCTTGGAGAGCAGCCGGTGCGTGCCGATGACGATGTCGACCGTTCCGGCCTTGAGCCCCTTGATCGTCTCCGTCTGATCCTTGCGCGAGCGGAAACGGCTGAGCACCTGCACGTTGAACGGATAGCCCGCGAACCGCTCGCGGAACGTCTCGTAGTGCTGCTGGGCAAGAATCGTCGTCGGCACGAGCACCGCCACCTGCTTGCCTTCGATGGCGGCCTTGAACGCGGCGCGGATCGCCACTTCCGTCTTGCCGTAGCCGACATCGCCGCAGAGCAGCCGGTCCATCGGCCGCGGCGATTCCATGTCGCGCTTGATCTCTTCGATGGCGCGCAGCTGGTCGGGCGTCTCCTCGTACGGGAACATCGCCTCGAACTCCTGCTGGTACGGCGTATCCTTCTGGAACGCATGTCCCGGCGTCGCCTGCCGCTCGGCATACAGCCGCACCAGATCTTCCGCGATGTCCTGGACGGACGAACGGACCTTGTTCTTCACGCGGTTCCATTCGCTGCCGCCCAGCTTGTTGATTTTCGGCTCCTTGTCCTCGCTGCCGACATATTTCTGGATCAGGTCGATCTGGTCGATCGGCACGGACAGCTTGTCGCCGCCCGCATACAGAATGTGAAGGTAGTCCTTGTGCACGCCGCCGATCTCGAGCGTGCCGATGCCGATATATTTGCCGATGCCGTGGTTCTGGTGAACGACGTAGTCGCCGACTTTCAGCTCGGTGTAGCTCTTGATCCGCTCGGCATTGTCGATCTTCCGCTCGACCCGCCGCGCCTTCCGCTGCTTCTGCGAGAACATCTCGCCTTCGGTGACGACGACCAGCCGCACGGAAGGCAGCTCGAACCCGCTCTGCAGGTTCCCCTGGATGAGCATCGGCGGCTCGATGCCGTAGTCGCGCAGCACCCGCTCCATCCGCGCCATCCGCTCGGCGCTGCCGGCGAGCATCATGATCGTCGAGCCCGCCTTGCGCCAGCGCTCCGTCTCCGCCTTCAGCACGTTCATCTGGCCGTGGAAATTCTGCATCGCGCGGGTGACGATGTTGACGATGTTCTGCGGCTGCGTGTGCGGCACCTGCCGCAGGAACAGCTGCAGATAGAGCGTCTGGAACGGCTGCCTGAACAGCGCGGCTTCCGCCTCCACGCCGGTGGCGAAGCCCGGCAGCGTCTTGCCGTTCGACAGGAGCGCCGTCGTCCATTCCGCCTCGTCCCGCTCCAGCTGCTTCGACGTCTCGATCAGCCGCGTCGGCTCGTCGAGCACGAGAATCGTGTCCTGCGGCATGTAATCATGAAGCGTCTCCCGCTCCGGGAAGAGCAGGGCGATATATTTGTAAATCTCGGGAAAATAGACGTGCTGCCGCAGCTTCTCGATCTCCTCGCCGATCGCTTCCTCCAGCCGCGACTTCGCCTGCCGGTCGGTCATCTTCTGAAGCTGCGCCTCGAGCAGCTCGAACGCATGCTGCGCCGCATTCTTCATGCGCTGCTCGTCCGCGACGATTTCCCGGCAGGGCGTGACGACGAACGACTGCATCTTGTCGATCGACCGCTGGTCGGACGGATCGAACGTGCGGATCGAATCGATCTCGTCATCGAACCATTCGACACGGATGGCCGTCTCGCTCGTCAGCGGGTAGAAGTCGACGATGCCGCCGCGGACGCTCATCTCGCCCTTGCGCTCGACGCGGTCCGTCCGCTCGTAACCGAGCTCGACCATGCGGCGCAAGAAAGCCTCCATCGGCAGCTCCTCGCCGACCGCAAGCGGAATGCGGGCCTCCGAGAGATAGCTGCGGGCCGGCTGGAATCGCCGCAGGCCGCTGTACGGCACGACAACAATGCCGCGGAATCCCTGGGTCAGACGGATGAGCACGTCCATCCGCTGCGCCATCGTCTCCGGGCTCGAGATGGCCGCTTCCGCGGCGACAAGCTCGTTCGCCGGGTAGAGCAGCACTTCGTCCCCGGACAGACATTCCTGCAGATCTTCCGCGGCCTTCTGGGCCGCAAACATATTGTGCGTGACGATCAGCATCGGGCGCTTCAGCCCGCGCCGGATCGCAGCAAGCATAACCTGCCGGGACGAGCCCGCCAGGCCGGATATCATCTGTTCGCGCATGCCGCTGCCGATGCCGTCCATGATCAATCGGACATCGGGATCGGCAGCGAAAGCCTCGATCAGTCTTTCCAACTTGTGGCACCTGCTTTCCATAAGAACCGGGTACGCTTACAAATTCCGGGTTCGTCCAACAGGAAAAGAGCCTCGGCGCATTTCGCCGAGGCTGTCTCAAGGGAGGACAACCGCTGACCGGCAGCGCCGGCGATCGTCCGCCCTCCTGCTTAAGCTCGATTCGGGGAACGCGCCCCCGCTATTGCAGCGGGCTCTCGATCAGCAGCAGCTCCGGATTCGCCTCCAGCGCTTCGCGGCAGTAATCGCAGATCACTCTGACGGTTACATTGCCCGCCGCGTCATACGCTATTATATCGCCCCGTTCTTCGGGGGTCAAGAAATGAAAGCCCAGCGCCGCCTCGCTCAGATCGTCCCGGTCGAGCGATCCGAGCGGCGTCCGGCAATGCCGGCAGACGTAATTCACAGCCATCGTATGCCTCCTGAAGAACCGGTATGTCACCATTATGCCCGGTTTTCGGGAGAACTATCGGTTGAACTTCGCCATCGCCTTTTCAAAAGGATATTCGAGCGCATACTCGACCGCGTCGCACGCATTCCCGATCATCGCCTCAAGCTGCTCCGCTTCCGTCTTGTCGAACGGCGAAAGCACGTAATCGACGATATCGCGGCCGGGAGCCGGACGCGAGATCCCCATGCGAATCCGGTTGAATTGCTGCGTGCCGATATGCTGGATGATCGATTTGATGCCGTTGTGGCCGCCCGCGCTGCCCTGATAGCGGAGCCGGATCTTGCCGAGCGGCGTGTCCAGATCGTCGTAGATGACGATCAGATCCGCGATGTCCGCCTTGTAGAAATCGGCGAACGCCCGGAGCGATTCTCCGGACAGGTTCATGTAGGTCATCGGCTTCAGCAGATGCACCTTCTCGCCCTTGACGCGCCCTTCCCCGACAAGCGCCTTGAACTTGCTCTGCGCAACGCTGACATTCCACCGGCGCGCGAGCTCGTCAATGACCATGAAGCCGACATTGTGCCGGGTCGACTGATAGGCTGGCCCGGGATTGCCGAGCCCGACGATCCATCTCATCGTGCGCTGATCCCCCTTCGCAGGCCAGAAGTTATCGGCCGCCCTGCAACGATTCGATCGTCTAAATTGTCATTATAGGGAGAGGTGATCGCATGGTCAACGAAATGTTGTCGAAAAGCGCGCTGCTCGTCATCTACGAGAACGGACAGAGGCTGCACGAAGATCAGCATTTCCAGGACCACATCGACCATGGCGTGCCGATTCAGATCTATCTTGGAGGCGTGCATCAGGAGATCGGATTCGTCGAATGGTTCAACAGCCGTTCGGTCCGCGTCAACAATATCGACTTCGACCGGAGCCGCTACACCTTCATCTCGCGCCCGGGCTATTGAAGCCGAAAAGACGAAGCTGCCCGCCGCCGCAAGCGGACAGGCAGCCTGACGCCGCACGGTCAGGAGCGGGTCTCCGTTTTTTCCGCGCCGCCGCTGCGGCCCGCCTCCGCGGCGTTCGCCTCCGGCTCGCCCGGTTCGGCGTCCTCTTTCCGCGGGGCGAGCACCGTCACGACGACGAGCGACGGTTCGGTCCGCACGCTCACGCCCGGCGGCGCCTTGAGGTCGCGGACGACGAGGGTGTCCCCGAGGTGAAGCCCCGAGACGTCCACGGGAATCTGCTCCGGAATGTCGGCGGGCAGACATTCGATCTCCAGTTCGTGCAGCAGCATCTGGACGATGCCGCCTTCCCTCGCGCCCGGCGATTCGCCGACCGGCTCCAGGGGCGCTTGCGTGCGCACGGGCGTCTTCAGGTCGATCTCACGCAGGTCGATATGCAGCACGCCGCGCGTCAGCGGATCGCGCTGCACGCCGGCCACCATGACCGGTCTGGCGTCCGAACCGGGCATTTCAAGGTCGAGCACCGCGTTCGGGTGATGGCGGAGCAGCGCCAGCAATTCCTTCTCCTCGACGGCGATCGGCGTCGACCCGCTCGCCTTGCCGCCGTATACGTTGCCGGGCACTTTCCCCTGATCGCGCAGCCGGCGCAGCTCGCCCTTCGTGCGCAGCGCGCGCTCTTCCGCTCTGATGGACGGAGTCATCGGGAAACCTCCTTAGCACAGGTTTCCCTATAGTGTTCCCTTTTCCAGCCGACGGCATGCACCGGTACGGGTCAGTTCCCGCCGGAACGCTCCTTCTTCGCCCGCGCCCGCGCGCGAAGACGCTCGGCATAGCCCTCCTTGTTGACCTGCCGCTCGCGCGCGATCGCCATGTCGTTCGGCTTCACATCATGGGTGATCGTCGACCCGGCGACGACGTAGGCGCCGTTGCCGATCTTCACCGGCGCGATCAGGTTGACGTTGCTGCCGATGAAAGCGCCGTCGCCGATCTCGGTGACCGATTTGTTGTAGCCGTCGTAGTTCACCGTGATGGCGCCGCAGCCGATGTTGACGTCCCGGCCGACGACCGCGTCGCCGACATAGCTGAGGTGCGACACCTTCGTGCCTTCGCCGAGCGACGCGTTCTTCAGCTCGACGAAATCGCCGATCTTGCAGCCCGCGGCGAGCTTCGAGCCGGGCCGCAGGTTTGCGTACGGTCCGATCGCGCATTCGTCGCCGACCTCCGACTCCAGCAGCACGGAGTGCCGGACGGTGACGCCGCGGCCGATGGCGGAGTCGGTGATGTCGGCCTGCGGGCCGATGACGCAGTCTTCGCCGATGACGGTCCGCCCCCGCAGCACCGTGCCCGGATAGATGACGCTGTCCGCGCCGATTTCGACTTCCGCGCCGATGTAAGTGGCCGCCGGGTCGATGATCGTCACACCGTTCGCCATATGCCGGCGGTTGACCCGCTCCCGCATCAGCCGTTCGGCCTCGGCCAGCGCGATCCGGTCGTTGACGCCGGCCGCTTCCGCCGGATCCGGCGTCCGGTACGCGGCAATCGTCTCGCCCGCTTCGTGCAGGATGCCGATCACATCCGTCAGGAAATATTCGTTCTGCGCATTCTCGTTCTTCACCTTGCCGAGCGCGTCGAACAGTTTCCGGTTGTCGAAACAGTAGGTGCCGGCGTTGATCTCCGTCACCTTCAGTTCATCCGGACTGCAATCCTTCTGCTCGACGATGCGCTCCACGTCTCCGCCCTCTCCGCGGATGATGCGGCCGAGCCCGGTCGGATCCGGAACGACCGCCGTCATCAGCGTCGCGGCGGCGCCGCTCGCTTCGTGCGCTTCCAGCATGGCGCGGATCGTCTCCGGCCGGATGAGCGGCGTATCGCCGTAGACGACGACCGTCGTGCCGTCTTCCCCGCCGATCAGCTTCTCCGCCTGCAGCACCGCATGCCCGGTTCCGAGCTGCTCGGCCTGCAGCACGCATTCGGCGCGTTCGCCCACGTAGGCTTGCACCTTATCCGCCCCGTGTCCGACGACGACAATCGTCCGTCCGCAGCCGGCCTCGGCCACGGCGTCCAGCACATGTCCGACCATCGGCTTGCCGCAGACGGGATGCAGCACTTTGTGAAGCTTCGATTTCATCCGTTTCCCGAGTCCCGCCGCAAGCACGACCGCCATTCTCTTCATGTCCGTTTTCCTCCCGAGATCGTTCCTCCGCTTCGCCGTGAAGCGTATCTCCCTCGACTATACACTTGCTTCAGACAAAAGAAAAGAGAGCCGCCGGCCCTCTTCTCCCGATAGTCAAAATGAAACGTTTCAGCCCATCATGCGCCTTCTTCGATTGCCGCCTCTTCTTCGGCCGCCGCCCGCTCGTACTCCGCGAGCACGGCGGATTGGATCTTCTCCCGCGTCTGTGAGGAAATCGGATGCGCGATATCCCGGAACTCGCCGTCCGGCGTACGCTTGCTCGGCATGGCGACAAACATGCCGTTGTTGCCGTCGATGACCCGAATATCGTGAACGACGAATTCGTTGTCGATCGTAATCGAGGCAATCGCCTTCATTCTTCCTTCGGAATTCACGCGGCGGAGTCTCACATCGGTAATTTGCATTCTGTTCACCACCTTTGCCTACCAAAAGACTTGGTGTAATATTCCACAAAATGCGCCGAAATCCTTCTCTTATCTGGAAAATTTACAGCGGGTTGACTGACTTTTTTTCAACTGACAATTACTGCTGTTTTTCGCCATCGGGAACTGCCGCGATCAGCTCGATTTCGACCTTGACGTCCCGGGGCAGCCGGGCGACTTCCACCGTCGAGCGCGCCGGCTTGTGATCCCCGAAATACGAGGCGTAAACGGCGTTGAACGCGGCGAATTCGTTCATGTCCTTGAGGAAAACGGTCGCTTTCACGACGTCGGACAGGCCGCACCCGGCTTCGGCCAGCACCGCCTTGAGATTGCGGAAGACCTGATGCGTCTGTTCCTCGATGCCGCCTTGCGCCAGTTCGCCTTCCGGCGTAAGCGGAATCTGCCCCGAGGTGAAAAGCAGGTTGCCGATCCTGACGGCCTGCGAATACGGACCGATGGCGGCGGGGGCCGCGGCGGTCGAAATGATGGTCGGTCTTGCTGACATGTTCGCGTTCCTCCTTCATGCGTTTCCCTATTGGAATGGTGGACTTAAAGCGTATGGAAAAGGATGCGCCCGGCGCTCCGCATGGCGGACGGGCCGCAACCCCTTGCATAAGTACGGGAGCGGCACCGCCCGGCAAGGCGATGCGGCGACTCCTTTGATCGTTCACCCGCGGGTCCTGCAAAACACCCGATGGTCAATCAAAATAGTTCCCCGGCACGACGGTCGTCTGCTTCGTCTTCAGGTCGACATGCGTCAGTTTCGCCAGCGACACGTAATCATGGAACAGCCGCTCGTCCGCGCCGACTTCTCCGGATTCGACGAACACGCCGACGCCGGCAACCGTCGCGTTGAACTCGGCGAGCAGGTCGATCATGCCCTGAACCGTGCCGCCCGCCTTCATGAAGTCGTCGATGATGAGCACCCGCGACTGTTCGCGCAGCGCGCGGCGGGCGAGCGACATCGTCTGGATCCGCTTCGTCGATCCCGACACGTAGTTGATGCTGACCGCCGATCCTTCGGTCACCTTGTTGTCGCGCCGCACGATGACGACCGGCAGGTTCAGATACATCGCCGTCGCGTAGGCCAGCGGGATGCCCTTCGTCTCGACCGTCATGATCACGTCGATCTCGCGGCCGGCGAACGCGGTCGCGAACATGCGGCCGACCTCGCCCATCACCGCCGGCTGGCCGATCATGTCGGTCATGTACAGATAGCCGCCGGCCAGCACCCGCTCCGGCTGCTCGAGCTGGCGGCAAATCTCGCGGATGACCGCCAGCGCGGCCTCTTTCCTGACGGTCGGAATAAACTTGACACCGCCGGCGGCGCCGGCCAATGTATGCAACTGCCCGATGCCTTCTTCCTCGAATACTTCCTTGATGATGGCCAGATCCTCGCTGATCGATGATTTCGCCGATTGATAGCGGTCCGCAAATGCTGTCAGCGAAATTAACGTGTGGGGGCGTGCCAATAAATATTGTGTCATTTCGACCAGCCTGGCGCTTCGCTTCAACTTCTTCACGGCCTGCACCCCCGCATGAAATCCGAATGATATATTGTCAATATATCATTTTCATACGGTTTTTTGCAAGTGACCGCGCAAGTTTATGTCAGCATTCTTGCCACAAACACGTCCTTGCAAAAGCCCCGCAGCCCGTTGTAGATGCGCGCCACTTTCGCTTCCTTCGCCACCAGACCGAAGACGGTCGGACCGCTTCCCGACATGAGCACGCCGTCCGCTCCGAGCCTCTTCATGATGTCTTTCAGCCGGCGCACTTCGGGATGGCGCTCGAGCGTCACCGTTTCGAGCACGTTGCCGAGCTCGGCGCACATGTCGCGGAACGAGCCGGACTCGATCGCCTTGACCATTCGCTCGAGCGACGGATGCCGCTTCACTTCCTCCATCCGGAACTGCCCGTACACGTCGGCCGTCGACACGTTGAGCTGCGGCTTCGCCAGCACGACCCAGCATTGCGGCGGGCTCGGAAGCCGCTCCAGCTTCTCGCCCCGCCCCCGCGCGATCGCCGTGCCGCCGCGCACGCAGTACGGCACGTCGGAGCCGAGCGCCGCCGCAAGTTCAAGCAGTTCCTCATCGGGGAGGTTCAGCTTCCAGAGCCGGTTCAACCCGCGAAGCGCGGCCGCCGCGTCGCTGCTGCCGCCCGCCAGTCCCGCGGCCGCCGGGATATGCTTGTCCAGATGGATGTAGACCCCTTTCTTCACGCCGTACCGGTCCTTGATGAGCCGCGCCGCCTGAAACGCCAGATTTTTCTCATCCAGCGGGATGTATCCGGCCTGGCTCGACAGCACGATGGCGTCCCGGGGCAGTTCCTCCATCTCGAGCCGATCGGCCAGGTCGACCAACGTCATGACCATCTCGACCTCGTGGTAGCCGTCCTCCCGCTTGCCCAGCACGTCGAGCAGCAGGTTGATTTTGGCCGGCGCCTTCTCGTAGACTTTCACGCATTCACCACCGTTCGTCGCACCCGCTCGTTCTGGAGTCCTTCCCAATTATAGCACCGGTTTCCGCCAAATGCGAAAAACGTCCGACGCCGCCCTTCGGCCCGCAAACCTCGCCCCGCCCCAAGCGAAAAAGCGGCCCGCTCGGCGCTCATTGCGCCCGCAGGCCGCTTAAGAATCTGCTCCGATATTCGTCACGACGGTCCACGGCCGCGATCCGCCAGCGCCTGTTCCGCGAGCTGGATCGCCCGTTTGACCATGTTGCCCGCATCCTTCGCCCGGATGCCGCCCCAGCCTTCCCTGGCGACGGTGTTGTAAAACCCGAGATCCTTCGCCAATTCTTCCTTGAGCTGCTGCGACATCGCGCCTCGCCTTCTGCGGCCCATGACGGGGGTCCTCCTTCCGCGAATCCGCGTCGTGATGAAGGATAGTATGCCCCGATCCGGACCGATCATGCGGCGCGCGTCAATGCTGCATGTAGGTGATCCGCACCTGTCCTTCGTCGCTGACGACGGTCACCTCGACGGTCTCCGTCAAAATATCGGCATAGCTGTAAGACACGCGTTTGAATGCGTGTTGTTCCTGGTCAAGCTTCACGATGAAAACAGAAGGGTAGGTCTCTTCCAACACGCCGGTCCGCTCGATTGTCTTGCGGCGTCCTCCGTTGGCACGCAGGCAGACTCTGGAACCGACGTGCGCTTCCAGACTGCGTCTGATTTCGAGCAGCGCATTCTTCGCCATCGTCCACTACCACCTCTTTCCTTGTCCATTATACATGAAAAGAAGCGGCAGTGTCAAATGAAGAAAATATTATAGCAACACCACAAAACGCTTGTCAACAGGCTATTATACCTTTTTTATGAATGTCCGCAATCCGACAACATTTTATGCGCCGAACGCCGGCACGACCGCTTTCGGATTCCAGCCCGACCGCGGCAGGCCGAGCCGGCGCTTGCCGAACGTCTCGACGCCGCCCATCCCGTCCGCGCCGCAGATCGTGCCGCGAATCGCGTCGGTCAGATGGATCGGCTCGCGGAACGGGGTGCGGCTCGCCTTGATCGCGACGACGACCGGATCGAGAGCGTGAATCATCACCCGCCGCGGCGAACTGGCGAAGTTGGCCCCGGCCGCAAGCAAAGCCTCGAAGTGCGACTGGCACGCGCCAGCGATGATGATCAGGTTATCCTTGTTCCGTTCATAGGCGCGGGCGGCGCTGACGGCCTGCACGAAATGGGCGGAGTTCTTGTAGCTGCTGAGCGGGCGCAGGCTGGCGTACGGCCGGTTCTTGAGCACGCCGTCGTGGCCCGTGATGACGACGATGTCCGGACGCACCTGCGGCAGCAGACGGCCGAGCACCTCCGGCATGACCGATTCGTGGCAATGGATGCAGTGGGCGGGCACGTTCATCTGGGCGTACAGCGCCGCGCTTTTGCGCAAGTATGCGCCGTCTCCGTCGAGATGCAGGACGCGGCCGGGCATCTCGAAATATCCGCCCGGCGTTCCCGAGGAATTTTCGCGGTACGCCTCCGCCTCGTCCGCCGGTTCCGCTTCGGTGCGGAGGCTCTCCGACTCCCCCTCCCGGTGCCGGAATCGTCTCAGCGACTCGTGCTCCTTGATCTTCGCCGCCACGGCGGCGCTGCTCTTCTCGGGCTGCCGGACGACGACAAGATCGGAGAGCGGAGCGTCGGCCAGCAGCCGGTAGTCGACGCCTTTCAGAATGGCTGTCTGCCGGATGACGGCTTCGATGCGGAACAGGATATCTCCGCCGTACGATTTTCGCACGACGTAATCCCCTTGCTTCATGGGCTGATCACCTCTTCCGTCTATCCTATGGAAGGGCGGCCCGTTTGGTGTTCGGCCATGCAGGCGGTAATGCCCGGTGTCGGGACAAGCGACCGGTTATGCCCGGTGCTTCTCCGGCTTACGCCTCGTGTTCGGCCAGCTTGTTGGCGAGCGCCGCGAATTCTTCGAGCGACAGCGTCTCGCCCCGGCGGCCGGGATCGATGCCGCAGGCGGCGGGCAGCGCCGCCGCTTCCTGCCGCCGCTCCTTGCCGAGCAGCGCGGTCAGGTTGTTCGCCAGCGTCTTCCGGCGCCGGGCGAACGCCGCGTGCACGACGCGGAAGAACATGGCTTCGTCCGCGACGTCCACGGGCGGCCGGGCGCGCAGCGCGAGCTTCACGACGGCCGAGTCGACGTTCGGCGGCGGCACGAAGACGGTGCGCGGCACGGCGCACACGACCGTCGGCTCCGCGAAGTAGCGGACCGCGACGGTGAGGCTGCCGTAATCCTTGCCCCCGGGCGGCGCCGTCATCCGTTCGGCCACTTCCTTCTGCACCATCACGACGATATGTTCGAGCGGCAGCCGATCCTCCAGCAGCTTCATGAGGATCGGCGTCGTCACGTAGTACGGCAGATTGGCGACGACGCTGACGCGGTTCAGGCCGGCGAACTGCTCGCCGATGAGCCGCTTCAGATCGAGCTTCAGCGCGTCGCCGTGGACGATCGCCACGTTGCCGCAAGGCGCGAGCAGCTCCTCCAGAATCGGAATGAGCCGGCGGTCCAGCTCAATCGCGGCCACCTTGCCCGCGACACACGCAAGCTGCTCGGTCAACGCCCCGATGCCGGGGCCGATCTCGAGCGCTCCCTTCGAAGGGTCCAGCTCCGCCGCCTCCACGATCTTGCGCAGCACGTTCGCATCGACGAGAAAATTTTGCCCGAGCGCCTTGCGGAACGTGAAGCCGTGGCGCGCGATAATCTCGCGCGTCCGCTTCGGCGTGCCGATGTCTCCGGCGGCCCGGATCCCCTGCAAGCCGTCCGTCATCGCCCTGCTTCCCCCTCTCCGCCGTCCATGGCGGCAAGCGCTTCGGCCATCTCCCGCTTCGAGATGCGGAGCATCCGGCATCGGCGAAAGAACTGCTTGCCGTTCGCATAGCCGATGCCGAGCCGCCTGCCGAGCTCGCGGCGCCGCTTGGCCGCTTCGGGGTGGACGATGAGCCCCGCTTCCATCAGGTCCTCCCATTCGACGACTTCCGCTCCAGCTTCCTCAGCCGGCCGCTCGGTCCTGACGGCAGCCAGCGCCTTGCGGATCGCATCGGGCGGCGCGTGCTCGACGCCGAACTTGCCGCCCCGCTCCGCCAATTCCTGCGGCAGAAACGCATGCTTGCAGCCCGGCACGCGCTCGGCCACGATCCGCCGTATCCGTTCGCCCGCATGGTCGGGGTCGGTGAAGATGATGACGCCGCGGCGCGCGGCGGCCAGTTCGATCCGGCGAAGCACGTCCTCGCCGATCGCCGAGCCTCCCGTCTCGATCGTGTCCGCCTCGACCGCGCGCTTCACGGCGGCGGTGTCGTCCTTGCCCTCGACGACGATAATCTCTTGTATCATGTCTCCAACCCTTTCCCAAGCCCGGTCAAATCGGCTCGTCCTCTCCATGATAATGGCCGCGGCGCCGCTGCGCTATACCCCTCGCAACGACAAGAAAACCCCGGCGCGTCATCCGCGGGGATGCCGCACAGAGGTTTCAAGCCGCTTAAGCATAATTGCGGTAATGAATCATAGGATGAATCACGGGACCGATCGGCTCCGGACAACAAGCCGCAGGCTCAGCTTGCCGTCGGCTTGTTCGGCCCGATCACGTAGACGGTGTAGCCCTTCTTCTTGCCGAAGCGGTCCGCCTTCGTCTCGCTGTCGTAGTAGATGTCGATCTTCTTCCCTTTGACCGCGCTGCCCTTGTCTTCCGCGCGCCGGAATCCGATGCCCTCGATATAGACCCACCAGCCGAGCGGAATGACATCCGGATCGACGGCGATCGTCCGGCCTTCCTGCACTTTCGTGCCGGAAGCCGTAATGCCGTACTGGGGATGATCCTCGGTCTTGCCCGTCGACTCGAAGCCGGCGGAATAGGCCGTCAGCGTCACATTCTTGAGCACCTTCTTCGCCTTGAACGTCACGCCGTCCCGCGTAACCTTCGTGGCGGTTTCCGAATCGGCCGACAGCACGGCCACCTTCGGCTGCGGCTTCTTCGTGCCGACGGCGACGATCTGGTCCTGCTTCTCCGCCGACACCGTCTGCGTCAGCAACCGCTTGTCGACGAATACGCCGTTCTCGAACGTCTTCTCGACGAGATGGATGATGAGGCCATCCTTGCCGGGTTGGATGATTTTCTCCTTGCCTTGCTCGAGATTCGGATCTTCCTTCTTGACGACGTCGTACGGAACAACCTCTTCGGATTGCACCACGTGCTTGTCGACGCGCACCACTTCAATCGTCATGTCCGGCCGAAGTTTCGCGTTCGGCGAAGGGTACACCTTGTCGTCGCTGCGGACATCGACGCCCGCTTCGTCAAGGGCCGCCTCGACCGTATGGCGGGTCGGCCAGACCTTCACCGCCTTGCCGTCGGCGACAACCGTGACCGGCACCGCCCGGTTGATGACGATCCGGTCGCCGTCGCGGATCGCCGCGCCCAGCGGCTTCGACACCTCGTCGTTCGACCCGACCTCGATGTCGAGCTCGGCAAGCAGCCGCTCCAGCACCCATTGCTTCGTTGTGACGATGCGCTCCTCGCCGTCCACGACGACCGACACCTGTTTGTCGGCCGTGCCGTAGAGCAGCACGAGCAGCATGAAGGTCATGGCGATCGACAGAATTGCGCTCAGAAGAATCAGACGTACGTTCTCATGCTTCCAACGCATTGCGAAGGTCATGCCGGATGATCGTGATCCATGGGATTCCGGAAGGAACTTCCCCATGTCTTCGGTCCTCCTTACATTGCTCGCCGCCTTAGGATGATGCATGATACGATTGACGCGAACGTTTTGGTTTTTCAAAACGGACGCGCCTCCATATGAGGATGGCGCCGGCCGTTTGCTTTTGTTTCGTGCTGCCGTTCCAGATTCACGCCCCGTCGTCTGTCCGTCTTCCTGGAGAAACCTATGTCGCCGGTTGCCGCAATATTCAAAAAATAAAAGCCGCCGACAGAGGATCCCATCGTGGCTTCGAAGAGGATAAAGAAACTTCGGACTGTCAAAGCACGAGACGATCACTCTCTGGATGCGCCTGCGGGGTTAGCTGACGGGTTCGGGCCGAGAGCCGCCCTATAACCTTTCGCCGCTTCGGAAGACAGCGTCCGGTCAATTCACCCCTGGATCATTCGGCAACGCCGGCGCTACGGATGCCGGCCGCCGCGCCGCGTTGTGGTTCCCCCGCTCTCCCGCTTACGGGAGATTCAGCGTCTGGAAATGTTCAACTTTCAGCAAAGTTCTGTGAGACATCATACCCCCTGGGGTCCCGCGTTGTAAAGGACGTTCAAAATGCGATTTTCGCGTTATTTTCGGTTTAGGGGGCATTATCGGGGATTTTCCCGCGGGTAATGCGACTTTTTTTGTGACCAAAATCACCGTTTCGGCGGTTTAGACCGACTTATCTCGAATCCGGAAACAATTCAGAGTATTCTGTCCGGCTATTATTGCCATTTCCTGTAAGTCGATTCCCTTAATTTGGGCGGCTGCTTCCGCGACATGGAAAACGTAGGCGGGCTCATTTCGTTTTCCACGATATGGCTCCGGAGACAAATACGGGCAGTCGGTTTCGATCATGAGCCGGTCAAGCGGCACCTTGGCCAGCACCTCTTTCGGCACCCTCGCGTTCTTGAACGTGACCGGTCCGCCGAAGGAGATGTAGAAGTTCATGTCCAGGCACATCTTCGCGATCTCCCAGCTTCCCGAGAAACAGTGCATGACCCCGCCGACTTCCGCGGCGCGCTCTTCCTTGAGCAGGCGCACGACGTCTTCATGCGCGTCCCGGTTATGGATGACGATCGGCAGGCCGAGCCGCCTTGCGAGACGGATCTGCTCGCGGAACGCCTGGTGCTGCACTTCCTTCGGCGACGTATCCCAGTAATAGTCGAGGCCGATCTCGCCGATCGCGACGACTTTTTCGCGCGCGGCCAGCGATTCGATCCACTCCAGGTCGCCTTCGCGCATGTCGATGCTGTCCACCGGATGCCAGCCGATGGCCGCGTAGATGAACGGATGGCGCTCCGTCAGCTCGAGCGTCGTCGGAATCGTCTCGCGGTTGAAGCCGATGTTGACGATCAGTTCGACGCCGGCTTCCCTGGCGCGCCGGATCGCTTCTTCCCGATCATTGTCGAATTTGCGGGAATCCAGGTGCGCATGCGAATCGATCAACATATCCGAATCTCCTTCCGGGAAGCCCGAGCCTCACGCCATGCCAAAGAGCCGCCTGATATCGGGCGGCAATCGGTCACGGTGTTTCAGCAGCAAGTCTTCCGGGTAATAAAGATGGTGTCTGCCCCTGTGAATGCCGGCGATCGACCGGACGATCTCGGAGCGGTCCGCGATGTCCGTCAGTTCGTCGTGTTCGCCGAGCAGCAGGATCGGCTGTGTTCCCGGGCCGCTCTCGCCGCCCGGATGGTATACATGATACGGAAGATCGTACGGATAATCAATTTCGAGATGGTAGGACGGATTCAGTCCGGCATCCCGAAGCGACTGCCGGGCCAGGCCCAGGAGCGCTTCGTCCGGCTCGTCCATCGTCGAATATTTATACAGCCTGCGGTGAAGGAACCGCCGGCACAGGTCCGCAAGCAGCGGGTCCTTCTCGTCCGTCCACATCATGAACTGCGTCTGGACCAGCGGCTCGTCAAGCCGGAAATAATCGCCGGCCGTCATTTCGCCGTCGAACAGCCGCTTGAGCGGCTCAAGCAGGGAAGCGAAGCGCCAGCCGCCCAGGTACAGCTCCTTCGCCCGGCGGAAAATCTGCCGCAGCACGATTTCCGAACTGCGCGTCACGGGATGGAAATAGACTTGCCAGTACATCTGATAACGCGACATCAAATAGTCCTCGACCGCGTGCATCCCGCTCTCTTTCACGACAATGCGATCCTTGTGGGGGCGCATGACGCGCAGAATCCGGTCGATGTCGAACGTGCCGTAGTGCGTGCCGGTGTAGTACGCGTCGCGCAGCAGAAAATCCATCCGGTCGGCATCGAGCTGGCTCGTGACCAGGCTGACGACGATCGGCTTTTCGTGCGTCTTGCGAATGACCGAAACGATCCGTTCCGGGAAGTCATCGGAAACTTCGCGCAGGATGCGGTTCAGCTCCGTATCCTCCAGCAGCAGGCGGCATGTCCATTCCTCGTGATGCGTGTCGAATACCGCCTCGATCGAATGCGAGAACGGCCCGTGTCCGACATCGTGCAGCAGGGAAGCGCACAGCGCGGTCAGCCGCTCTTCCTTCGGCCAGCCCGCATCGCCGAGACGCTCGAACTGGGAGATGATCCGGCGCGTAATTTCATAGACGCCGAGGGAGTGGGAGAACCGGCTGTGCTCGGCGCCGTGGAACGTCAGATAGGACGTGCCGAGCTGGCGGATCCGGCGAAGCCGCTGGAACTCCTTCGTGTTGATGAGGTTCCAGATGATCCTGTCTTTGACATAGATATACTTGTGAACCGGATCTTTGAACACTTTCTCTTCGGGCAGTTCGTGATGCACGCGGCGCTCACCCCTTTCGATATTCGACATAAACCTTCATAAAATTGTCGAAATTGTCGATTGGTGTCGAATTATCCCTTGATGGCCGAAGATCGCCCCATTTTGGCCCTTGCATCGGGATTTTGTCAGATTTGCTGGCCGTTTCTATAAAATGAAGGCGAATATTTCCTGTTATTTTCTGTTGACTGTTATGGGAATGGTTGGTACTATAGATAGCAGAAAAAGTTGAACTATGTCGAATAATGTTGAAACGCTTGAGAGGAGCTAGAATCATTATGATGAAATCGACAGGCATTGTACGCAAAGTCGACGAGCTGGGCCGTGTCGTCATCCCGATCGAACTGCGCCGCACGCTTGGCATCGGCGAGAAGGACGCCCTTGAAATTTATGTCGACGGGGAACGCATCATGTTGAAGAAGTATGAACCTGCCTGCATCTTCTGCGGCAATGCCGAGAATGTGACGTACTTCAAGGGCAAGATCGTCTGTCACGAGTGCATTGCCGAACTGCCTGTGCCCGCCAATTCCTGATCGCAGCGGGCTTCTGACCGCGCAGTGAAAATCTCGTGAAAAAAAAGTGTCACAATTGCGAAAAATCGGTTATAATAGATAAGTAGCCACCATGATAATTCTAACCTTTTTTATACTCCTTGCTGCCTTCCCGCGCCGGAATTCCGGCCGGGAAGGTTTTTTTCTTGCATGGGAGGCTCCGGCCGTTGTTGCCCGGACTCAAGGCTCGTCCGCCGCGGAGCCGTCCGCTTCGTCCAGCAGGGCCGCGTAAATGTCGCGCTTCTTCAGCCCGCGGTCGGCCGCCGCCCGCTTCATCGCTTCCTTGCGGTCCGACCCCAGCCGCTCGTAGTGGGCGACATGTTCGGCGGGCGTCATCTCCGCCCACCAGGCGGCGGCTTGTTTTTCCGCCGTCTCCCCGGCTTCGGACGCCGCCGCCCCTTCGATGACGAGGCAGCATTCGCCCGCCGGCGGATGCGCTTCGGCGTAGTCCCGCACACATTCGACCGTGCCCCGCACCGCTTCCTCGTGGCGCTTCGTCAGTTCGCGCACGAGCGCCATGCGGCGGCTTCCCCACCGCTCGGCCAGCGCGGCGAGCGTCTTCCGCACGCGATGCGGCGCTTCATATAATATAAGCGTGCCCGGCTCTTGATCCAGGCAGTCCAGGAACCGCTGCATCCCCTTGCGGTCGCGGGGCGGAAATCCGGCGAACAGGAACCGGTGCGTCGGAAGCCCGGAGATAATCAGCGCGGACACCGCCGCGTTCGCGCCGGGAATCGGCACGACCGGAATGCCGCGCGCCGCCGCTTCGGCCGCCAGCTCCGCTCCGGGATCGGAGACGGCGGGCGTGCCCGCGTCGCTGACCAGCGCGATGCTGAGGCCCTCCTCCAGCAGCCTGAGCAGTTCCGGACCGCTCGCTTCCCGGTTATGCTCATGGTAGCTGACGAGCCGGCTATGAATGTCGAAATGCGACAGCAGCTTGCGGGTCTGGCGCGTATCTTCCGCCGCGATCAGATCGGCCTCCTTGAGCGTGCGGATCGCGCGCATCGTCATGTCTTCGAGGTTGCCGATCGGCGTTGCCACGAGATAGAGCGTGCCGGGGCGCTCCCGTTCGTCGAAGCTTCGCTGAACCTGAACGGCCGGCCGATCCCGCCGCCGGTCATCCGGCTTTCCGTCCGGCTTCCCGCTCACGTCCGCTCCTCCTCCGCCGCCGCGGGTACGCCCGCCAGCTCCGTTTTTCTTCCATAAAATATATGCAGCAGCTCGTCCGTATATTGTCCATCCGGTTCGTAGACGATGAGCGGCGGTTCGATCCGAAGCTCGGGCTTGCCGTCCTTCAGCGACTCGATCAGCACGATGTTCGCTTCCGAATCCCGCTTCGGATGGACGAGCCGCATCCGCTTCGGCTCGAGCCGGTGGCGGCGCAGCGTCTCGATGATGTCCGCCAGCCGGGACGGGCGATGCACCATGGCGACGCGGCCGCCGTTCTTCACCGCCGCCGCGCATGCCGCCGCGGCGTCGTCGAGCGTGCATCCGATCTCGTGCCGCGCCATCGCCTTGTGGATGTTCACCTTGTACTCGCCGGACCCGCGGGGCAAATAGGGCGGATTGATCGTCACCGCGTCGTAGATCCCCCGCACATCGGAGCGCTTCGACCATTCGCGCAGATCGTCCTCGATGATCGTGATCCGATCCTCGAGGCCGTTGAGCGCCACGCTCCGCCGCGCCATGTCCGCCAGCTTCGGCTGGATCTCGACGCCGTCGATTGACGCCGCCGTCCGCGTCGCGAGCAAGAGCGGCACGACGCCGTTGCCCGTGCACAGGTCGAGCACGCGGCCCCGCGTCGGCACGCCGGCGTAACGGGCGAGCAGCACCGCGTCCAGCGAGAAGCTGAACACTTCCGGGCTCTGGATGATTTTCAAGTCTTGCGTCAGCAGATGGTCAAGCCGTTCGCCGGCCTCAAGCATCGGCTGCGCGCCGGGCCTTTTCATGTCGGATGTCGACTCCTTGTTTCCATCCGGGTGGAAATTGACGTTCTCACCATAAGCTTAATGAACAAACCGCCTTCATGCAAATGCAGGCGACCGATTTTTCGCCCGGCAACAAGCAGACGGCTGCCCGCCGCGGCGCTCAAGGTCGCGCCGGCGGCAAGCAGCCACAAGTAACATCATTTTATTTATGAAGAAAGGCCAGACAGAACAAACAGTCGCCCTCCGTGCGGAGGTGACCGTAATAGACATTGCAGATATGGAATCCTTCGTGATACAGACGGGCAAGATTATCGTAGCCTTCGCCGACGTGAACATGGCTTTCCTCGTCGCGCCGGTCGGCGGATGTCTCCCGCGCCGGTCCCGCAACCGCCAGTTCCGCCCGAACCGTCGCCGCACTCGTCTTCAGCAGCTTCCGAAGCTGTTGGTTTTCGATGCTGAGCCTTTTGTTCTCTTCGATGAGCGACTTGATGTTCCGCTTGATGTCGGCCGTCTCCCTCAGCATCTGCCCGAGCACGGCCTCCATTCGTTCGACTTGATCGAACAGATCTCTCGTCACTGTCCCACCTCGGCACCCGCGGCTTGCGTTATCCTTTCACGACACAATCGTCGAACGGCAGTTCCTTCGGCTTGCCGCCCGATTCGAACAACTGGACGAACAGCGTGCGGGCCGCGGCGTTGATCGCCGTCACCTTGCCTTCGCCGTACGAAGTGATGACGATCTTGCCGACGGCGGGCATCTCCTCGCGCACGCTCTCGTAGTGGTCGTGCTCGAACTTCAGGCAGCACATCAGCCGGCCGCACAAGCCCGAGATCTTCGTCGGATTGAGCGACAGGCTCTGATCCTTCGCCATCTTGATCGACACCGGCTCGAAGTCGCCGAGCCAGGACGAACAGCAGAGGATGCGCCCGCAAGGCCCGATGCCGCCGAGCATTTTCGCCTCGTCGCGCACGCCGATCTGCCTGAGCTCGATCCGGGTCCGGAAGACGCTGGCCAGATCTTTGACCAGCTCGCGGAAGTCGACGCGGCCTTCGGCGGTGAAATAGAAGATGATCTTGTTCCGATCGAACGTATATTCAACGTCAACGAGCTTCATGCCCAGCTCATGCTGCTTGATCTTCTCGAGACAGACGGCGAACGCCTGCTTCGCCGCCGCTTCGTTCTCGCGGACGACCCGGGCGTCTGCCTCGTCCGCAATGCGGATGACCCGCTTCAGCGGCAGCACGACATCGGATTCGCCCACCTGTCTCCGGCCGATGACGACTTTGCCGTATTCGATTCCCCGCGCCGTCTCGACAATGACGTGCTGGTTCGTCTCGACCGGGTAATCCAACGGGTCGAAGTAGTATATTTTGCCCGCTTTCTTGAAACGGACACCGACGACATTGTACAAGGACTCAGCCCCCTTGTATCTTCACTAGGTGCTGCTCGAGGGCAAGCTGCGGCGATACGCGGGCGCGGATGCGTCTGCCTGCTTCAAGCGTATGCTCCATGCATGCGACCCATTCATGCGGCTTGCGCGTAAACGCATGCTTGTCCATCCAGCCGAGCTCGTCCGCGAAGACAACCTGCTCGCGCCTGCCGACCTGGACGTTCAGCAAATCCCGGTACCAGAGCGCCAGCAGCGCGAGGACGGTCTCGATCCGGTCAGCCGCAAGACCGTTCTTGAACGCTTGTCCGATGCCGACCATCGCGGCGGACAATCTGCCCAGGCTGTCTTTCCCCAATTGTATCACCAGCTTTCTCGTTTCTGCAAACCCCTCTTGCTGGATAATCGCGCGGCAGGCGTCGATTCCTGCGGCCAGGTGCACCGCGGCCCGGGCAAGGAGCGGCGGATGTCCTTCGGCGAGAAGCTTCTCGAGCATCACTTGGGGAGGCAGCGGGAGGAAAGGAACGAACTGGGCGCGCGAGCGGATCGTCGGGAGAATCGCCTGCGGATTTTCGGTCAGCAGAATCGCGACGACGGATGGCGGCGGCTCTTCAAGAAACTTGAGCATGCTGTTCGCCGCCTGGGGCGTCATCGTCTCCGCCCGTTCCATAATGTACACCTTGCGCTTCGCTTCCGCCGAGCGGTAGGACATGTCGCGCTGCAGGCCGCGGATCTGGTCGATCTTGATCGCCGCGCCGTCCGGCTCCATGAGATGCAAGTCCGGTTCGTTGCCGTGTTCGATTTTCCGGCAAGCCAGACATTCGCCGCACGCATCCGGTCCGCCGGACGCGCAGAACAGCGCCTGCGCGAAAGCGAGCGCGGCCTGCTTCCGTCCCGTTCCCGCGGGACCGCCGAACAGATAGGCGTGGGAGACGTTGCCCGTTCTGATGGCCGCCTGCAGCAGCTTCACCGCTTTCGGCTGGCCGGCTATATCGCTGATTCGCATCGTGCAACCGATCCTTTCCGCGTCTAGAACAGCAGATTCATCAGCAGTCCGCGGATTTCGCCGACTTTGCCGAGGAGCTCGATCCGGCCTTCTTCGGTCTGCAGCAGCTCTTCGCCCATGCTGACCAGGACGGCGTCGACCTCTTCGATCAGCTTGTACCGCTTGACCCGGCCCCTCCGGTCCCAGCCGCGGGTCTCCTTGAGGCCGATGCCGCGCCTGACCGTATCTTCGAGGAACCGTTTCACCATCTGACGGTACAGCATCAGCTCGCGCACCGTCATGTTGCGGGCCAGCCGTTCCCCTTGCTGATGGATATCACTTAGCATCCGCTGCAGCGCTTCCTGCGTCCGGGCCGTCTCCTGCTCCTGCATCAGATCGGCGAACGATTTGGGCGCCGCCTGGCGCTGGACGCCGTCCATCCGCGTCCGGTCTTGTCCGACCGCGCGGTATCCGGGATTGATTTTCATCGCGTATCCTTCCCAAATCAGTTTCACACCATAAGGCTGAAGCACAGGCAAAGAGCATGACCAGCCATGCTCTTCACCGGACGATCAATAATGTTCAAAACGTTCGACGGGGAGCACGAACACCGCCGCGCCTCCGACTTGCACTTCGACGGGGAAAGGCATATACGAATCGGTCGAACCGCTCATCGGGGATACCGGCGTCACGAGTTGATCGCGGATCTTGCAGTTGTTCCGGATGACCCTAAGGACGTCCTCCACCCTTTCGTCTTCAATCCCGATCATGAACGTCGTATTTCCTGCGCGAAGAAATCCTCCGGTGCTCGCCAGTTTCGTTGCGCGGAATCCTTCCTGAATGAGGGCGGTGGACAGCCGGTTGCTGTCCTTGTCTTGCACAACGGCAATGACAAGTTTCATGCGTATCCCTCCCTTTGGCTGAATGTATACCTATTTTATATTATTTGACGCGGAAACGTGAAAACCCTTTAAGCCGTTTGTCCGTTTCTTGCAGCGCCTGCTCCAGCACCCGCTCCGGCGGCTGCTCCGCGTCGATCGTCACGATCCGGTCGGGATGACGGTCCGCGAGAAGCAGATAGCCTTCGCGCACTTTCCGGTGGAAGGAAAGGTCCTCCAGATCGAGCCGGTTGATCTCCCGTCCGCCTGCCGACCGGATTCGCGTGAGGCCGATTTCCGGAGTCACGTCGAGATACAGCGTCAAATCCGGCATCCGGCCGCCGATCGCGAACCGGTTGATGGACCACACTTCCTCGATCCCGAGACCGCGCGCGTGGCCCTGATAGGCCAGGCTGCTGTCGACGAACCGGTCGCACAGCACCGCCGCGCCGGCCGCAAGCGCCGGCTCCACCTTCTGGACGAGATGCTGTCTGCGGGCGGCCGCATAGAGCAGCGCCTCCGTCCGCGCGTCCATGTCGGTGTGGGCGCGATCGAGGATCACGTCGCGGATTTTCTCGGCAATCGGAATGCCCCCGGGCTCGCGCGTCACGACAACATGCCACCCTCGCGCCTCCAGCCAGTCCGCGATGCCCCGCAGAATCGTCGTCTTTCCCGCGCCTTCGCCGCCTTCGATCGTCATAAAAAAGCCTCTGCTCACCGGTTCGTCTCCTTCTCCTGTTGATGTTGCGCCATAACCCGAATCTCTTGCATGCCGGCGCCGGCCGCCCCCTGAAAACGAGCGTCCGCCTCGGCCAATCTGCGGATGGCCGCGATCTGCGCTTCGCCGATCCGTTCGCCTGCGTAAAGAAGCGGAATGCCCGGCGGATAGGGGATGACCGTCTCGGCCGCCGTCCGGCCGGCCGCTTCCCCGAGCGGAACGGTTTCTGTGCGGTTCGGCTCCGGCGGCATGAGCGGAATGGCGCATGGCTCGCCGATGCGCGCCTCCGGTGCCGCCGCAAAAACCGCGGCTGCGGCCGAAGCTTGTACGCCATCGGCATCCGGCGTGTCTCCGGCCGTCTCCGCCGCGATCCGGTCCAACGCCGAGACAAGTTTGTCCGCATCCGCTTCGGCCGCGCCCGGACCGAAGACCAGCACCACATATCGGTCGTCGGCCATCTCGGCCCAGCATCCCTGTTCCGCCAGCAGCCGTTGCAGACGAATGCCGCTGAGCGTGCCGGTGGCATCTCGCAGCACGATCCGCATCGGGTCTACCGCGCCGCAAGCTTCTCCGATGGCCGGCTCCACGATGGCGAACGGCCCTTTCCGGGCCGCCAACCGTTCCCGGAGACGGCGCGCCGCCTTCATGCCGCCCTCCAGCCATGCCGAACCGTAAGCCTCGATCATTGCCCGGGAAATATCGAGCGAGGCGAGAATCGGGTAGGACGGGCTGGTACTTTGCACTGTCGTCAAGGCGCGGCGAAGCCGGTTCATCGAAAGTCTGCCTCGCCGCACATGGAGCATGGCGCCCATCGTCAGCGCGGTCAGCGTTTTGTGCGTCGACTGGACGGCCGCATCCGCGCCGGACGCCATCGCGGAAGGCGGGCATGCCGGATGCAGCCCGAAATGCGCGCCGTGCGCTTCGTCCACCAGCAGCGGCACGTTGCGCCGATGCGCAATCTCCGCATACGGCGCGAGGTTGACTTGCATGCCGTAGTAATTCGGCGTGCTCAGGAATACCGCCCGGGCGTCCGGATACCGGCTGAGCGCCGTTTCAACATCGGCCGCCGCGGGGACAGTCGGAAGACCGGATACCGGTTCGATCCGCGGCGCCACGAAAATCGCCCGCGCCCGCGCCAGCGCAATGCCGTTCAGCACCGACTTGTGCACGTTGCGCTGCACGACGACCGCATCGCCCGGATCGAGGGCGGCGAGCAACATCGCGAGGTTGCCGGCCGTGCTGCCGCCGACGAGAAAGAACGTCTCGTCCGCTCCGAAACAGCGCGCCGCAAGTTGCTGCGCCTCCCGGATGACGCCTTCCGGATGATGCAGGTCGTCCGTGTCTTCCAGTTCCGTGACGTCGATGCCCATGATGTCCCGGAAAAGCGCGAACGGCTCGTCCGGCAGCGCGCGTCCGTATTGATGGCCGGGCACGTGGAAGCTGACCGGGCCCCGCCCAAATCTGCGAACAAGCTGCGTATAAAGCGGCGCTTCGATTTCCGGCATCCGCTTCCGTCCCTCCTCTCCCTTTTCTTCTATAATAATGGAAGAAACGCCGCGACACCACAGCGCAAAAAAACGGCCGTCCCTTGTCGGATGCGGCCGCTTAAGCGTTCTTCTGAACCCAGATTCGTTTCAATTGATGGATGAAGAACGGATATTTCTCATCCTTCACATCGGTGCGTACCATTTCGGCTTCACAGGACTCACAGATAAATTCGGAGATGATCGTGATGCCGGATTCCTTCTCCTGTCCGCAAATGATGCAGCATTGTCGGACGCTTTCCTCCATGCCGACTCATCCTTCCTGTCCTTCATTCAACTCCCATTATGCCACAATGTCTAGTTCAATATACTTGTTCACAGGTCGTTTCAAATATTTTGCTTTAATATATGTTTGCCGCAAATATTTGGTTCCTGGGGCATTTCGCGTTTCCCCCGGCGGCCATTCATCCGGCAAGCGCCTCTTCCGATATAATTGGTAAACCGGATTGCAGCCCGCAGTTGGAGGAAATCCCATGATGCCGCGCCGTCAACAATTGCATGATGAGGCGACGATCTATCATTATCAGCTTGTCCGCCGAATCCCGATACCGCGGGAAGTGAAGATCAGCCACCTGCTGATCGCCGCGCTGTTCGGCGCGTTCCAGGGCGGCATGTACGGCACGACAGGCATCCTCTCCTGGATGATCGGCCTCATCGGCGTGGAACTGATCCACTTCATCATTGTCCGGCTGACCTTGATCCGCGTCGATGAACCGGAATTCCGACGTTTCCGGTGGAGCGTGGACACGCCGTGGATCGGCTATGTGCCCGTGCGGCATATTGAACACGGCTTGTTCCGGCGTCTGCACCGCCATTTGCTCTGGTTCGGTCTCAGCGTCATCGCCGTCGCCTATCCCTGGGTGCACGAGTCGCTGATGATCAGCTTGATCTGCTGGCATCTGTGGACGCTGGCCCCGCGGTCGGTTGTCCTGCGCAAGATTCGCGGCCTCCGGCGCGACGGCGTGCTGAAGCTCCAGCCCACGGATTGCTCCGTCTATTACCGCTGACCGTAAGACAGCAACCGCCGCAAACGAAAACCAGGCCCGCACTGCCCATTGCAATGCGAGCCTGGTTCATTAATAATGTAGGGTTTGCGCCCTGAAAACCGGATGCGAATGAAATGTTCAAGCTGATCCCGTTTCCGGGGCCCCCGCAAAGTAATCGGACTACGCTTCGAAGCGAAGCGTCACTTTGTGGGGTGCTTTTTAGGATAAGCCCTCGACCGATTAGTATTCGTCAGCTTCACGCGTTGCCGCGCTTCCACCCCGAACCTATCAACCTGGTCATCTTCCAGGG